>Ga0100392_1004061_pt1 | contig 13245 bp, 8 predicted proteins | sample CryGeymeta201516_FD_81548 | JGI IMG/M metagenome (GOLD analysis project Ga0100392, IMG submission 81548) | Groundwater microbial communities from Crystal Geyser aquifers in Utah, USA - Crystal Geyser metaG 2015-16 | ecosystem: Environmental > Aquatic > Deep subsurface > Groundwater | place: USA... | reverse complement strand
TCGAAGGTCGAATGGATCTCGCCCGCCGCCTGCGGTGCCTTGCGGCCCTTTTCGAGCGTCCAGGCGCGCGCTTCCTTGGGGCCGACGGTGAAGAAAGTGATGAGGTGGAGCAGGTCATAGCCCGAGCGGATGACGCGCGCGAGGCCGGTCTCGGAAAGGCCGATCTCGCTCAGGAACTCGATCCGCTCGTCCATTTCCATGCCGACGAGGTCGGCCTCGATCGCCGCCGAGACGATCACCGCATTGGCGCCCTCGGCCGCGGCCTTGTCGAACACGCGCGCCGATAGCGCATTGCCGTCCGCCGCCTCGTCCTCGTTGACGTTGCAGACGTAGAGCACGGGCTTGGCGGTCAGCAATTGCGCCTGCGCGAAGATCCGCGCCTCTTCCTCGTCCTTGGGTTCGACCAGCCGCGCGGGCTTGCCTTCGCGCAACAGCTCGAGTGCCTGGCCGAGCACCGATGCGGCGATCTTGGCCTCCTTGTCGCCGCCGGTCGCCTTTTTCTGAAAGGCGGGGACGCGCTTCTCAAGGCTTTCGAGGTCGGACAACAGCAGTTCGGTCTCGACCGTCTCGGCATCGGCGATCGGATCGACCTTGTTCTCGACATGCTGGATGTCGTCGTTTTCAAAGCAGCGCAGGACGTGGACGATCGCGTCGACTTCGCGGATGTTGCCGAGGAACTGGTTGCCCAGCCCTTCGCCTTGCGACGCGCCGCGCACCAGCCCGGCGATGTCGACGAAGGCGAGCTGCGTCGGGATGATCTTGGCGCTGCCAGCGATCCGGGCGAGCTCGTCGAGCCGCGTGTCGGGCACCGCGACCTGGCCGACATTGGGCTCGATCGTGCAGAACGGATAGTTCGCCGCCTGCGCCGCCTGCGTGTCGGTCAGCGCATTGAACAAGGTCGACTTGCCGACATTGGGCAGCCCGACAATCCCGCATTTGAAACCCATATCCGTGTCTTTTCCATTGTCTGTGTTCGCTCGCGCTGGGCCTTAGGCGAGCGTTGCGGATATCGCTAGTGCTCACCGTTATTCGTCACCCTGAACTCGTTTCAGGGTCCATAGGCTCCACCGCCCGAAAGACTCGCAACCGCCTTAGCTTATGGATGCTGAACCAAGTTCAGCATGACGAGATTAAGCGGCAGCGCGATCAGTGCCCGACCGTGCCCATCGTCGTGAACGGCCGTTCGAATGCGCCGTAGCGATCGACCAGCGTCGCGCTCGCCTCGTTGAGGCCGGTGACGTGGACGCTCTTGCCGCCGCGCTCCAGTCGCGCGACGATCTTGTCGAGCACGCCGGTCGCCGAAATGTCCCAGAAATGCGCGGCGCCCAGGTCGATCTCGACGCGCGGCGCGTCGTCATCATAGAGGATTGCGCGCTCGACCCGGTCGATCGAGGCGAAGAACACCTGGCCCGAGACGATGTAGCGGCGCAGATCGCCCTCGATCCGAGTCTCGACGGTCATCAGGCGGCGGACCTTGTATGCGAAGAAGATACCCGACAGCAGCACGCCGACGAGCACGCCCTGCGCAAGATCGTGCGTCCACACGACGACGACCACGGTCGCCAGCATGACGACGCTCGACGGCCACGGGTGACTCTTGAGATTGGCGAAGCTGCCCCAGCTGAAGGTGCCGATCGACACCATGATCATCACCGCGACGAGCGCGGGCATCGGCACCTGCGCGACGAGCGGGCCGAGCACGACGACGAGGATCAGCAGCGCGATGCCCGCGACGAGCGTCGACAGGCGCGTGCGCCCGCCCGATTTGACGTTGATCACCGACTGGCCGATCATCGCGCAACCGCCCATGCCGCCCAAGAGCCCGGTGATGAAATTGGCGATGCCCTGGCCGCCGACTTCGCGCTGCTTATCGCTGCCCGTATCGGTCAGTTCGTCGACGATCTGCGCGGTGAGCAGCGATTCGAGCAGGCCGACCGCCGCCATCGTCAGCGAATACGGGGCGATGATGCGCAGCGTTTCCCACGTCATCGGCACGTCGGGCCAGGCGAAGAACGGCAGCGAGGACGGCAATGTCCCCATGTCGCCGACGGTGTTGACGTCGAGCCGCATGCTGATCGAGATCGCTGACAAAACGATGATTGCGATCAGCGGCGACGGGATCGCCTTGGTCAGCCGCGGGAGCAGGTAGATGATCGCGAGCCCGCCCGCGACCATCGCATAGGTGATCGGCGTGACATCGGTCAGCTGCGGCAGCTGCGCCATGAAAATGAGGATCGCGAGCGCATTGACGAAGCCGGTGACGACCGACTGCGAGACGAAGCGCATCAGCAGGTCGAGCCGCAGCAATGCGGCGATGATCTGGAACACGCCCATCAGCAACGTCGCGGCGAACAGATAGCCGACGCCGTAATCCTGGACGAGCGGGACGACGACGACCGCGACCGCGGCGGTCGCGGCGGAGATCATCGCGGGGCGACCGCCGGTAAAGGCGATGATCGTCGCGATCGAGAAGCTGGCGTAAAGCCCGACGCTGGGGTCGACGCCGGCGATCAGGGCAAAGCCGATCGCTTCGGGGATCAGCGCGAGTGCGACGACGAGGCCGGCAAGGACATCGTTACGCGGGTTCGACAGCCAGTGGCGGTGGAACTGGGATGATGGGGTCATGATGGCCCTGCGAAGAAGACGGCATCGTGCGCGCGGCCCGCATGGGGTCCAGGATCGATCGACTGCCAAATTGTCCGGGGGATAGGCGCCCGGCCGAGCCACCCGTGCGAGACGGGTCCGACGAAGCGTGAGCGGTTAGACGAGCGCGCGCCTGCCCGCAAGTGCAGCATCGGGATCGGCGCGGCTCACTCCTGCATCCGTGAGGCAACATCGCTCATGAAGCGCGGATCGTTGCGTTCGGCCAGCCAATGGGCCTCGGCGGCGATCGCGCCGAGCAAATCGGACAGCGGCTCGAACTCGGCCTTGGCGTAATTCGACAGGACGTAGCCGTGGACGCGGTCCTTGTGCCCCGGATGGCCGATGCCGATGCGGACGCGGCGATAGTCCTCGCCGATATGCTGGGTCGCCGATCGCAGGCCGTTATGCCCCGCCGCGCCGCCGCCGGTCTTCACCTTGACCTTGAACGGCGCGAGGTCGAGCTCGTCGTGGAACACGGTGACGTCGCCGGGTTCGAGCTTGTAGAAATCGAGCGCGGCGCGGATGCTCTCGCCGCTGCGGTTCATGAAGGTCGCGGGTTTGAGCAGGACGATCTTGTCGGATCCGATCCGCCCCTCGCGCGTCCAGCCCTTGAACTGCTTGCGGTCCGCGGAAAAGCCGTGCGTCTCGGCGATCGCGTCGATCGCCATGAAGCCGACATTGTGTCGGTGGAGCGCATAGTCCGCGCCCGGATTGCCGAGGCCTACCCACAATTGCATGGCGCGGGGAATAATGATTACGGTGCGTTTGCCAAGCTCCATCATTGGATACAGAAAATTAACCCGTCTGCGTAGGCCACTGGGCGACGATCGCTCGCTAAGTCGTATGGTAGCATACGAGAGATGACGGTCTGGCGACAAACAGCGAGGGCGACATAGCGTTTTTAAAACTGGGCTTTAATTTGATGAATATGTCAGTCCAGATTGCGTTGACATGGGTATAATACGACCTTAGCTGGCGACGAGTTTCTCTGACGAGTGGGCGAACTATGTTCGATGGGCTACGAATATTGCTCTTGGCGGTTACACTGTTCGCTGGTGCGATGACCGGTTGGGCCCAGACCAAGACTTGTATTCCCGAAATCGCGCAGTTCACTGACGAGGTGTACGATCCCTCTTTGGGCAATATCGATACGCTCGATAAGGCCGAGTTCTTTCTTCGTGGCCAGCTCGCCAAAGGCTATTCCGACGAGGATGCAGCAGAGGCGATTGCCCGCTTCCTGCGAGCTCGCTTCTACCATGGATTTTCCGAGTACCGCATCTGCGAAGACTGGATCAGCCGTTTCGCTGGTTTCGCCAATCGCCAGTGGTTAAGCCCGATCCGTCCGGAAAAGATCATGCGCTATAAAAGCGCCGGGTGCAGCCAGAACGCCTTGGTTTTCCAAGAGCTTCTCCGGCGGTTCGGCATATCGTATGCGACGGTGTCGTTCTGGCACCCCTGGCACCGCGCGACGGCGGCCAAGATCGATGGCGACTGGTATTTTTTTGACGCCAACATCGAGCCCCATCGCCCGCGCCTCGTTTCGATGAAAGAGTTATTGCAGGGCGACGTTCTCCGCGACATGTATCGCGGCAAACCCGGCGTACCCGGTTACGGGCCAAGCCTCGATCTCGGTTTGCAATTTCAGCAGGCTGCGAAACTCGGGAAGATTACCTTTACCGATATCGATCATTATCCGGCCGAGCGCGGCGCGATGGCGCATCGAATCGTTGCTTGGCTCAGCGTATTTGGCTGGCTCGTCGGTCTGGTGATCTCGTTGCTGGCGATTGCCGTAGGTCCGCAATCGCGGATCGGGTTTTTGCGTCGCGCCCAGGCTCTTTTGCGCCGCAACTAGCAGTCACTGACTGTTTCGACGCACAGCGTAACGTATTGCCAAACGCAAAGCGCCGGCCGCGGATTTCTCCGGGCCGGCGCTGATTTCGCGTGGGAGAGTGGTTATTCGCCCTTGTCGTCCGACTTGTCTTCCCGCTCCTGCGCGGCATCGGCGTCTTCGCCCTGCTCGGTCGCGGGAACGGCGTCGGCATCGACCTCTTCTTCGCCTTCGGCCGCTTCGGTCTCGTCGTCCTGGCTCTTCAGAGCGGACGGGGCGACCAGCGTGGCGATGGTGAAGTCGCGATCGTCGATCGCCGATTTCGATCCCTCGGGCAGCTCGACGTTCGAGATATGGATCGAATCGCCGATTTCGAGGCCGGTAAGATCGATGTGGATCTCGTCGGGGATCCTGGCCGCGTCGCACATCAGTTCGAGTTCGTGACGCACGACGTTGAGCACGCCGCCGCGTTTCAGGCCGGGTGCCGCTTCCTCGTTGTGGAAGACGACGGGGACGTCGACCTGAACGGTCGAACCCTTGGCCAGACGATAGAAATCGACGTGGAGCGGGCGATCGGTGACGGGGTGGAAGGCGACGTCCTTCGGCAGCGTCCGGTGGGTCTTGCCGCCGGCGTCGACCATGACGACCGAGTTCATGAAATGGCCGGTCATCAACTGCTTGACGAGCGCCTTTTCCTCGACGTGGATGATAATCGGGTCTTCCTTGCCGCCATAGATAACGGCGGGTACGCGGCCTTCGCGACGTAGCGCACGGGAGGCTCCCTTGCCTGCCCGTTCGCGAGTCTCGGCCGACAGCGTCAGCTGATCGCTCATAATTGTTCTCCAAAAGAATTCAGGTTATGCCGCCACGCCTCCAGGGATGACCATGGCCGTGCAAGCGCGGCGCTATAGTCGGCGGTCGCGCGATATGCAAGCGCGCGCCGCCTATTGCAGGCGCTCGACCGTCAGTCCGGTCGCGGCCGTCAAATCTTCGATCACCGATTGCGAGCCGACGAGATGCGCAGCGCCGACCGCGACGAACAGCGTGCCGGGCTGGTCGAGCCGCCGCGCCAATATGTCGGCCCAACGGCGATTGCGGTTGGTGAGCAGCACCGGGGCAAGGCCGGGGATGGCGCCGACATCGTCCGCGACCAGCGTTGCCAGCCGATCGACACGACCGCCCGCCCAGGCGTCGACCAATGCGGTCATCCGCGCGTCGGAATCGCCCGCGGTGGCGATCGTGCGGATCAGGAAGGCGCGCTGCGCCGCATCGGGAAGGCCGTCGAACAGCGCGAATTGCTGGGCGGTCGTCTCGAGTGCGGAGACGGGCTTCCCGGCGATGCGAAAGCGCGCGTCGAGCGCGGGTTCGATCCCGTTGGCCTGCGCCAGGCCCGCCCGCTCGCCGATCGCATTGGCGATCAGGATCGCCGCCGCCCAGTCTTCCATCGTGTCGAGCTGGCTGCGGCTCAGGTCGGTTTGCGCCACCGTCTTGCCGAAGGCCTCGACGAGGTCGCGGTCGATGCGAAAGATCAGCGGCTCGTCGGGCGGCTCGTCGGTCGCCATGCGGCCGAACAAAGCGGCTTCGTCGACCTGCTCGCCATCGGCGATTTCGAGCACGAGCTCGTCCGATGCGTCGATCGCGGCGTCGATCGTCTCGCTGCGCCAGCGATAGTTCGCGGGCAGGGCATGGATCGTGCCGAACAGGTAGATCGTGGTGTCGGCGTCGGCGATGCGCCACAAGGCGGGTCGCGCGATCGTCGCGTCGGCCTTGGGGGCGGGGGCAGTCGGCCGATCGCGCGTCACCGCGATACCGATCGCGACCATCGCCAGCAGCGCGATGACGGCCGCCAGCGATGTTGCCGGCGCCAGCCGGGCCCGCCGTTTCCAACCGGGCTTCAATAGTCGATCCGCTGCGCGGTTACGCCCCGCTCGGCGAGCATCGCCTGTACGCTATCGCCGCCCGCGAGATGCCCCGCGCCGACCGCGATGAAGACCGTGCCCGACCGCTGCATCCGCTCGTCGACCCACGTCGCCCAGCGCGCGTTGCGATCGTGCAGCAGCGCGCGGTCGAGCGTCGGCGTCGTCGACAGCGTGTCGTTGAGCAACGCCGCGAGCCCTGCGACATCGCCCGTCGCCCAGGCGCGGACCATGCGGTCCATCGTGATCTGCATCTCGGACAGGCTGTCGATCACGCTCATCAGGAACGCGATCTGGTCGGCCGGCGGCAGCGAATCGAAGATCGCGATCTGCTCGTCGAAGCTTTCGAGCGCGGAAACCGTCATGCGCCGCGCGCGCGCCTTGTCGGCGATCGATTTCTCGACGCCCTGGTCGGGGTCGAAGCCCAATCGCTGCATCGGCGCCAGCGACAGCGAGATCGCCGCCATCCATGGCTCGAACTTGTCGTAGGTCGCCGTCGGGAGCTTGTGCGCGGCCATCGCCGCGTCGTATTTCGCGCGCTGCTCGGCGTTCAAACGGTCGCGCAAGGCGATGCCGTCGGTCGCGATCGCGCGCGACAAGATGCCGCGCTGTGCGGTCGCGGCGTCGGGCTCGATCATTTCCAGAACCAGCTCGTCCGACGCGTTGAAGGCATCGGCAACGGCATCGTCGAACCAGACGAGATCGGGCTCGAGCAGGTGGATCGTGCCGAACAGATAGATCGTCGTGTCGGCGTCCTTGATCACCCACAGGGCGGGATCGGCATCGCTGCGGTCATAGCTCGTCGCGATGCTGGTGGGCGGCGCCAGGCTGCGTGTCCCGGGCGCCGCCGCGCAACCCTGCAGGCCGATGAGCAGCGCTGCGAGTGCGAGCAGGAACGGGGGACGCAGGGCCATCGGGAAATTTCCTTATCGGGAACGGGCGGTCGATCACGGCCTATATCGGCTAAACCGCCCGCGCGCAGCCTTGATTTGCCCGCCCGCCTACGCCAAAGCCGCGACCATGACGCCCACCGCGCCCGAACCCGCCTCCAGCGCCGCCGCTGCCCCGCCGCTCAGCTTCCAGGACCTGATCCTGACGCTGCACGCCTATTGGGGGGCGCATGGCTGCGCTATCTTGCAGCCCTACGATCTCGAAATGGGGGCGGGGACCTTCCATACCGCCACGACGCTGCGCGCGCTCGGCCCCGATCCGTGGAACGCCGCCTTCGTCCAGCCGTGCCGCCGCCCGACCGACGGCCGCTACGGCGAAAATCCCAACCGGCTCGGCGCCTATTACCAGTACCAGGTGATCCTCAAGCCCAGCCCGCCCGACCTGCAGGACCTCTATCTCGGCAGCCTCGCGGCGATCGGCATCGATCCGCTGAAACACGACATCCGCTTCGTCGAGGACGACTGGGAATCGCCCACGCTCGGCGCCTGGGGGCTCGGCTGGGAGGTCTGGTGCGACGGCATGGAGGTGACGCAATTCACCTATTTCCAGCAGATGGGCGGCTATGACTGCAAGCCCGTTTCGGGCGAGCTGACCTACGGGCTCGAACGCCTTGCGATGTACATCCAGGACAAGGATTCGATCCTCGACCTTGCCTACAACACGCCGCGGCCGGGCATGCCCGCTTTGACCTATGGCGACATCTTCCTCGAGAACGAGAAGCAGATGTCGAAATGGAATTTCGAGGTCGCCGACACCGAGACGCTCTTCGACCTGTTCAAAAAGGCGGTCGCCGAGTGCGAGAACTGCCTCGACGCGAAGCTGCCGATCCCCGCCTACGAACAGGCGATCAAGGCGAGCCACGTGTTCAACACGCTGCAGGCGCGCGGCGTAATCAGCGTCCAGGAGCGCGCCGCGTACATGGCGCGCGTCCGCGACCTCGCCAAGGGCGCGTGCGCCGCGTGGATGCAGCACAATGGGTGGGCGGCATGATGGTCGGTATCTTCTCTCCAAATCGTCATGCTGAACTCGTTTCAGCATCCATCGTGCCCCAAGCGAAGGTGTCACGAGACGAGACATGGACCCTGAAACAAGTTCAGGGTGACGATCTGGGGGGATCGTCATGACCGACTTCCTGCTCGAACTGCGCTCGGAAGAAATCCCCGCGCGGATGCAGGCGAAGGCCGCCGCCGACCTCGCCCGGCTGCTGACCGAACAGCTCGCCGCTGCCGGCCTGACCGCGACCGGAACGCAGACATTTGTCACCCCGCGCCGCCTCGCGCTCATCGCGCGCGGCCTGCCCGAGGGGACCGAGGCGCAGTCCGAGGAGATCAAGGGCCCGCGCACCTCGGCCCCGCCCCAGGCGCTCGAAGGCTTCCTGCGCAAGACCGGCCTCGCGCAATCCGATCTCGAGGACCGCGACGGCATCTGGTTCGCGTCGAAAGAAACGCCCGGCCGCGCGACGCGCGACGTCCTTGCCGAGGCGGTCCCCGCCATCGTCCGCGCCTTTCCCTGGCCCAAGGCGATGCGCTGGGGCGCCGCCAGCGCCAGCACCGAATCGCTGCGCTGGGTTCGCCCCTTGCACGGCATCGTCGCGATCTTCGGCGCCGACCTCGTGCCGTGCACGATCGGCGATGTCGCCTCGGGCTATGAAACGCTCGGCCACCGCTTCCACCATCCCGGCGTCATCACGATCGGCGGCGCCGACGACTATGCCGAGAAGCTGCGCGCCTGCCACGTCATCGTCGACGCCGAGGAACGCCGCAATATCATCCGCGACGGCGCCAAAGCACTCGCCGCCGAGCAAGGGCTCGACTGGATCGTCGACGAAGGCCTCGTGGCCGAAAATGCCGGCCTCACCGAATGGCCGGTGCCGCTGATCGGCAGCTTCGACCCCGATTTCCTCAGCGTCCCGCGCGAGGTTATCCAGCTCACGCTCGCCACCAACCAGAAATATTTCGTCCTCAACGAGGGCGATGGAAAGCTCGCCCCCGCCTTCATCTGCATCGCCAATATCGATGCGCATGACGGCGGCGCGGCGATTATCGACGGCAACCGCAAGGTCCTCGCCGCGCGCCTGTCCGACGCGCGCCACTTCTGGGACCAGGACCGCAAGAAAACGCTGGAGCAACACGCCGAAGGCCTCGCCCGCATCACCTTCCACGAAAAGCTCGGCACCGTGGCCGACAAGGTCGAGCGCGTCGCGAAACTGGCGCGCTGGCTGGTTGAAGAGCGTATCATAAAGCCCTCTCCCCTTCAGGGGAGAGGCAGCGAGACTTATCGAGGCGAAGCCGAGATTAGTCGCAGCGGAGAGGGGGCGAGCGACGCGCCCAGCCAGCCCCTCTCTCCACCTCTCTCCCCTGAAGGGGAGAGAGAGCATCTCGCCACCCTCGCCGAACAGACGGCCCGCCTCGCCAAGGCCGATCTCGTCACCGAAATGGTCGGCGAGTTTCCCGAGCTGCAGGGCGTCATCGGCGGCTATTACGCCCGCGCCGAAGGCCTGCCCGACGCCGTCGCCGACGCGATCCGCGACCATTACAAGCCGGTCGGGCAGGGCGATGACGTCCCCACCGCGCCGGTCACCGTGGCGGTGAGCCTGGCGGACAAGCTGGATACCTTGGTTGGGTTTTTTGGAATTGGTCAAGGCCCGACCGGTTCCAGAGATCCCTATGCGCTCAGGCGAGCAGCCCTTGGAGTGAGCAATCTTCTCGAAACAAATTCAATTCGTATGGAACTGGCCCCGGTGGTCCAACAGCTTAAATTATCTCTGGCGAGAGATATCGCTGTCGCGGAACTTCGGCGGGTAGGCCAGGAAGACTTGATTGATCTGATTGCCCGTTGGCATGACGCTGAACCAACTGAGCGCCGATTTATCGTGAGTGGTGAAAAGCAAGTCTCTCAGCCTGCTGCTGAAGGAGAAAACGCGACAAGCTACGGGACAGAACTTTCACGTCCGATATTGTGGGCAATATCGGTATATGAGTCTTTGGACCCCTCGGATTTGCTGGATTTCTTCGCCGACCGCCTCAAGGTCCAGCAACGCGAAGCCGGCGTTCGCCACGACCTGATCGACGCCGTGTTCGCGCTCGGCGGCGAGGACGACCTCGTCCGCCTGCTCGCGCGCGTGAAAGCTCTCCAGGCGTTCATCGAGACCCCCGAAGGCACCAACCTGCTCGCCGGATACAAGCGTGCCGCGAACATCCTCAGGAAAGAGGGTTGGGGCGAAGACGACAATACCAAGTCCGCTCACCCTCAGCCTGTCGAAGGGTCATCGCAGGGGCTTCGACAAGCTCAGCCTGAGCGGGACGGCGAAAAACCGCTTTCCTACACATTGGAAAATGCCGAAGCTGCCCTCGTCGCCGCGCTCGATTCGGCTGAACCGGCCGCGCAGGCCGCAATTGCCGCTGAGGATTTCGCCGCCGCAATGGCCGCGCTCGCTTCGCTGCGCGCACCGATCGACACGTTTTTCGAGGAGGTCATCGTCAACGATCCCGATCCCGCCAAGCGCACCGCTCGCCTCGGCCTGCTCGCGCGCATCCGCACCGCGGTCCACGCCGTCGCCGACTTCTCGCGGATCGAAGGATGAGCGGTCCGCGAGAGACTGGTAAGGTCACAATAGGTAACGGGTGTGAACCTGCCCCTGGACGGTGTGAACCTCGTGAACTTGTCAGCTCGAAGGCCGCCCGTGGGCAAGCGGCCGTGAGCAACCGGAAGTGAGCAAACAGGCGTGAGCAAGCATTCGATCTATCGTTTCGGCGGCGGCGCGACCGACGCCGCCGACGCCGGCGTCGCGGGCGACAAGACCCTGCTCGGCGGCAAGGGCGCCAATCTTGCCGGCATGGCGGCAATCGACCTGCCCGTCCCGCCGGGGATCACGATTGGCACCGACATGTGCGCGACCTACATCGCCGCCGACCGCAGCTTCAGCGACGATTTCCTCGCCGCGCTCAACGACGGCATCGGCCATATCGAGAGCGCGACGGGCAAGAGCTTCGGAGATCCCGCCAATCCACTCCTCGTCTCGGTCCGCTCGGGCGCGCGCGTCTCGATGCCCGGGATGATGGACACCGTCCTCAACCTCGGCCTCAACGACGCCACCGTCGAAGGCCTCGCTACCGCCTCGGGCGATGCACGCTTCGCCTGGGACAGCTATCGCCGCTTCGTCCAGATGTACGCCGACGTTGTCCTCGGCCTCGACCACGGCCTGTTCGAGGAAGCGCTCGAGATCGCCAAGGAAGATCGCGGCTTTGCCGACGATACCGAAATGCTTGCCGATCACTGGCGCGCGCTCGTCGGCGAATACAAGGCGATCGTCGCCGCCGAACTCGGCCGCGACTTCCCGCAGGACGTCAATGAACAGCTCACCCGCGCGATCGGCGCGGTGTTCGACAGCTGGCAGTCCGAACGCGCCCGCGTCTATCGCCGGATCAACGCGATCCCGCACGACTGGGGCACCGCGGTCAACGTCCAGGCGATGGTCTTCGGCAACATGGGCGACACCTCGGCGACCGGCGTCGCCTTCACCCGCAACCCGTCGACCGGCGAAAAATCGTGGTACGGCGAATGGCTCGTCAACGCGCAGGGAGAGGACGTCGTCGCCGGGATCCGCACGCCGCAATACCTCACGCTCGCCGCGCGCGACGAGGCCGGCGCGCGCCTGCCGAGCATGGAAGAGGCGATGCCCGAGGTGTTCGGGCAGCTCGGCCGCGTCTTCGACACGCTCGAAACGCATTATCGCGACATGCAGGACATCGAATTCACCGTCGAGCGCGGGCAATTGTGGATGCTGCAGACGCGCGCCGGCAAGCGTACCGCCCCCGCCGCGCTCAGGATCGCGGTCGACATGGCTAACGAAGGCCTGATCAGCGAGGAAGAGGCGGTCGCCCGCGTCGAGGCGCAGGCGCTCGACCAATTGCTCCACCCCTCGCTCGATCCCGCCGCCGTCCGCGACGTCGTCGCGCGCGGCCTGCCCGCGTCGCCGGGCGCCGCCTCGGGCATCGCGGTGTTCGACGCCGACACCGCCGAGCGCCGCGCCGCGCTGGGCGACCGCGTCATCCTGATCCGGACCGAGACCAGCCCCGAAGACATTCACGGCATGCACGCCGCCGCCGGCATCCTCACCGCGCGCGGCGGCATGACGAGCCATGCCGCGGTCGTCGCCCGCGGCATGGGCCGCCCCTGCGTTTCGGGCGCGGGCACGCTGGCGATCGACGCAAAGTCGGGCAGCCTCAAGGTCGCCGGACGCGCCTTTGCCGAAGGCGACATGCTGACCATCGACGGCAGCACCGGCGAGGTGATGGCGGGCGAGGTCGCCACCGTCCAGCCCGAGCTCAGCGGCGATTTCGGCGTGCTGATGGGCTGGGCCGACAAGGTGCGGCGACTGGGCGTGCGCGCCAACGCCGAAACCCCTGCCGATTGCCGCGTCGCGCGCGAATTCGGCGCCGAGGGAATCGGCCTGTGCCGGACCGAGCACATGTTCTTCGACGCCGCGCGGATCGCCGCGGTGCGCGAGATGATCCTCGCCGACGACGAGGCGGGCCGCCGCGTCGCGCTCGCCAAGCTGCTCCCCGAACAGCGCGCCGATTTCGCGGGCATCTTCACCGAGATGGCGGGGCTGCCCGTCACCATCCGGCTGCTCGATCCGCCGCTGCACGAGTTCCTCCCGCACGCCGACCGCGATTTCGACGAAGTCGCCGCTGCCTCGGGCGTATCGGTCGAGAAACTGCGCGCCCGCGCCGCCGAGCTGCACGAATTCAACCCGATGCTCGGTCATCGCGGCTGCCGTCTCGGCGTCACCTACCCCGAGATCTACGAGATGCAGGCGCGCGCGATCTTCGAAGCCGCGATCGACGTCGCCGAATCGTCGGGCGATGCCCCGATTCCCGAAGTCATGATCCCGCTCGTCGCGAC
>Ga0100392_1004058_pt1 | contig 13249 bp, 8 predicted proteins | sample CryGeymeta201516_FD_81548 | JGI IMG/M metagenome (GOLD analysis project Ga0100392, IMG submission 81548) | Groundwater microbial communities from Crystal Geyser aquifers in Utah, USA - Crystal Geyser metaG 2015-16 | ecosystem: Environmental > Aquatic > Deep subsurface > Groundwater | place: USA... | reverse complement strand
CTACAGGAGGTGTCTGTAGTGCCTTTAGCAGCTTGTTAACCAGTGGAAGCCGGCTGTAGAGCAGGCTTTAGAGCGCCATGGTGCATGATAACACGTAAAAAGCTAGTGTGGAGACTATAGAGTAAATATTAGAGTAAAATGAATATTAGATAATATTATGACTAGACTAGTGGTGTGTATAGGAAGCAGGCATAGACACACGACCTAATAGAGTAAGACCTAACTCCTGAGTCCTATGGCAGTCCACCTGGGCTTAATTTGATAACAAAATAATTAGATAAAGCGTTGAAATGACGCGCGCAAAAAGAGCGCGATCGCAATCACAAAAATCGCCGTTGCCGCCATATGTGCATGTGCAGGGAAGTAGGCAGACCAACTCCTTGCCTTTTCGATCAAATAAAGAATAAATACAGTAGCTTTTAGTGCTCGAGTACTAGTAAAAGACATCAAAGATCAAAAACTACTCTACTAGACTAATCAAAGACAAGCTATGCTGCTTACTCTACAAGGTTTATAACAACAAGTCAACAATACAACATACATTCTGATTTACAAGGGGGGTTGAAATCTGCTTTGGAAGCTAACCTTAAGTCTTCTGCTAGGAGCGTAAAAAGCCGTACATCTGTCAGACACGGAGAGTTCTTATTGCGAACCACCCAATTTCTCAAAGCCATACAAGTAATTGTTCTTTATTGTTATCACCAACTGAATAGGTTATTAATTGTTAATATCCACACGAAGAGCTACAGTAAAATCTGCTTGATAGAGCTTATATAGATTAACGAAGACATGATGAAGCGAAGAGGGAATACCGCTGCAGTATCTGCACCTATGGAGCCTCCACCGGTTGTGGTTGCCTATCCTACGACTCCAACTCCAACCCAGCCCAGCACTACGAGTAAAGAGGCTCGAAGTTCCGATACGGGCACCAAAGTCTTTCCAGTCTGCAACTATGCGGAAATGAAAGAACAATCTACATCTGTGGAAGAGTTAAGGAAGTTGTGCTTTCCTGCCTCGTTTTCCCTCTACGAAGCTCAGTTGGAACTGGTCCCTCCTGGAGTCACCAGTGCTTCCTTCGCGTCACAGTCGACTTGCACAGTGACGAAGCTTGACATGTACAACTCCAAGGATTCTTCCATGGACACTTGCATGTTGGGCGAGTTGATGCGCAAGTCCGAAAAATATAGCGCCAGTCTGACCAAGCAAACCAAATCGAGAGAAGGCAGAGCGGAGCAGCGATGGATTTTAGACGCAAAGAAATCCGACAAACTCACTCGACTTGTCACGGGATGTATCCCAATCCTCAAGGGCGGAAAGATCTTGTTGATCAGTGCAGGGAAGAAAAAAGAGTGGATCCTGCCCAAAGGAGGGTGGGAGATGGACGAAGAATTGGAAGAGTCCGCAATCCGTGAAACGTACGAAGAAGCAGGTGTAATTGGTGTCCTGGGACCAAAATTGGCCGAGGTGCATTATGAAACTCGCAAGGCTCGAGAAAGGCGGCTTTCTCTGCCCGAGCATTTGCAATCAAATTCGGAAAAGGAGGACGGTACCGAGCTGAGCTCTGGATGGTCGGATGTTTCCAATTTGTCGGAGGACGAGCACATCTTTTCTGGAGAAAAGGATGAGATATTAGGTGAAAGATCCCTACACGACACAAACACAGAATATCAGGCCAACACGGATGCCCACGTGGTCATTGAATCATCCATGGCTTATACGCATGTTTGTGCCAACCTATTTCCACTGTACGTGAAAGACATCATAACGAACTGGCCCGAGTGCGGTCGGTTGAGAAAAGCTGTGGACATTGACGAAGCTCTTCGGTTGTTAGAAAATAGACCAGAGATGCAGGCGATGTTGCTTGACTTGAAAGCAAGGGGCCTTCATGAAGTGTGAAGTCGATCACACCGCGAGTATTCGTTGGATAATTAAGGATTCTCCGCCGTTACCAAACAAGATGTTTTTGTCGTCGATTTGATGCGGAGATCACCCGTCTTGTTATCATTGGAATTGCCGCCTTTCAAGATGCCTCATAAAAACTTGCAGCAATGGTCTATCTGTCTGATTGTAGTAGTGGCCAAGTATTCGCCTGTCGGCAATCTCTCTCTCGTTTTTGAGCCAAGAAATTGAAAACGAGGTTACATTCAAGTGCCCTGCCATGTATTACAACAGTGAAGCGCAGCGGGAAATGAATCTTATCTCGCCCATCAACTTTTCAGTCAAAACGTTACTGAACCTCCAATCTCCAATCTATGGGTTTCGCGACGACAGCATTTCCCCTTTCTGTGACAAAAGTCGCGCAATGTATTGCTTAACTTTATCCGACACAAAACAACTATTATTTATTTCGTTTCACTTTCTCTGCTAGTGGTTGTGGTAGTGATAGTAGACTACTAGACTAGCAAGTAGTCTACTGTAATAGAAAAAGATATTTGAGAATTTACTAGTACTCTGTATTGGAATTTAAAAAAAACGAGCACTTCTTGATGTTCGTTTTTGCCGTGTACTAGACTAGCTACTGTAGCTAGTACTCTACTCCAGTAAGAATTTGCCAATCGTGACTAGTTGAGATTCAAGATTCGTTTCTTTCCTCGCTGTACAACGTGCCAACCGGGAAGATTCTTCAGATTTCTGTTCTTGATTGTTGCCACATCGATTCTATGCATGCATATTATATTATTGTACTGTATTTATTGCATTCCTTAAAGGCCTTATGAGAAACTTGCTTTTTTCATTCCAAAAAATCAGCGACGGAATGATCTGTAGCCATAGCATAACCATCAGTGATTATCAGATCATGGCAACACCACAAAAGAGTTTCTGTGCCGAGAAGAAGCTGCATCGTCGCTGTATGAAGGATCCGTCGTCGACAAACTGTTTGACAAAGCAAAACCAGGAACAGGAGGTAAGGTCATCATGTACCGAATCTGATCAAGACGAACATGCTACCGGCCAGCATCCACGAGCACATTCTTCGCTTATACGGATTCAATCTTGGGACAAAGTCGCACAATTCGACCAAACCGTAGAAGAGAAGAGTTCACCCCTGGATGAAGCGCGTGTCGAAGAGATTCTGGGAAATGAGAACTCCTGCTTCGGAATCGAGTCCGCGGATCATGCCGTATTATTCCAGACCGTCTCTCCTGGGATCATCCTTCCAGCTCCTGAACGGTTGTGTACACGTGCCTCACGCAGCAGAGACTCCTTTACTCTTTTGCCAGTAGATGCATCGCAAAACGTGAGCTTTGAATACAAGGGAATCTGTGCGAATCCACCAGAGATTACCAAGCGAGGTATGACGAGAGGCAACACATCTCAGATGCACCGAAAGGCGTGGCTAGAAGTGAGCGATCCCAAACATCGTTACGGAAAAAACCTTCGTTTGTACTATCGACACTGGCAGGCTCTTGGATTCCCCACGAACAGTTTCTTCGATTGGTTAGACTCCAAGGGAACTTCTGCAGGCAACCCTCTTCCATCTCTGGAAGATTGTCCCAGAAGTGTGCTAGATAATGATACTGTTCGCTATATAGCCGATCCTAACGAGACTAGTCGGTATGCGGTGGATTTCACCTGTGAGGTTGATGGGCGCTGCCGCGTCGTGAGCCGAGAGGGCGCTCCCATCGATACCGGCACAGATGGACAAATCTTCGTTCTCCGGGATGGCATCTTTTATGCGGCCAGCAAGGAATGTGGCAGTTTCGATGGTACTACTCAGCGATTCCACCACTCTTCATTCTTTGCAGGAAAGGCAGTAACAGCAGCGGGCATCTTCATTACGGACCGACAAGGCTATCTGCAGAAACTTTATCCGCACTCGGGACACTACCGACCAGGAGAAGCGATTCTGCAGCGTGTTCTGTTCATCCTGTATGAACTTGGAATCGACCTCAAGTCGTTTCAAGTGGACATTCAGCAACTCGTCCATGTTAACCGGCACGAGATGGAGAGTGGCAACTGCGCGAAAGAAAAGGATGAGAAGAAAAAGAAAGTCGACTCTCTCTACTTGAAGCCTGCGCAGGAAGTTGCCGATTATTTGTCCCACAAGGCTCAGTTCATTGGAAGAGGCATTTTTGCAGATTTAGTAAGTCTGGTCAAAAGCCAATCCATTCTGGCTTTCTGAGTGTGACCGTGTATCTAGTAGAGTACAATAGTTGGGTTGGTTCTGGTTTACTTGTTTTGAGGCATGGTTGCAGGCTTACAACAACAGAAATCGAAATCACTAATCAGTGTAGATTATTTTTATGAAAGATATTTGTTGTAGTGTTAGTTGATCGGATCGTTTCTACAAGCATTCTCCTCTGCCAGTGTATCGTAGCTAAAGGACTGAGACCCTGGTAACTTCTACTCGCCGCAGCAATTTTCCGGGAAAGACCTTTTGAAGACGAGTATCACCAAAGGTCTTGGCGGCACCACGGAAAAATTCGCGCTGAGCATCAAAGATAGCTGTGGTAGCATCCTGTACTGCATTGTCCTTGTCTTGGGCAGCTCGTTCGTTAGAGTACGTTGGCAAATCGGCAACGTACTTCAAAAAGTCATCTCCATCCAATAAGATTCCAAATGCAACATAGTCCCTATCGAAATCGGACACGTACGATCCACTATCAGATCTTGTTGTAATACCAAAAACTGGTTGAACATCTAGCTTGCGATGGATCAACAATCCCTTGGTAGAATGTGGTAGAGGTAATGGTTCGGGTTCGGTGACTTTGTCGTTTGTGTTCTTTTCCAACCACAGGGGTGCTGGTAAAATGCGTCCACCGTACTTGATGACTGTCGATCCGGCAAATTCTGTCACGTCCAAGGAAGGAATGATACCCCCCAATAGTACTCCCGTAGCTGCATCGAATGCTTTGAATTGTGATTGACCGTACGAAGGATACGGTCTCGAATCGTCGCTGTCCTCTTGGATCATCATTTTTCGTTCCTTTTGTTGTTGTTCCACGGGAGGTCGAATGTAGCTCAAGAACCGTTCCACGTGATTGGGTGCAGCAGCACCAAAAAGTCCAATTTGAAGACTGTACGTTCGAACAAGTTCATCTGTTTCATCTCCACGAACGTAAAAGGTTCCATCGGGTCTTGAAATACGAACATCCATTTGGATCTTGTCCGTAATTTTGGGAAGACGAACGGATGATGATGAAGAAGATGATGCTGGTAGCGGTGCCACCAACGATGACGACGACGACGACGAACTTTCTGCAGCTGCAGATGCTGGTAGATTGCTGGCTGTGAAAGCAATGGTTGAACATTGCGAGAGAAGAAGTAAAGCACTATTTTTGGTGGTTTCCAAGATGGATCGTCTGGATTTGGCAATGCTCTTATCATCGTCTGGTAAGGAGGATAGTTGCAACTGCACTTGCAATTGTTGTGCTGGTCTTCGTCGTCGTGTTGTTGTTGTTGTTGTTGTTGTTGTTGTTGTTGTGCTGGAAAATGATGGTACTACTACTAGTTGTTGAAATCCATAGGAAGAAATCTGTTGTAGTAGTACTACCAGCGCGCAACTTAATACTCGTCTCATCATTGCTTGCTTTCAGATCAAATTTTAATTGGACGATAAGCGCTACACCAGTGTCTAATCCAGCTAGCTAGCTCGTACTTCAAATAATAATAGCAAGAAGAGAGAGCTATCTACTCGATTACTCTGACTGCAGTATCACTGAGCACTGAGCGTACTTTTACAATTTTACGTTACAATCAGGTTCGTTATTCAAGCCATCATACAGTATCATGGCTACTGTATTTATTTTCTGTTGGTCATTTTTTTTCTGTTGCAGCATAAAGGATTTATTGAATCACGGATAAATCGTCATCAAGAAGTCACAGCAGCGTTTTACACAGCGACCGTTTTCATCAGATTCAATAAAAAAATCAATACGATTAGAAGAAGTCTTCCTGGTACTAGTAGCTAGTATTAAAACAACGTCTTTGTACTGGTACCAGTAGTTGCTGCAGCAGCAGGCCACAAAAAGGAATCACAACAAACGAGGAAAACCAAAACCACGCAGAAAAGAGAATCTTGCAGCAAGGATTGTAATAAGGCCTAAAATATTATTATTATTATTTATTTATTTGAATCTATTATTTCTTGAATCAAATACCTGGTACCGCGGACGAAAGGAAGATTCGCCCCAAAGTCACAGTTTACAAAGAGAAGTGGTAGACTAGTTGCTCTCTACGGAAGCAAGAAGCAAGCTACTAGTAGTCTACTGGTACTACTAGTAACTACTCGAGTAGACTACTTAGTAGTAGAGCTAGCTCTTGCTACCTGTGGAGGTATACCACTCTCGTTTGTTGCAAACCCACATCAGCAAAGCCTCCAGCCTCCAGTAGTCTAGACTAGTTTGTTGTATCCTTACTAGTTGTGCGGAGTAGTATGACAGACGTGGCCTCCTCGTCGTCGTCCTCTCATCAGAAGGAGACGCGGACCTTACCTGTTACACGTACCACATCTATTACACAGTATGATCTTGCGCAACAACAACAAAGAGAATTCCGTTTGCACGAGAGTACATCAATGGCTGCTGCCGAAGATGTGACCATGGAAGATGTGGCGCGCATAATGAGAGAAGAAGATGCTCAATTGTTGGAATCGATGCGTTTTGAACAGTCCTGTTCGACGGGAGAAACTCCCGTATTGACCAGTATGGATGGCAATTTGAACCACGTCGAAGACATGTCACTGTTGGACGAAACAACGGCACATGATGATGATAATGATGATAATAATAATAATGGTGAACATGGTCTTCATCAATATTGTCCCAAAACCTGTATCAGGAAGAAGAAGAGCAGTGGTGGTGAAGCCCACATGATGCCCCACAGGTCGTGTATTCGGAGGGTCTTGTCCAATGAATCAGCCAAGAGTGCCGACCACGACACTCATACGCATACTGCTAGTGCTACTACTGCTACTGTTAGTAAGAGTATGACTGCTCCTCGTACCATCAGCGCAAGTAGTAGTCCAGCGATGGCACGACGACGACATTCCGAACACGACACGTTGGAAAATAATGATGATGAAGAAGAAGTTATTTATCGACAATGTCTTTCTGGTGAAATCAAATCCTTTCGTGCCTCCTCGAACCATTCTCCCATGAAGACCAAGAGACATTTATCGTTACAGACACCACCAGCAGCAATTTCTCAGTTGAAAGTAGAAGAAAAAGAAGACCAACGTGCGGATGGGGAGGAAGAAGATGATGATTATGAAGAGACGGAGGAAAAAGAAGGAGGTGCTACACCCGAAGGAGAAGAGACGACCGCGTCGTCGACTTGTTGTTCTCACGATGGTGCGACGGTACCGAGTGTTGATGTTGGATCCGCTGCCACTGGTGAGGGACGGTCGTTGTCAACAGGTAACACTTCGAGCAATATTACTGATCATTCCCAAACAGAGCACTACCACGAAGAGAAACGACGGCGGGATTCGTCACAAACAGATCGACGGATCAAAGAGGCAGTTCAATTCGCGCAAGCCGTGGGTGAAATGCCACCCATAGACAGCAATACAGAACTGTGCATTATAGACGAATATGATGATGATGATACGGATGATGACGACAATGGAGAAGATGGTAACGGGACTGTTATTCGTCTGGACGAATTGGAATCTCAAATTGGATCCATTCACGATCACGGATCGCTGGGTGGAACCATTACAAACGATATGGACCGATTCGCCATTACAGGTGCCGACGAAAAGCCCATTAGTGAGCTTCACTTGCACTTGAACTCGTTGCCGAACCAGCAGCAGCAATCACAATCACAATTACAATCGCAGTATCCATCTTCCACCACTTCTGTGAACAGTGATATACCTCGAGAAATCATCAAGCGCAAATCGCGTCCGCATTGGCCAATCCAATGTCAGTTACCCGGATGGACCTTTAGTCACTTGGATACTTCTACTCACGCCAGTCGTGAAACGACGGTGCAAGACTACGTGTACAAGGGCATTCGATCCAATCCACCGGAAATTGTCAGTCGTGGAATTTCTCGTGGCAATCACGTGCAGTTGCACCGAAAGGCTTGGTTGGAAGTTAGTGACAAGTATCATCGGTACGGTAAAAATTTGAGACTCTACTATCGCCACTGGGAGAGTTTGGGTTATCCGACGAATATGTTCTTTGATTGGTTGGATTCAAAAGGTGAAGCTGCGGGACAACCCCTGCCTAATCTGGAAGAATGCCCAAGATCCAAACTCGACTCTGATACCGTACTCTACATTGCCAACCCAAAGGTGACAGAGGGATATTCGCTCAAAATTGTGACCACAGAAGAAGGTCAAGCCAAATTTTTAGATGTCGATGGTGAAACAGTGCGTACGGGTCCCGATGGCTGGATCTTTGTTCTTCGAGACGGCGTCATTTACGGTGCCGAGAAAGTTACCTCCATCAATGGACAATCAAAACAACGCTTTCATCACTCGTCCTTTTTTGGTGGCAAAGCTGTCGCAGCTGCAGGAATTTTTTTAACGGACGATGAGGGAATATTGACGCGCCTATATCCCCATTCTGGACATTATCGTCCGCGCGAAGCTCACATGCAACGATTGCTTTATTTTTTGTACCACGAAGGTGTGGATCTTCGTACTTTCGAAATGGATGTGCAACAGATAATGCACGTAAATCGCGACACGGATGACAAGAAAGATAAGAAGGAAAAGGAAGCCGCCACCGAAAGCAAAGAAAAGCCAGGAGAACCCGGAGACCATGAAACTAAAAAGGAGGGCGAAAGGAAGAAGAAAATTGATTCCCTGCAGTTGTGGCCGGCCGTAACGGTGGCCTGTTACGTTGCCCATAAGGCCCATTTCATTGGAGACGGTATTTTTGCCCAAATTCACCAAATTCGAAATGCCAATGTTACAACTGTGTCGGAAGCGTTGGAGTACGTTAATGCAAAGAAGTGCTCCTGTACAGCCTTGACCGGCTCAAAAGTCGCAAATGCTGACTATGTAGCGTAAATTTGGCTTTGAGATAATAAAATGTATTGTAATAAAACAAATATTATATGAATGCGGAAAAATCGTAAGCTGTGTCGCGCCACGATGACATAAAACCCGACTCAAAAATAGTATGGGAAGTACGCAAGCAATAGTGTAGAAATTAGCGAGCTAGATTTAATGTAGGCGGTAGGCCTTCAACGATTACGTATCACCTCACGAACGGACTAATGAGATCGTGAAGGAAGCTGTCGAGTACTTGTGCTTCCGGCAAGTGAAACAAAACATCGAGAGTTGACTGCTCCCGGATAACTTTGCTGATTCGTTCCTCCCCCAAAGACTCAAAAAGAGACGACGATGCGCTGACGCTACCGTTTTCACCTGGCGACAACGGATCTTCGCTTGACAGTGGTGGCGATTGCATTCTTGACGTTTCCAGTAATGGAGCCGGTGCCTTGCGAGCGATTGGTTCTAGGTGTGTCCGGAACTGTGCGTCAAGACAGGAGCCCTCTATCGGTTTCGTAGATTCGTCGGGAATCAGTGCATCCCAAGATTCTCGATTGACTGCGTGTGTTTTCCCCAAAACACAAGCAGGTGTTGAAGCAGTATCATCCTTTAGTGAATCAAGTGAGTGACTGCTGGTAAACTTAACTTCGGGAAGGGGAGGAAGAAGTAAAGCCGTTTGCATCGTGCGCTTGGGCATTTCATCGTTGCAATTTTTTTCATCAATTGGACTCTGGGTTGTCACCGTTGACCCAGAGCAGCCGATGCATGAAGAAGCTAGCAGTGGTGGACTACCATGACCGCCGTTCGGCCTTTCATCAGAGACTCCTGCGTCCGTCTCATAGTAGTTAAAGAAACAGCCACAATCATCTTCTGTGGCGTCAGTTCCAGGTACATGGTCCTTCCTGCTGGTTGATGGTACTGCTAATGCTGGAGTAGGAAGGCTTTGTTTATCTGCGATCACGTCTTCTTCCCTCGAGGTTGTAGAAAGAGCAGGGTCAGACTGCAGGTGACTAGCTTCTTCGGTGACGGTTGACTGTATGTGCCTACGTTGTCTTTCTGGAGATGTTCTGACGGATCTCCTGACTAAAATACCCCGAGTTCTATCTTGAACATTACCCTCCTTTACAACACTTTCCTTTGATTCGTCTTCATTTTGTGGACATGCTTCCCAATCCTCCGACCTGTCGTCATCGTAAATGTCTGGCATGTGAAAATTGTTCTGATTGCTTCCATTATGGTTACGAAAGCCAGAAGCACCATTGTTCCACCCAGCATCTTCCCCTTTCTCTTGACCGTTCCTACTGTGAAGATCACCCGAGTACGTACCATTACCACTTTGCAAACTTACAAAGTCGTCGTCGTCGTCGTCCTCGTGGTCGTCGCTATTATCGTTGCCGACATTTTCTTCTTCTGTTCCTTCATCAAACGAAACAGAAGGATCAAAATAAGGTTCGCCGTAATGTTCTGTTGTGGAGAAATAAAAATATTGGACGATCAGCCAACCAGCAATGTGGACTCCGAAGAGAAGCAGGGTTCCAATGGCATAACACAGATAGTACCGATCTTTCAATACTTGTTGCCACAACAAAAGTTCTTTTCCGATACGAATTTCTCCACTTATAACTTCGACAGGTGGCTTTGGCGGCTGCGGTGATTGTTGATACTGGTGGTAATTCTGGTAGGAGTTTCGCTGCTGGTTTTGAGGATAATAATCATGTGGCTGCTGTTGATGTTGATGCTGTTGTTGCTCGGCGATGCTACTAGATGCTGATGTAGTCTGACGTGGAAGATGGAAATGGGACATTTGACTCATCAACCGAACCACAGCGTGCCGCATAGGAAAGTCTTGACTTTCAACAATGTGACGAAAGGAATTGACAATGACTGTCTGACTTTCTTCTCTTGCTCCAAACAAAATGGGAAAGGTCCATAGCATCTTTCGAACCATGGCTATCCATCCACTTTCGTGAGGAAGACGAGTCGACCGCACCGATGATGCCAATTTCATGGTTGCCAAATCTGGTTGTTGCTTTGTACCGTCATGATCTTTCGTTGTTGTTGTTGTTGTTGTTGTTGACGAGAAAGGTTCCGACAACAGGTCAACGGCGACTCCAAACATACCTATATGTTGATTGACAGTGGATTCTGGAAGAGTCAAATGAACTTCGACATAATAGGCTTGCTTCGGTTGCAGCATACGATCCTTGGTCTCCAGTGGTGGCATCAGTTCTGGATGGATCACATTTCCCCATGTCACGGCCTGTTCCCGTGCAAAGAAATCAACCGTAGCCCAAGGAATGTACGCGCCACTGCTGCTGCTGCTGCTGCTACCGTAAGCAGTATTCTGGGTATTATGGCCGGTATTTGTAAAGACCGTTTTCGTGGACGATCGCAGCAACGCCAATGCTCGACTGAACTTGTTAGTATTCTTTTTCGATTCTTCCTGATCACGTGCACGTGCTACTTCTGGATCGAGGGCAACAACGTCCTGAAAGGGATAAATTGCAGTTCCTGTATAATCAAAAAAGAGAGGTCTCGAAATGAAATTTCCAGGCATGACCATCCAGTAGAAAATCCCGTACCACATAATAGAAGACGTCCAAAGCAAACAAGCCGTCGCCATCAATCGTAATATCTTTACCGTCCAAGGAATTATACCAATAAATTTGGCGGTTTCGTCGGATGCAAAATCGTAGTAACAGTACTGTTGTTGGTATCCATTATAGTACTGAAAGGGACTTGGTTGTATAACTCTGTTACCAGCCGGATGATTCCTACTAGTATTTATCAATACTCTCGAAGCTGTCTGGCCTATCACTCTCTCTACGACGATCTGTCGAGCCAGATCTGTGTTTTCGTCGTCATGTTGAGGTAGACGTTGTTGTAACGGATCTGAATGTCCATGTGCTGGTGATTGTGCTTGATCTTGTGCTTGATCTTGATGTTCCATGGTTGATGCTGTTGTTCAAACAAGGAAATATCAAGACATACGACACGACACGACACGACACGACACGATCGTTGTGGAAGAATTCAAATAATGGGAACTTAAATGCAGCTACTTCATCGAAAAATAAATTCATACAGTCTCGAAGCAGTACTCATTATCGAGGGTTTATTGACTAAGAGTAGGATAGTAGTAGGAAGTAATGGAAGAAGGCGGCGGCACAGCTGTAGTCGACGAAGAAATAAATTGCGACTTCGTTGTTTGACGTTCTTATGGAGGAGGTTCTCTGTAGTACTCGACTCGGCTGGCTGCCTACGATCTACAGTAGTACTTGTGGTCTCTTGTTGGTGCTTACTATTACTACTACTAGTAGTAGTAGAGCTAGCTACTAGAGCACAGTATCACTACTACTACTACTACTAGCTAGCATACTACTAGTACTAGTAGTACTACTAGTAGTAGACTCCTAGTACTAGTACTACTGTAGTACCTGGTAGCTACTGGCTGGCCTACTATTTAGCTACTACTACAACTCGACTAGTAGACTAACTAGTTCACAGTACTGGTACTTAGTAGAGGTAAAACTAAAACCCTTATCCCTACTGCAGTACGAAACGTAGAAAAACAGAAAAGGATTTTCAATGCGAAGAACAATGCATTTCCAGCATCATTTGATTTTCAATCAATGAGTCCTGCTTGTTGAAAAAAAAAAACATTAACCTGCAAGCTTACAAAAAAGAGCGGCAAGCTTTGCAAAGAGGGCCAATGCCTGAAACGACGAGCAATTAGCACGGCGCTGTACTTTGTGCGAGTACTGATGAACAGAACAAAGACACGAATGAAAGAACATGGGTTTGTGCGCTTGTTGTGGAAAACCTGTAGGAAAGTTGACCAAAAAGCTCATGATGAGCGCTCCACGAAATTGAACATTGATATGGTCACACAATATCAACTTTTTTTCGCTAATCAAGTGTAAACAAGGAGTCATAATATAGTAATTTGTCATTCTTACTGTCTCTACAAAAATAGGCAGCACTTAAAATAATAAATTGCTTTTGCTCTGACAGAACTGATATTCCAGCTATCTCTACCTAGATCGAACCTTGACGAGTTCACGGTTCGATTGCTTTTCTTTAGCTTCAAAAACTATAGCCGCTACATCTTTGGCAATGTCGATTGTCGCCTGTGGTCGAGCAGCCTTTAGAGCAGCATTTTGCAACGAATTCAAAGTTTCAGGAGAGGCAAGCCACGAGCACACGGTATCGGCAATGACATTGGGATCTCCACTGTATTTTCCAAATCCTGCATTCTCTACAAAGGGAACGTTACCTTCCTCTTGGCCGGGACTGCAT
>Ga0100392_1004055_pt1 | contig 13252 bp, 9 predicted proteins | sample CryGeymeta201516_FD_81548 | JGI IMG/M metagenome (GOLD analysis project Ga0100392, IMG submission 81548) | Groundwater microbial communities from Crystal Geyser aquifers in Utah, USA - Crystal Geyser metaG 2015-16 | ecosystem: Environmental > Aquatic > Deep subsurface > Groundwater | place: USA... | reverse complement strand
CCTACAGTACCAGGTAACAAACTGGTAGAAATGTTTTTTTTATACCAGGTAGAGTGCATACTGGTTCTGGTTAATCACTGGAGTGTCTTCATATCTTGGGTCGTACCTGTCACCTGGTGGGGAGGGACACACTAGGTTGATGTTTGGTTACTTACAGACCTTCGAAGGCATTGTTTTTATTTTCTGTTCAATTTTATTCACAACCCAGCAAGTCAAAACAATTACAGTAGTTCTACAGTACTACCACCAGTACAAGAGACTAGACCAGACTAGTATTAGATTGAAATTGTTGACATTCTTGCCTAATCGTACATTCCAATCGACCTTTTCAATAATACTGGTACGGTAGTTAAAAATACTCATCATACAACAAAACATACTACTACTAGAATACTACTCGGAGTACTAGACTACTCTTTTCTGCAACGGTTGGTCGAACATATCAGATACCAGGTACCAGTATCACAATAATACTATTTTGAATAGTCAACCAAAAAAGGAACCGCCCTAAAACAAAACTGTACCATACCTAATAGTACCTACGATTATTTCCTGTTTGGAAGGAACAATGAATCCCATTAGCATTACCATGCAACAGCACGACCATTCTTCACAGACGACGTTACCATTGCGAAGTAATGAAGAAGAGGATCCAGCAATGATGAGCAACATCCTATCCAGTCTGCCAGAGCACGAAGAAGGAGAGCAAGAAGGAGAAGGAGAGCTGCATTCTGGACGTGTGACCAGATTAACAGCTACCTCTTCCTCGTCTTCCTCCTCGCAGCGAGTAACTTCTCGTTTCCAACGAATGGCCAATACTTCTACGTCTGCCATGGAAGAATCCTGGAATGGTCTGTTCTTGTCATCCAGTATATCCGATCTGAATCAACCTCAGCAGCAGCAGCAGCAGCAACTACATAAAAAACTGGGACATGCCAGTTTTACGGATTTGGCTTTGTACGCTCAAAATCAGCATCATCAACATCATGATTCTGCAGCAGCATTATTGACGAATAATAATAATAATAATAACAACAAACAACAGCTGACATCATCGGATCTGCAAGCTGCCAAGAAAGAATTTATGAAATTGCGATTGTACCGAATGCTTCAATCCAAAACGAAACTACCAGCAGCATCAAGGAAACAACGACACAGACAAGCTGGTGGAGAACAAGACGAACGATGTCACCAGTCAGATTCGGCACTGCTGTTACTGCAGTCAACAAACATGGAGGATACCAGCACCAGTACCAGTACCAGTGGCAGTGGCAGTAGCAGCAGTACAATGTTCTACAAGTCCAAGCATCCGAATCAATGTCGCCGTGCTGTTTTGGAATCTCTAACACAATCGGCACCGTCGTGTAGCATCGACGAAGACGACAGTGATACGTACGATGCATTTTAACGTACATACACAAACCATCATCATGAGTCATGGGTTTTTGGTGCACATAAAACATCATAACTACTAATAAGTATATGCACATCAGTTGTATTATTGTATCTTCCAAATACATTGATGATAAATGATAACCACTATAGAATCTTGATGCTTATTGCTTGTTACTGCGCGAAATCACAACCCAAACACAAAAGTATGTGCAGGAAGGCAGGTAGTATGTGCTATCCATAAACCATAAACAGCAGATGAGTGACAACCATATTATGCTGACTATGCTGTACTTGTGCCCTGTACTCCACACCATACTCCACCACAAACAGCCACACACACACACGCATACTCAATACTCGAGTACACGTTCTTGTTGTTTACAATTCATCGCGCAAATTGTCACATCCAAGTTCTTGCAACTTGATCCACGCCGATGTATAATCCTTGAAAAAGGCATCTTGATCTTTGGCGTAGGTTTCAACGTGAGTCTTAAAGGCAGGATCCTTCAACAAGGCCAGATCAGAAATAAGCATCATGGTACCCGATTCCTTGTGACGGTGCTGAGGACATCCCTTGGCGGTCTTTTCGGCCTCGTAGGATTTGGTCATGAGATCGGTAAAGTACGAATTATCGAACTTGAGTGGTTCTGCCGTCCAGGGTCCATCGAAACCCGAACGATCCAAATGACAGTGTCCGACAGTGTGAGCTCCGCTCAACGCAACAATGTCCTTGTCGGTAAATCCCTTGGGAGCAAAGATGTCACGCAAGTGATCAATTTCTTTGTCACCATCTGGCAATCGTCCGACTTGAGTATCCACAGATTCACTGGACGACTTGGCATCCACCCGTCCGAATCGTGTTTTAATGGTCGGTCCGCCCATAACTTCCGTGGCAACATTGGCTGCCAGTGCCCACAAATCAGCATTGCTGATCTTGTCAGGCACGTACTTGTCCGCAATGGGTTTCAACAATCCCACAGCGACATCTGGCAGACCAGCATTGGCGCCAAATGCTCCCTCACCGGCATCGGTAAAACGCATCACAGCATTGGGACAACCACCGGCACCTTCTTTGTACACACCAGCATCGTGCCAGCTCAAGCGAATCAAAATGGGACCACAACCCTTTTCTTTCACAAGTGCTGTCAAATCAGATTTAATTTCAGCAAGAGACATGATGATGATGATATAATAATTTATTACAGTATTGAATATTATTTCTTATTATTTATTATTATTATTTTGTAGAATACCTGGTAATAAATGAATAAAAGTAAAAGTCAAGTGTACTCTTGTCTACGGAGTAATTGTGAAGATTATAGTTGTTATTATTTTTTGACAATCCAGGTATTCTAGCTACGGGTAAATACCAGGTATGAGCACAGCCTGAAAGATCTATCCGTAATACTGTACCAGTACGTGGTAGACTACTATTACCAGCTAGTAGTAGTAGTAGTAGCTACTAGTAGTAGTAGTAGTAGCAATCAGTAGTACTAGTCTTATTTCTCGAGTACTACGGTAGCTCTACCGTACTATTTATAACATCTTTAGTTGCTATCATGAGTAGAGAAAGTACTTGTACTAGTAGACTAGCACTACTACTAGAGTAGGTAGACTACTACTAGAACCAGTACTAATGAAGAGATCTGGCCGGTGATGTCACCAATTTCATTCATCACCGACCAACAAAGCCTGATGTAAGCAACTCCATTCCACTCCTCCACGTGGATTGCCACACTGTTTTGGATTTTGTGAATCTCTATTCAAGACCCGAACCCTGTCTGGATTGAATCACGTAAAACAAAGTTTTTAAAAACGAAAGAAATATTTCAGAAGACACAACATTCGCATTTCCTACTAGTCTACTACTACTAGCTACTAGGAGTAGTCTAGCTAGTATCTACTGTAGCTAGCTAGTACTGCTGCAAAGTATTTCTGTACTTTTCCCCCACCGCCACCACCCCTGCTGCACTGTATCGAGGCTTGACATTTTTACAGAACCCGACATGAAGTATTACTGACTTTTAGTAGCTAGCTTAAACACGCAATCACTTTCCCTAACCAAACTAACCATACCACAAGAAGATGGGAATGCTGGATGCTGATGATTCGTCTTCGGATGGATCCAACAACAATCCGAACAACGGCAAAAGCAATCACCATCCTCCGCCGCCACCACCACCACCACCACCACCACCACCACCACCACCACTGCCACCACCACAACAACCTTCACTTCCATCATCAACCAATGTAGAAGCATCAGTACCATCAGTACCACCAGTACCACCATCTCCTAGAACATCATCGTCGTCATTGTTGACTCCCATGGGTCGAATGAAATTACAAGAAATCGAACGAAAAGAAGAATTGTTTCGTGATTTTTGTACCTTTGCTTCCAATTGGTTACTGGTCAAACCAACCGGTTGTGTCCAAAAACACATGATCGTGACCTACTTTCGGGATCATTTTCCAAAGGATAAGTACAAGTATTCGGAACTTCACAGAGAAGATCAGGATATTATGGATGCCTTTTTGAAATGGAACACGGCTCCCCCACCGAATGATAATGATGATGATCATGATGATCATGATCATGATGATGATCATGATGATATTTCACCAGGAAGCACTTTCAAGGGTGGTCCACATGCCGAAGAAAATGAATTTGGTTTGTTTGTGGGTATTCAAATTAATGCCGAATACGAACATCAGAAACGAATTCAAGATCAATTAGATCGAAGAAAACAACAAATAAAGCTCATTATAGCTGATTGTAAACGACGGAACGAAAAACCATCCATGGATGTGCTCAAGGAAGCCATGGAATTGGGTGTTATTGAAGTACCACAGGCAACATTGGATATGATGAAAGCAGGTGAACAACGAAGACAACGAAGAAGTGTCATGTTTGCAGATGATCCAATCATCAAAGAAGACAAAGCAGAGCCAAAGAAAACAAAGAAGAGTACAAGTAGCAGTAGCAGCAGCAGCAGCAACCACAAAAAGTCATCCTCTAGAAAACATCTTTCCAAAAGTTTGAACCATTTGGATTACGAATCGGCATCTAGAAAAAAGAGCAGTAGTAGTAGCAACAGCGACAAAGATAAGAAGGATCACAAATCCAGCAGCAGCAAAGATAAAAAGTCAGCCAAACAGCAGGATGAGGCGGACAAGAAAAAGAAGGAAGAAAAACGAAAAAAAGACGACCGGAAGAAACTTCACAAAAGTACGGGAGACTTGAATTTCAAGCCAGTATCGTCGACAAAAAAATCAGAAACAGAAAAAGACAACGACAAGAAGGATAAATCGTCATTGAAAAAGAGCAAAAAGTCTTCCAAGGATAAAGACAAAGATTCCAAAAAATTGAACAAGAGCATGGGAGATTTGGACCTTTTGAAAAAAGAAAAAGCGGGCAGCAGCAAAGATAAGGAGAAGAAATCTTCCAAAACGATTACCAGTCACGATGTCAAGGACAAGGAAGATGACAAAAAGAAGACACACAAAAAAGAGAAACTTCACAAGAGTATGAACGATTTGGATCTGAAAAAGGCCAGTAGGAAGAACAGTAGTAGCAGCAACACCGAGAAGAAGCAAAAAGACGAGAAGAAATCGCCGTCATCGTCTTCGAAACACAAAGATACTACCAAAAAAACGTCATCATCAAAAGACAAGGACAAGGACAAAAACAAGAAACGTTCGTCTTCGTCCAAGGAAAAGAAAAGCTCGTCCTCGTCTAAGGAAAAGAAGAAATAATTATCTTCATCGTAGTCAGTCGTCAACGAACCAATTATATCCTGTCGGTATCCTGTAATAATAATACTGTAATACTCGTATAATAGCAGAAGCTAACAATTATTGTAAAATGAATTTTTTCCGCCTGACGACGGTGAGAAACAATGCTAGCGCTATATAGATGAATGCTTACTATATTATGATATGATTTTCGATTTGAATGTGTGCTGTGCTTTTGTGCTTGCATCATGATGTGTTGTGAGTGCACAATATATTATAATAATATTGTTTTCTGGTTTGGATTGAACGAAAAACATCTTTCATCGAGCCGTCAAACTTCCACTTGACAAAATGTTGCTTGCTCCGTTTTCCTTTCCTTATTACCAATGTGGGCATCATTATTGATTTTCTTATTTCATTCTTCTCATCATCCTTTACTCTGTCTTGTTGGCCAATTTCGTCTTGGCAGCGGATACTTTGAATCCATAACCGTACCGCTGCAAAAAGAACTGCAGAAATAAGAAAAAGTAACTCACGTACATGATGAGAATACCGGTATTGTTTTCAAACGTCGCCCAACACCCTTCCTTTTGTACAACGCTAAAGGCTGCCATTGACACAACACTCCCAATGACCATTTGTATTATTTGCGCCACAGTAATCCATTTCGGATTGAACCATTTTGGTTTGCACTTGATAGCCATCAAAAAGTAATAAAAGTACATGACAGCATGAACTCCGTAGTTGATGGTGCTGTAAATCAATCCTGGCGGACTGTGCGTGACGAAGGAGTACCAGGTACACAGCAGTACCGTGACGTGATGGTACCAGTGCAACAGCATGAGATTTTTCTTGTGTGCAACAATGAAAAAGGTATCGAATAGTTCTGCCGGTTTCGACAACACGAAGAAGAGACACCACATTCCTGCAGCACTGGCACCGATCGAATTTTCTGGATCCATGCACAAATAATTGTTGAACCCGTACGTGTACAAATTGTGAACCGTAGCGGGCAGTGTCCTGGCCAGTCCAATCCAGCTAAAGATGCTGAGGGCTAAATTCCAAGCCGCCAGGGTTTTTCGCATCACGTACGGTTCCCGATGTTCCATGTACATGGGACCCATGACAATGCCCACCAAATAAATGCACACACAAACCAAAGGAAACCAAGCATTCTCGTGCATCCAGTCGTACAAATATTCGGGTCTCCAAGTAAATTCCCAACTGGTTTCATTTGTGTTTTTTGTTATGTGTTTGTTGTTATTGTTTTTGCATGTATATAGTATATATATAAATATATATATATATATATATAAATATATGTACATATATATATATTGTTGTTGTTGGTTAGTTAGTTTGTTAGTTTGGGTAGAGAGGATCATAAGAAGAAAGGAAAGAGAGTGAGCCAAAATGTGTGTGGTTGGTTAGAAGTTAGAAGCAACATGCAACATGCAACATGAACAAGGACAAGATGAACACAATTAGTACACGGTACACGGTGCACGAACAACCATCACAATACAACAACAACATACGTAGCACTTACCCCATGTAAAATTTCTTGAGCGCTGGATAGATACAGTAGATTTCTTCGTACTCTTTTCCTCTTGCGACTTCCTTACAGGCATCATTTGCCACGGAGGGCCACCATGCTTGAATTTCCGACATTATTATTTCCTCTCTTGCTTTACTATCTTAAACAACTAACTTTTCTTTTTCACAGCCTTTCGACTTGAGTGGACTGGTGAGTTGGTAGAGTTCAATAATATTATTATTATTAATTATTATAGCTACACTAAAGTAGACTACTAACTACACCAGGATTGTTGTTGTTTAATCGCTGTTTTTGCCTTGTTCACGTGTGATCTGGATTTTTTTTTAACAACGAAAAATAATATGGATGAAACGAGCCATTCCAATCCTTTCTAATTACAAATTTAGCCATACGTTTTACTGGAGTCAATCAAGAGCCAACACAACTTCCTATGTGAGACAAATGACGAGACAGGTTTTAGTAGTACTAGTGTATTTAGAGTACTGTACAGTAGCTAGTTGTTAGTATCGTCAGCCATCTAAGTCGTGTGCAGAAAGAAATTAAATAATACTTCATTCAAAACTCTACGTCCAAAAAATACAATTTCAATCATCAGAGTTGGAGTTATCTATTACTCTACTCATTTGGCACAAGACTCTTTTTTATTTTTAACAGTGTATTTTACCACACAGCAATTGAAAAGATAATGATGACACGTAGCTATGTATGATGTGCACGTAGGCATTCGTAACGCATAACACTTCGCAATATTATCTCTCACTCTCTCTCTTTTCGCAGACATTATTACTGGTAACAACGTTTGATAATTACGTTTTATATCTGTAAGGGCAACACCTGGCACTGTAAGCAATAAAGGAACAGAGCCAGACATTCCAAAGCAGACTTTTGGAAGAATCACGAATCGTGTATACTGTCCTGTATACAAAAGCATACTATATTCACAATTAAACTACGGTATGGCGGATAATACCAAGGCTGGAGAGAGCGCGAGTAAGCAGCAGCAAATGGAGGAGGAAAAAGAAGAGCTAAGGTTTGTCAACCAAGGTGAGCTAAGTGCGAAGTGGACACTTTAAACTTTAAACTTTACACGAACAACTTATTTTTGCCGTTCAAGATTCAAGATCCTTTACTGAATGCTGAGTTGGGATTTTTGATCGAGAAGTGAGAGGAACAAAGTGAGCAACGCCTCTGCTTGCTGCCTGTCGCCCAATAAAGCCCTAATATCTTGAGATCTGCTTTGTTCTTCCTTTAAAAATAATATGTACACACACAGGACTCCAATTATGGGAACACTCCCGAACGCAGTGGTTGGGACATCAACGACAGTCTGACGACGACAATAATAATTCTGCGACCGCTGAAAGCAATAGTCACAGTTCGCAATCGACACCACGTCCTGCCGCAGTACCCATCGAAGTCGACGAAATTATTGAAGTTGTTTTTGCCGTACCGCGACAGGATCCTACGGATGGTGGTGGTCCCAAGGCCTTTCCGCGCAGTGTACCACTACCACAAATGGTAGATATTTTGGTGGACCTGTGGGAAGCGGAAGGATTGGATATTTGAATTGGCAAATAAATGGCAATGACAATTACACTGCAGTGATGGCATAATATAGTCGTCTATGTATTCAAAAGGAAAAACGAGAAACGGTGAGGAAATGGCAGGGCAAACAACAGTTTAAATTTTAAAGAGGTAGCACGTTTTAAAGAATGTTCATTGCTTCGAGGAATATCAGTAGCACGCTTCTATTTTAGTAGCTGTTGCTGTTTCACAGAGAAGCTCTAGCTAGATTTACCCAGGTAGGGATTGAGAAGGCAACATTGTTGCGTGGGCGTGCTGTAGGATCATCACGACATTAAAACATTACGACATACTAGTCTACCCTTTTAGCTTTTAGTAGGCCCCGTACCAGAGTGACCAGTGGACAGGCCAGAAACTACGTTCGTGGTTACACTCTGGAATTTCACGGTGCCGTGAACAACTGTAACGTCCTTCTGAAAGATGAGACGACAATACTGCAGAAGTTACAGGAACTGCTGTAAACACACAAGCAAGATCGGAAGCAAATGCGGAAAAGATCACGAGGTTTGGTACAATGGATTGTCCCAGAAGAACTACTACGAGCAGTGACCATAATGGCTGCTTCAATACTACTGTACCAGGTAATCAAATAATACACTGGGCTGCTACGATAGAAGAGTACAGTGGCTAGTCTAGCTCTACTACTAGCTAGTACCTACTAGAGTACTCGAGTCAATAGGCAGTTGACTAGTATTGTCCATCGTCAAACTCTTATAATAAATAATAAATATTGTCTGGGTGGATTAAAAAACTATAGTAATTCTCAATTTCTTGTCTGTCTGTCTGTCTGTCTGTCTGTCTGTCTGTCTGTCTGTCTGTCTGTCTGTCTATTTTTCCAACTATCGTTAATCCGTGAATTGACCCTACGGGCGCTCCGCGTTCTTAAAAAAAGAGCAAGCCAAGCAAATGAATTCGAAAATCAATTTGGCGCGTTCAAACAGAGTTGTGAAGGGAGGATTTTCAACTTAGCTACCACTAGTACTACTAGCCTGAACCTGGTACTCGTAATAAGTAGATAGAACATACTTTTTAGAACAATCCCACAAGAAGGTATCAACGACAGTTGTCATTTTTTCCCACTTAGTAGAATACCCACACACACTCTCTCCTCTGCTAGACTACGTCAATTGAATTTCCTTTACCAACCAGACCAACAGTACAGTTCCTATTCCAAAGAGCCAGAAACGTACCAACAACCAGCACACAGAGAATCAACAATGATGCGTTTCATTTTTACTGCACTGCTGGTATTTACCACCATGACTACCATGACGACGACGATGATGACAGCCGTTGCCGCTGTAGAAGGTCCATCCATGACGAATTCCAACGTCGATTCCCGTACGACTACGTTCATTCGTGGTGTTCGTTCTCCTTCCACTAAACAACGACAACTACAACAGTCTTATCGACAGCTCAAACAGGAGGAAGAAGACAACAAAAATGCCGAAGTCGAAGTTGCAGAAGTCGAAGAAGTCGATGAAGAAGAAAACAATGACGATGATAAGAATGACAACCAAGATAATGACGATGATCAAGATATCAAAAATGAAATTCCGGACGATATTTACCACTGTCGAGATCCCAAGGACATTGCGGATTGGTTTTGGAAGGACAAGACAGTGCAGTGTGATTGGGACAGTCACGAATGGGTCATGGAAGAATTGGACGAAAATCAAATACCAGAACACTGTGCCGACAATAAATGGGAATGGGATGGAAATCTAGAAAAGTTGAAAGATTGGAACGAACCCTGCTACTTGTGGATGGTTGCCTACGGAGGATTGAATGGCACAAGTACTGTACCCAGTCTAGCACGTGAGTGGAAAATAAGACACTGCACAACATGATCAAAGATCAAAACCAAAACCAAAACCAAATGCTCCAAACATCTCATTTTTTGTAATACTCATTTTGTTTTATCTACTTCTCATTTTTTTATTCTTGCAATGAAAGCTACAGTGATGCCCAGTTTGGATCCATCTTTGGAACCTACACTATCACCAACGTCGGTTCCTTCGATGGAACCTACATGGATACCAACTTCTGCTCCTTCGTTTAAACCAAAAAGTGAGCAACCTAGCAGACCTTCTCTTGCTTCTACCACTGAGGCGGAAGCAGTATCGAATGCAATGGACCAAGGCAACGACACTGATGACTTTGATGATTATTATGTCATTGATGCTGATGATAAAGAGAAGGAAGAAAATAACGAAAATTTGGTCACTCCGACACAGACGCAGCTAGGAGGGCCCAAGGTTTATGAAATTTCGACCATGGTCATTACTTACATGATAGATCCTGTTCCTACCACCAGTAGTACCACAACGACGATTAACAAGCTCCAATCTCGTCATGGAAACGGATATCATTACTTTTTGCGTAGAAACTTGAACAAGCAAGAAGTAATGGATCGACAAATCTTGGAGGATGTCACTTCGAATCACGTGCAAAAGGACCTGCAGCGCCAAATCGTATTTTGGTGGGAACAGGTACAATTGCGACAACGACGAAGAAAAGACGATGAGCCAGAGCCGGAACCATTGGAAATCAGTGCCGATATTACCATGACATCTGTTCGTCATTTCATACTTCCTGATGAAACCGTCGCCATTACGGAAGCCATCAGCGGATTTGTTTCGCTGCGAGGACCTCCTACGTTTCAGGACTATCCCGAATTGCTCCACGAATACGTTGATGCGGCCTTTGAAGGAAAGTCGTTGCAACGGTATCAAGACAGTTTGAGAGCCTCGGGTGATCCCGTATTGGAACGTACCAGCATGATTGAGATCGGATTACCTCTGGATCTGTTGAATGGTAACAGCGCTGTTTCTGGAAGTAGCACTGTCACCACGATCAACAACAATAACAATGACGGCAATGCCGTAGCGGGAACCACCACATCCGCTGCCAGTTCAACGTCCAGCACCAACGATGATGGTGACGACGAAGAAGGAGAAGCGACCAGTGCCTGGACCGTCTTGGGCGTTGAAGTGAGTTTGACGACCCTGGCCATTGTTGCAGCGGGAATTGCTGCGTTTGCTATTCTGCTCTTGTTGTGTGTTTGCTACAAGTTGAGCGTTATACGAAAGGAAAATATTGTCGCGCGAGAAGACAATGGACAAATTGTTACTAAAGGAACTGGTTCCACGGATGATGATATGAAGGTGACTCCCGTTGCTACCCACAAGAAAAAGTCCAAGCGTAGTCAAAGTACCGTAAAGACCAAGAACGGCAAACGCAACAACAGCCGTGACGGAGACTTGGAAGCATCCGAATCCATTGACGCCGACGATCCAGGTGGCGATCGATACTTTCAGCGGTTTGTGGCCGAAACGGACGACGATCAGCGGTCCTTGGCCACATCCACTTATTCGTACTTGGATTCGAACTTGCACGATCACGGTAATGCAAGTATGGCACCTTCATACATGTACGGATACGGCAATGACGATGCCAGTCTTCAATCCAAGACTATGTGGTCCTTGATTGACGGCATTAACAATGACGAAAATTACAATTACGACCAGACAGCCTCGCCTGCGCACATGAATAGACGCAAAGAAGAACCACCGCAAACACCCACAGATGTGCTTGATATTGTCAAGTCTCCCAGCAACATGATGATTACTACGGCTTCCAAGAATGGTGGGTACATTGATGAAGACGATGACGTGACCATGGCGAGTCTTGCAACAGGTACATACGCTGAATACTTGCATCGTATGCGGCATTCAAAGGACGATGGTGACAGCCCAACAGGCGAAAGCAGGGCATCTCCAACGTCAACCTCCCAAAATGTCGATGCTGGTATCAATGGCGCCTCAAAACGTACGACTACAGTCACATCGAAAGTCAAGGCACCTCTTAGTCTAGACGATGGAAGTACCAATCCCTTTGCCGAAGTCGACCCGGATGCCAAGTTGGCGGCTAGAATGGGTGTCAGTGCTCGCAAAAAGTCGAGTCCCAGAAACAGTGCAGAGAAGTCTGTAACTCCCAGCAGCAGCGTTTGCAAGGCACTGGGACAATTGACGTCGTGCGGAAAGTCTCGGAGTACTTACGATGGAATCTATTCGGAAAGTACCAGTGTTCCTGACGATTCCGCCAACTCATGCGACGATAGTACCATGAAGGAAGTGAATCGAAGAGTCCAACAACCATTGACCGATTCGACGTCGAATAGTAAGAACAGCAGTCTCGTTCCCGACAAGCTGTTCAACGACACAACACTAGAAAGCAACAACAGTCTTAACATGGACGATAGAAGTACCGCCACCAACCCTACTACCAGTGCGATCAACACGTCCGAACTTCTCAAGGACCAAAACGGCAATTACTTGGTTGAAACCATGACGTCCTTCTAAGAAAGTGTGAGTCTCTCTGTTTTCAGTGTACTGCTGGGCCTTGCGAGGAAAAATAACTGGTCCGAAATAATACTCGTCTTGATCAACCACAACAAAAAGACCTTCAAATCAATATTCATTGCATAGTAGTATAGTCTACCACTATTTAAAACTGTAATCAAAGTAATGTTCTCATGACAGTGAGTAGACGAGTCCACTAGCTAGTAGTAGTAGTACTAGTACTAGTAGTTGTACTAGAGGTATCATTCTACAACTACCGTAGTACTGTGCGAACACCAGGAGGTACTGCCTAGCTAGAACAGTACTAGAGTACCTACTAGTAGTTCTACTAGTAGTGGGTCTCCTACTACTAGTAGTAGACCCTTCTCTCTACTAGTAGTACTACTAATAACTAAGACTGGCGCAATAGAAACAGGGTGTTTGTCTGTTGGTCGACCGGCAAACACGATTTTTTGATAGGCATACCATTAGATAGTCTTTTTTATGCTCTATCAGGCGATGAAGGTTTTTTAATGATCCTGTGGTTTTTCATTTAGAAAAAGAAGTTTCGAAATTAGATTTAACACGTGGGACTGAGCCACAAAGTAAACTTCAACGGTCCATATCTTTAAATATT
>Ga0100392_1004048_pt1 | contig 13278 bp, 10 predicted proteins | sample CryGeymeta201516_FD_81548 | JGI IMG/M metagenome (GOLD analysis project Ga0100392, IMG submission 81548) | Groundwater microbial communities from Crystal Geyser aquifers in Utah, USA - Crystal Geyser metaG 2015-16 | ecosystem: Environmental > Aquatic > Deep subsurface > Groundwater | place: USA... | reverse complement strand
GTGGTCCGGTTGTGATCAACTATGTCACCCTTCGGGGTGCCAATGGTTGCCTTCGGGTGGCCTTGGCGCCCTGCGGGCGCCATAGTTGTGATCCCCGTAAATTAGATGTTCAATTTTTTTTTTCATAGAGCGTGACTAGGAAGTTCTGCGTTCAATTAATTGCCAGAAAACGATGGCATCTTATTACTCCCGCCGTCAATTCGTCCATGACGCTGGCTCCGCGTCTGGTTTTTGAATTGCTACTGTCAAGCCGAAGAGAACCTGACCAGAATCCCGTTTGCTAACTGGGTTGGGGATAGCATCGCGTTGGGGTCTATTAAGGCAATTTTCTTGGCTTTACGTCCAGCTCCCGGTAAGTTTGTACGTCTCGAAGGTCTTGCTCATATGGCCGATCCTAGAACAGATCTCCATCTTGACCAAATACTCTGGCTGCTCCAAAAATGTTTCAATTAAAGTCCGATTGAAGTCTGCTCCTTTCTTGATGGTTCTTGATTCTTGATTCTCCTTTGCAAATAAGTCAGCTACGAACATGTTAAGGACTTGACATTTGGTTGGGAATGGGTCCGTGGAATAGATCTGAGACATCAATTGAAACCGTGGCTATTGCTCCTTCACTAGAACAATCAAGCGAACAGCACAAAAGGGGGAAGAAGCTCACTGAGGCGACCACTGAGGCACTAGTGTATGCAAAAGCCACTGCAGCAGCAGCTAGCTAGTGTCATTGCAGCAGTTGGCAGGCAGTCAAAAAGGAGGACCACTGCTGAGAAGAAGAAACGGAAAACTCGCTCTATGTCCAGAAGATGATGAGTAAATTTAGAAGAAACTGCAAAACGGAAGAGTCAACATGACAAGTGCACAAATAGTAGGTATATATAAGGAAACTAGGTCAACATCGCTAAGGTTTAATACCATTGCATACTGGTAAGAGTTACGCCAGCATAAAAGTCATAGTATCATTGACCCTAATAATGTCCAAAGCTACCCTAATAATGTCCAAAGCTACTACTCCGTACTACTACTAGAGAGCTGTTACCACCAATCTCGAGATTTTCTTTGTTTCGAGAATTTTCATGCCTAAAATCGAGATTTTTTGACGATATTGTGTATCACTAATCTCGAGATTTTTTTCTCAAGATTTTTTTTTGTACATCAACAGAATGAAGAAATGAATGTTGTATTGTAATACATATCATTGTCTAAGATACTCATTTGTTGGTCTTGTACAGAAAATTGATACATGTACAATCTAGATAATTACAACACACAATGTTCATTAATTCATTATATATTGTTTGTGGTGTTACTACATGTGTTACCACTGGCCCACCTGCAAACAGCCACCCATCGCTCCACCAATTTCTCATTACTTACCCCCAGTACAGTTTACACTACTGTCAAAAATATACCTGTTAATTCTGGTACTATTATTTTATCTACTGTCAACTTATTTGCCATGGGGATATGCAGGCAGGGGGGGGGGGCGGTACAGTTTACGCTACTGTCAAAAATATACCTGTTAGTAACTCTGGTACTACTATTTTATCTACTGTCAACTTATTTGTCATGGGGATATGCAGGCAGGGCCGGTACAGTTTACGCTACTGTCAAAAATATACTACCACCTGTTAACTCTAGTACTATTTTATTTACTGTCAACTTATTTGTCATGAGGATATACAGGCAGGGCCTTGTACAGTTTAGGCTACTGTTGATATTATACTCAAGTGATAGTAGTCGGATTCGAATTAAATTCAAGTGGTTTAGCAGCTACCTGTTAAATACTAGCTTAAAAGTGCTTGACCGTTTCTTTATTTTAATTCAAATAAAAATTATCTAGTGTTACACATAACAAATAATTTGACATTAATTAAACTGGCTGTACTCAAGGAGTAGTCCGATTTGAATTTGCACTAGCACTGGGAACAAATGCCATGGCGACCAAAAAAGTTGACAGTAGGTTACTAAACTGGCTGTAGTCCATTGTTCATTTGAATTAAATTCAAGTGGTTCAGCAGCTACCTGTTAAATACTAGCTTAAAAGTGCTTGACCATTTTATTTTAATTTGAATGTGATTATTCAAATTAAATTCAAGTGAGTCAGCAGCTACCTGTTAAATACTAGCTTATGCACTTAAAAGTGTTTGATCATTTTATTTTAATTCGATTATTGGAATTAAATTACTAAAGCGGCTCAGCAGCTACCCGTTAAATACTAGCTTAGACTGCTTGGCAATTTTATTTTCATTAAGAAAATAGCATTAATATAGTAAATAGCACAGACAACAGTCAATAGATAACGGTAAAAATACTTAAGTACAAGTAATGAAAAAAATCTCGAGTTTCCATTTCCCGAAACTGGAGACAGGAAAATCTCGACTTTGGTGCTAGTAGAGTTTTGTAAAATAAATTCAATGGATCAAGAAGTAAAGGAGTCACGACTTCATCCCAACTTTCCCTTCCCCACTGAAGCTCTTAACAACGACTCTTCCTTGTGTTTCGTTCCAGATATCTGTTCTGTTCTCATGGGAAGACGAAGAATGCTTGAAATAGAGTATTAGTACAGTATTAATTATTTATCCCGAAATCGCAGTCAACATGGATCGGATATCATTATTTGCTTCAACATCTCTATTCCAAGAATGCCGCCATACCCAACCTTCCCTGCCTTTGGCCGTGGCATACTGCTGCAATATCTCGGCCGCCTTTGTTTTATCCCTCTATATACTTGTTCCCTACAGAGTACGACAGTTGGATCGAGACGATCCTTTGCAAATTAAATGGCGAAGCGTTGCCACGGCTATAGTATGTCTCTTTGCCATCCTTGTGTATCCCATCTGTTTTTGTGCACAAGATGCCGCAGATATTAAGGATGACAGGGAGCAAAATCAGCCAGTTTTGGAACGAATGGGGTTTTCGATCTTGAGAGTTCCTTTCAAGAATCACTTTGGACCACTCTTACACTCCATGGTATTGTACATGGGTCCCATCGCACTGATCGTTCTGCAGGCCAAGCTCATGTCAGAGTCAACCCAAAAGGATTCAAATCCCGCAACCTTTATGGAAGCATTGCACGCCGTCCTCTTTCCCGCGCCACAATGTAATTCCACCAAAGAACAACAAATGGCCAATCGATGGAGCGTTCTCCGTGCCAGAGTTATTGCGCCCATCTTTGAAGAAGTTGCGTTTCGAGCCTGCATGGTACCTGTCCTGGCCGCCACCGGACGTTTTCACCGATGGACCATCCCATGGGTGGCTCCTATCTTTTTTGGGTTGGCACATTGCCATCATGCCGCTCTAAAGCTGCACCAAGGAGAGAGGCTGTCGCAAGTTGTTATGACAACCGCTTTTCAATTTGCCTACACAACGCTTTTTGGAGCTTATGCAGCGCACGCTTTCATGAGGTCGCGGTCTGTGGTCGGTGTAATTTTGAGTCATTCCTTTTGCAATACCATGGGATTGCCGTCATTTTATTTTCTTAACAAAAGTGCACCTATGTACACTCATAAGACACGTCTCATGCAGCTTCATTTCTTGGGCGTTGCCATTTTTGTCTCGGGATTCTTTACCGAAGCATTTATCCCGCTGCAATCTACGTAGTATTCGGTAGGCAAACGAGAAAGCGATAGTAGATGGAGAGTCACCAATGCTTGCTGGATAACACACGAGACCAAGACTTTAAAACGACGTTTCCAAATTTTACTGTTTATAGTTCGTCTTTCTAGGTATCGAAGAGAATTATCTTCCATCGTATCTCCATTCAGTCTTGCCCTTAATTGTGACTGATGGGTAGTTACGCTGCTTGGTGGACCCCAAAGTCATCATAAAACTCAATGAAGTTGTGACCACCGTGATCTTGAATCAGAGTTCCTGCTTCTCCCGCAACAATTCTAGATGCCTCGTTGAGGCATCCAATGGCAGCCCAGCCTCCGCCTTTTTCAACAAAGTCGATGACGCTCTCTACCTTGGGTCCCATGGATCCATCTGGAAAATGGCGCGACAATTTACGAAGCATGCTTGAAGACACTGTCTTGATCCATTGAGTAGGATTGTCACTGCTAGGATTCTGGAAATTTAGTGCCACGGCCGGAACATCGGTGAGAATCAGAAGGCCGTCCGCTTTGAGGTCCAGCCCCATTCGACAGGCAGCACGGTCCTTGTCAATTACAGCTTCAATGCCCTCTAAATGACCCGTTTCGGGATCTTGTACTACAGGAATTCCACCACCACCAGCACAAATCACAATGCAACCACCTTTTGTTAAGAGTTTGACAGCTTGAAGTTGGCCGTCCAGCATTTTGACAGGTAAAGGCGAAGGAACGACACGACGAAAATAGTCCCCATCTTGTCGGAACGGAACCGTTAATTTTTCAGCTTCTTCTTTGGAAAGTACAGGACCAATAAATTTGGTAGGGTTGTTAAACGCTGGGTCCTTGGGATCGACCAAGATCTGCGACAAGACAGTTGCCATGCCTCGTCCAGGAGAGAGAAGTGGTTGAATTTCTTGTTCAAGCAAGTAACCAATCATGCCTTCAGTTTCGGCATCTAGTACGTCAAGTTTCATTTGTCTCAGCCCTGTCTCCTTTTCATAGGCTGCGCCTTCCATAACAAGGAGCCCCACTTGAGGTCCATTGCCATGAACAAGTGTCACGGCGTTCTTCTGAAGGATACTCTTCAGCGAGTGGACGCCTTCTCGAATATTAATCTTTTGATTTTCAACCGTCATGGCCTGTTTTCTCTTCAACAGAGCGTTTCCTCCCAGTGCTACCACGACGTGTTGGTTTCCGTCCAGAGACGGGCCGGAAAGAAATCGGCAAGAGCCTACAAGAGCTTTTGCGGCTTCATACTTAGCTCTATGAGCAACAATACGTAGAGCCGGACGGACAAATAGTGCACGATTACTGAGTGCGAAGACCATTGTTTGACTGATTGCAGAAGAAGTATTGTTTGGCTAATGAGATGAAGGATGAAGCGATTTCTGGATCGGAAGAGGTTCTCGGGATACGTCAGGGATGTCAACATGCTTGTACCTTCCATAAGAGAACACTTGTATCAATGTGACGTGTGATGCAATCAATTATTCCAATGACTGATTAGTTTATTAGAATGCAGCAGCCTAAAAGTCTAGTTATGGTTGACATCAATTTTGAAACTGATGTTTTCCTGTTTACACATCATCAATCGTTACGCTACAGTTTGTGTCGTGTGGTCGAAACGAATGCGAGCCCTCTTGCACTTCGCGCGGCTTCTTGTTCTGATTCGCGGTATCTGAACGCGAACACAGCTGTCAAGAGTCAAGAAAGATGTGTCTACTAGCTAGTACTCCGTAGTAGGCTAGACCTACGATTACGCTAGACTATTATTCAACAAACAAAAGATCACCTTGCAAAGAACCAATTGATTCAAAAAATAACACCACAAAATATACTTCCAACGAACAACGAACACCATGCTTGCATCTGCCGTCTCCCGTTTTCCGCTATTAACTATGGCAGGACGACGATCCCTTTTGCCTGCTACTCTCACGGCTGCTCGTCACTTTTCGACAGCCGTTGCCGAAACGGAAAAGGTAATTATCATGGGTGCAGCTGGGCGCGACTTTCATGATTTCATAACCTACTGGTCAACAAAACCCAATACTGAGGTTAAAGCCATTACAGAAACTCAAATCCCTGGAATCGACAATCGTGTCTTTCCGAAGGAGCTATGCCGAAATGACAAGAATGGAAATTTATATCCCAAGGGTATTCAGATTTATCCTGAGGACTCCCTCGAAGATCTTATTCGACAGACAAAGGCTACAACTTGTGCTCTAGCTTACTCTGATCTTCCATATAATGTTGTAGGGTCTCTTGCATCGCGCGTTAACGCAGCTGGATGCAAGTTCGTCCAGCTTTCGCCCGAAAGCACCATGGTAGAATCGACCAAACCAATGATTGCTGTCTGCGCTTCGCGTACAGGCGTCGGAAAATCTCAAACCACTCGCTACATTGCCAACTATTTCAAAGACAAGGGTTTGAAAGTTGCCGTGATTCGCCACCCCATGCCTTACGATAAGGATCTCTTGTCTCAGGCCGTCCAGCGCTATGAGACCGTTGAGGATATGGATAAATATCACTGCACTATTGAAGAGCGCGAAGAGTACTGGAAGCACATCGTGGACGGCAACTTATTGTTTGCCGGTGTCGACTATCCGGCCATTCTCAGGGAAGCAGAAAAGGAGGCTGACGGTACGTTATCTCTGGAAGGTTGTGCGGCTGTATCTGTACAAAAATTGAAGACTCATTTTGTGTAATTTCTGAATTATATTTTTCTCTCTCGAATGTTTAGTCATTATTTGGGATGGAGGAAACAATGACGGTAAGGTTTTCATTGTATTGCTTTGCTCAAACTACGTTACGATCATGCCTCTTACAAGCGATATGCTCATTTTCTGTTGACAGTACCTTTTTACAAGCCGGATATTCACATCACACTTGTAGACTCTCTTCGCCCCACGGACGAATTCAATTACTTTCCTGGTGAGACCAATGTACGAATGGCAGATATCATTTTAGTAACGAAGGTGAACCAGCTGCCAAGCATAAAGCACGCCTGGGAGCACGCAAACAGCCTGCAACACATCAAGAAGCCTCATACGCCTGTGTTTTTCGGTGCATCAGTGGTATCTCCAGAAGCCAGAGATCCTGCATCAGGAGAACTGCTAAATGTGGAAAAAAGCACCAACCTCGTCAAGGGCAGGCGCGTTCTTGTGATCGATGATGGTCCTACTTTGACACACGGTGGAATGGCTTATGGTGCTGGCTATGTGTTGGCGCAACAGCTCGGGGCTGCTGAAATTGTTGACCCAAGGCCATACGCCAAGGGTTCGCTTGTGGACACCTTTGCCAAGTTTTCGCACTTGAAAAATGTTCTTCCAGCCATGGGATACGATAAAAAGCAAGTGAAAGATCTCGAAGCCACAATTAAAGCAACGCCGTGCGATGCCATTGTGATTGGTACGCCAAGCGATATCACGGATTTATTTGACGTTGACAAGCCTTTCATCATGGCCAAATATGAACTCGAAGTTGTCAAGAATCACGAAGCAGAGTTTAAAGCTGAACTGGATACTTTCTACAATCGCTACCTTCAACATCACGAAACTGCAGCAATCAAGAGACGCAACATTGACCGTGCTGCCTAAGCAATGATGCTGTGTGATCACACGCGACAAATCAAGCTACATAACACAAGCATGAAGTACACATTCACCAGAAATTTACGGCAGTCGGCAGCAATTGCCTTTCATATTATTCTATGAAACAAATGAGTGTTTACATTCAGAATCATTTCACTTTTTTTAAGTTAGTTGTGAGTCGACTTATCAAATTCAGGATCCACATGCAGGACCAAATAATAATGATTGTTTAGCACAAAAATAAATGTTTCATAGCAATGTAGAATTTCTCACAGGCGCCAGCTGGCGTGATTTCTGACTAAATTTTGCTTCTTGCCATACCATTATTTCTTCTATCATCTCAGCAGCAGATTCATCCAGTTATTGTTGTCGTCCTTTCCGAGAATACCCTTGATGAACTCAATGACACTGGATTTGGATTGCCAAGAGTAGCTTACACATGTTGAAATGCAAATTTCATTGTGCAGTCGTGATCAACGATGATGCAGCACTTGTCAGGATGTAAGATCTGATCCAAATTAGTTCTCAGCCGATTCATGGTCGTTCTTGGAGGAATCAATTGTCGCAGCGTTTATGGATCATTACAGCGTCACTGCTATGTGTGCTTGCTGCAATGGAGATGATCAATCGTACCCAACTTCAGAAACTGAGAAAAGTTCTAAGCTTGCGCCACAAACAGCCACAATGTGGTCTTGTGGCTGCTCCCTTGATCTGATTGAAGCGAGACAGCAAACGTCTCCTACGCTAGTAGATGCCGACCATACGAGCTTCAGCCCTTTGTTCTGTTTTTCATTGGCCCCAGAAGGAGTATTGCCTAGGCGCCTCCAGATCGCCAAACGTTGGCTGTAGCCCACAGACATCACATGGTCCTTGTCGAGCACCGATACTTCTTTAATAGCAGAGGAGCTCGCTCCTCTGACAATGGTCAATTTGGACGAATTGGCTGTTTCCAAACGGGATCTATTCTCATCAAAAACGATGCTAAGCTCACAGAGCGACAGTGACTGGTCATCGCCGCCACTGTAAACAAGAACTTTGTTGGAATCGACAAAGAACTCTGACGCTGATATAGAGTTGGTGCCCATTTGATGTGGATGGTATGTTCCTATGCACATCGCCGGAAAGACTACGTTGCTCTGTTGCTCTGTGTTCTGTTGAAATAAAAGCCATTCCTCGGCAGAGGCTAATGCTGGCAGATCCCACAAGTGAATATCACCTCCTGTTGTTCCAACCAAAAGTAACAGTCGGGTTTGAATTTTAACAATATCGATGGAAAGAATTGGCCTGCGCAGTGATTGCGGCTGTGGAAGTGGAAGACCCTGCCACGAATGCCGCTTTCCGTCATATTCCAGATTAACTAAGTACAGATGACAGTTCCCTTCTGAGTCTCCTGCCGCGACAAGGTGAAGGAGTCCGGCTGCTTGGAGGCCCTCAAGCTGTATAGATTTCACAGCGTTGATACGGTGATCTATGGAGGCCTTTTCTTTCACTTTACCATAACCAAGGAAATGTATTCGTATGTCGTCAAGAGCAAGCTTGACACTGTCGTCGCAATAACTATTTGACATCTTCTCCGAACTTCCAGGTCCCTGTTTTTGGTGAACCACCAGGAAAAACTGAAGCGTCAACTTTCCGCCTCCTACGGCCAGCAAAAATTTGGTTTCCGTAGTATTATGGACATTGTTGACACTGGAGCTACTGCAAACCGCCCGAACACAACTTTCTTGCGGAGGCAATTGCTTGGATGCTACAATGTTGCCATTCGTGTAAAAAGTGACCCGGGAAGTGCAATCCTCGCTGCCAGTTAAAACAGCAAAACAATCTTTGTTACTTTTCAGCGTAAATGAAAAGCAGCATGCGCTATATACGCTCTCTCCGTGTAGACCCACGCCCAAAGCATACTCATGGTTTTTGAAAAGCGATGCTTCGTATGCAGTACAACGTTGTAATGAACTACAATCCTGATTAGCATGCAGTGCAATTTCATTTCTCCCGTCCTTACTACGGACAACAACCGCCAAGCTTGCGTAGGGACATTTCTCTAAACTCTCCGCCGGGGTAGCATGAGCATAGGTTGGCTCCAAAAATGAAGCAAAAACATCATGTTGTCGTTGTCTTCCGCCAGTGTCCGCCCGGAACAGTTCGTATCCTCGAGAAACATTCAGCAAAACAAATGTGTTGCCATAGTATCCCGAAACAATAATCTCACTTTGAGCAAAAAACGATCTTCCCGGAACTACCCACACCTGGCGAATACCTGTGAGTGCAGAGGATGCCTTGATGGATAGTCCTCGTTGCAGCGTTCCAGCTGCAGGGTCGAAATAGCTCTCATTGATGCAACCATCATTTCCTACCGAAAATATTCTAATTTGCCCCAAGAAAGATTGTCTTTCTCCTTGTGAACGCGGAGAAGCCACAGCTATACCTGTTATGTGTTCTTTCCGGTGAAGACTATGCAATGCGTCCGATGGCGAGAGAACCCGGGTTGCTTTAGATTTCTTTATGTTTGTTTGCCTTGTCTCGACACAGTCACTTTGGTGGCTTTCTTTAAGATGAAACATGACGAGACTTCCACGAGTGTCCCCCACAAAGAGCATCGTATGAACCTCATCAAAAGCAAAACTGATTGGGATAGCTTGCGTGCCCAGGTTCAAGACACACAATGGTTGGCTCAACGAAGTCAACGAAGAATTGGAATTTTTACCTGGATTTATTGCAGACCACCACAGCACAGTGTTGACGTGAAATGACAGTAAAAAAGCCGATGAAGGTCTACGCTCGGCGCCTTTATCGGGAACCCAGGCTAATCCTTGGACAGCTCGATACTCCTTTGGAGATGTGAGGACAAAACGATGACTGACAACTGATGTTGTATGAGCTGAAGGATCAGCATTATGTCGCTCCAAAAGTGGTGACGGAATCGTTGCGATAATAATTTCCCCTTTTGTAGTCCCAACAGCAACAAGCAATGGCTGATGTTCTTTTTTGTTCTCCGATAGGTGAGTAGCAACACAACAGCCGTTGTTTGCGTCGACATCGATATCATAGTCACGGGATACCAAATTCATTGAAGATCGCGACCAAGATCCCCATCTGATCCAAGTTAGACCTGGTTTGCCCGATAAATCTGCAGAAAATAATGAGCCAGTTCGTGTAACAACTAACACATGGTTTGCCGAATAAAACCGCAATCCACAGACAGCTTGACTGGTATCCTGTTTCTGATTCTTCTTGTGTTTTTTAGTGACTATATGCTCTTGCGGTATATCCTTGGTACCGTTATGCACGAAGTCGGATCCTTTTTCAAGCTCGGAGTTTTTGTTCGCAGTTGGAGCTACTGGTGGTCGATCATCGGGGACAAGCAGCAACGACTGGTGATTCGTATTCGTGTGATCGTGACCTACTAGTGGAGTCTGTTCATTGTCTACAACAACGTGACTAGTGTCATACAATGCAACAGTTCCATCATTTCCCCCAGTTGCAATAAGTTTGCCTTCGCTACTCGTATCTACACTCCAAATGCATTGACAAGCGTGTCCTCGCAATGTACCAATTTGTTTTCCGGTCTGACCATTCCATAGACGGGCCGTGCCATCTTCTCCTGTACTAATGATTGTCGTGGAATTTTGTGTAGGCTGATGCAAGACGTTCAGTCCCCAAATACGAGCAGTGTGGCCCCAACCAATCCATATGCAAGTCCATAATTGTTGCTGCGTTCCTTCCGTTGGTGCTTGATGTTTCCAGAGGCGTACGCTGCGATCATCGGACGCTGAAACCAGTTGGGGCCACTGTGATTGGATGCTTAGATTTCCCATTGAAGAAATCCATTTGACTTTATGAATAACTCCCTGATGCCCCAACAAACAAACATCTTTGGGTACTTGCTGTCGTACAATGCCATTATTAATGGATGGCGAGAATGTGAATGCATCATTGATTGTAGCTTCCCAGACACAGATATCTTGCATGGCTGTACCAGCCGCAATAACAATCTTGCTGGTGTTAACAATGTCAAAGTCCAAACAGTACAGCAAGCAACGCTTGAAACCGGTCCAAACGTGACGCATTGTGGCCTCGAGTAACAGGGGAGACGTACTTGATTCGGATGGTGGGGAGACAGGAACTTTTGCAAAGGACCATAATTCTACCGTATTGTGCGCCAGACCTACGAGAAGATTCCAACGTTTCTCATTAGTAGATGATGGAATCCACTGCACATTGCAGATCCAATCCGACAACTGCAGTGATTTGCTGTCTGTAACTTCTGTGGATGTTGTGCGAATCATACATGTTTGCATAGGTTGGACTTTCTCTGCGTCGTGATTAGGCACAACACGAGAAACTATAGCAATATTTCGTCCACCAAAGACGGCCGTACACAATACATAATTTACTTCTTCTCTATTTTCTTCTTCCAACGAAAAGAGGTGACGAATGCCATGAATGTTGGTCCCATTGTCAAAGACAAGATGACGATCTTCTTGCTGAGAAGACGACAAGACGATGCGTTGCAAAAACGATCCTTGTGAGTAGAGACAAAGACGTTCGCAAGGCAAAGACACAGCTGTGACGGGTCCTCCAAATGTTCCCAATTTTTTAATCCGCGTTCTTTTGGCATTCGATGTTTCGGATGAGTGATGCTCACACCACTGGTCGTCCAAACATTCGTCCATGCTTGCTTGCTTCTTTTTAGAATGTATCGACAAGGTCTTGGACAACTCTCATTGTCCAATGGAAGGCTTGTGGGAGGATTCAAGTAGAATGTGGAAAGACCGTGGATGCTTGTTGAACTAGCAAGGAGAGGAACAGTGTTTCGTCACGTACGTAGCTGCAGGCTGCAGGTTCTAAAAGATGAAGAAGAGGTAGCGGGTTGCTCGTTTTCTGTTTTGTGGCTCGCTGTCGGTCATGGATAATGAATCACGCATTTGCATCATACGGTTAGGGTTTCGTTGTTCTAGTTACAGTAGTTTATAAAAAATTGTCGCTTTAGGAACGCATGGTTACTAGATCGAAACCAGGGTGTTTGAGACCATGTGATCGACGCTGCAGAACAGAACATGTCTGTATTTTGTTTCTGTTCTCAAATACATGGTTTTGGCTTTGCGTTAATTTTAGTCCTCGTTGTGTCATAATCTCTGTCGTCCACCGATACCATTATTTCTTCTAGATTTTATGCCACACATAATTTTCGCACGTTACATGTACCTTCCCCTCTGACATTTAGGGAGCTGACATGTGAAACAATCACTTTTGATAGAACCACCCACGGCAACCTCTACAAATAGAGCGCGTGGGTAGTCAGAGACGACTTGTAGCAAGTCAGCCACATTCTCCTGATTGGAATAGCAGGAAGGTCACGAGAATTGACAATATGTAGTGACGGATGAGTCGAGGTGTGAAGACTACTGCAAACGAATTTTTTTCCGTCTATCTACCTTGCGTGCACATAGCCACTTGGGTGAGCAAAACTAAAACTTTCAGCATTCACGACAATTTGGTGCTGCACAGGTCGCCGTGCGTTAGTGCTAGCATGAAACTGGCGAAGCGTAAAAGAATGCCATCTGAAGCAGCTAGAAAAGAAGAAGAAAACAGAACCCGCCAACATTTTGGTTATTATTATTATGTAGTTAGTCAAGAAAAATCTCGAAGATTTTGACGAGCAGAAAAAAGTTGACCAAGTATATAACACGTCTTTTAATTATTTGTTAAAAAAGTAGAAAAATGGTATCGCTGGCATGTCAATGGAGTTCAAATAAAAAGCAAAAATGATCGACATCGGAAGGATTCGAACCTTCGCGATCAAAGATCAATGGATTAGCAATCCATCGCCTTAACCACTCGGCCACGATGTCATAACTGTGTTACAGATGTAACTGCCGTATACTGTTGAAACAAAAATATATAAAACTTCTTTTCATAGCATGCATGCAATGGATGGAACCAGCACGGAACACGACTCTCAATTACTCTAGCTTGTAGTAGCTAGTCGTTAGGTAGTATAGTAGTAGTAGTAGTAGTAGTAGTAGTAGTAGTAGTAGTAGTAGTAGTAGTAGTAGTAGTAGTAGTAGTAGTAGTAGTAGTAGTAGTAGTAGTAGTAGTAG
>Ga0100392_1004042_pt1 | contig 13284 bp, 12 predicted proteins | sample CryGeymeta201516_FD_81548 | JGI IMG/M metagenome (GOLD analysis project Ga0100392, IMG submission 81548) | Groundwater microbial communities from Crystal Geyser aquifers in Utah, USA - Crystal Geyser metaG 2015-16 | ecosystem: Environmental > Aquatic > Deep subsurface > Groundwater | place: USA... | reverse complement strand
TTATGTCCTCTAGCTCATTAAGTGATTGTCCAAATTCAATAAATAGATTATGAATGAAAAGCCCTCATCAAGAGCTGTCCATTTAACTACTCAAAAAGTGATTTGAGACCTTAATGCTTCCAATCTAATTTTTCCTGTGGAAATGATACGGTAGTGTCATCTCTACTCTACTACTCGTAATAATACCATCCCAGGGTTATCCCTATCCTTATTCAGTATACTGCAAGAAATAAATGAAAAGATATTCATCCATGCATCCACCACGACAAAATTAATAAGATGGATGGATTATTCGACATTTTTCAAGGATTCGATGAGCAAAATGGGCCAATGAATTTTGTAGCAGCCGTAGACATTCCTGCACAGCTCCACTGCCCTAAGAACTTCCCCTGGAAACGTACTAATCCAGTCGGATTTGAATTGGATAAAGCAGCATAAATTCGCGATTACGAAAACTTGCAATTTATCGCAAGCAAACATGATGCGCCTTTCTTCTACTACTATTCTTTCTGTCCTTGCTCTGGCAGTCTTCGCCATTGTGGAGGCTCGTATTGGCCATTTTGACCTGGAACCCGAACTCAAGGTCGTTGCCTTTTCTCGGGAGCATCGACATCTTCAGACAGACGGCAGCCTGCCCGACCTAAAATTTGTATTTCCACTCGGTCTGTGCACTGGAGATTGCGATTACGATTCTGATTGTGAAGATGGATTGACGTGCTTCCAGCGAGATGCTGGAGATCCTGTACCAGGATGCAAGAACGGAGGTGCGGGATATTTTGCTGGCACGGATTATTGCATCATCCCACGAGCGGCCGAGGCAAAACCAGTCGGCAACATTACCGCAAATAGTACCACCGCAGAAGGAGATACAGTGGACGAAATTCTTGTTTCTAAAACGGCAACAGAAGTGGGAGTAGATGACGCAGATTATCCAACAGTAAGCCCTACTGTGAGCCCTACCGTAAGCCCCACTGTCAGTCCCACTCTGCCCACTGGCGTTGCCCCCTAAACTGAACGTGGCGTTGCGAATACATTGGAGGTCTTTTCAAATGCTTGTATACAGCAATGCCACCAACACGCTGCTTTCAGTGTGTAAATTTATATGCGAGACGTACGTACTAGTGGTGTACAGTAACACTGAAATAGGGTTTGCCAAAAATAGACATAGATCGTGTGTTTATACCTAGTCCCCGGGAACCTGCGAACAGCGAATAAAAATACTTTTCTAAATTTCATCTTTCCTTAGTCTCATAGTCTCATAATTAATAAAAAACGTTTGTACAGTGTGATAGCTAGCTAAACTATTGGACGAGTAAGGAGTTAGGATAAATGCTGCACTCTGATGCCTTTGCCGACTGGGCACCCTGGAGTGCAATGCTCAATACACTGCAACTAGAGTGATGTATAACAGCCAGTATTACAACAACAACGACGATATCACAGAGCAGAGACTTGCTATCGAAGTGGGATAATTACACCGATGCAATAGAAGTGGATTGGACAAAAGACAAAAGGCATTCTAAAAAATCGGGAATAGAAACTTATCAATGGTGGAGTACTAGTAGTACTACGGCATGGAATTGTGTACTAGTAGTAGTAATCTTACCACGTAGTAGTGCAAGCAAGTAGAGTACTAGTAAGTAGACCCTACTACTAGACCTGCCTACTACTCGAGTACCTGGTACTACGTAGTACCACTTTTTAGTCCAGCAGTTTAGGATGAGCAACTGTAGTAGACTACTAGTTAGTTGGCAGCCACTACTAGACTACTAGGCTAGACTACTGGCTGCCTCTTTTCCCGTCGATCTGTTCCCTGGGCGAACAGCCATCGAAACTGATTTTTTACCGCGTTCTGAAATTCCGATCCCTCTAAGTGAAGTGACTGGAATTTATTGTAATTAGAGGGACTCACCAAAGTATGGCATACTTGGAGCGCAAAATTGGGCATTGCAGCGGCACCCAGCCAGTCATCATTCGTACTGTTTCGAACGATGGACCGCACTGCAAGTCCCACCTAAAAACCTCCTTCCGAGAGGGGTCAGTCAGGCTTCAGGCTTTCGCCAAATTAGCCAATCCATAACAAACACTCCGTTGCTTGTTGGACATAAAAATAGATCCATTCTACACTCTTACTCTTATAGCACCATGAAGATCTCTACTTGTACCATCGTGGCTCTTGTGAGCCTCAGCGCCTCTGTGATTGTCGATGCTCGAGTCGGACGTGTCAAGAGCGGTATTCGTGGTACTGTTGGTCGCATACTGAAAGAGGACAAGGAAAAAAGGTACGATGATGACGACGACCAAGAGACGAAAGAGGTTGCGGAAGCCGCAGAGGCGGACCTGCCTTTAACCGAAGTTGTGGGTAACAATGGAGTCTTTGACACCTTTCCACTCTTGTTGTGCCAGGGAGAGTGCGATAACGACGATGAAGTAAGTAAGATTTGCGGGAAAGAACAGTGCACGCAACTTTGCCTTGCTTTATATTTCGTACATGAATGTGGTCTCACAGACACTTGCTGTGGTATAATTTCTGCGTCGATGACTGATTAATTCTTAAAAATCTATTAAAAGTGCGCCGAGGGACTCGTGTGTTTTCAAAGAGGACGAAATGAACCAATTCCAGGTTGTGCTCCCGGAGCTGGTTTTGAATCACGTGCCGATTTCTGCATTATGATGCCTACCGAAGAAGATGTCGGCAGCGATGAAATTTCCGTGGCTCCCACCAGTGAAGAAACAATGGAAGAAGATGAATCGGCTATCACGGAGGTTCCTATGGTTGCCTGTACCATGGAAATGCGATTCTGTCCCGATGGCGTCACACCCATGGAACGGGGACCTAATTGCGAATGGATCGACACGATGTGTCCGGATGTGGAAGAAACGGCCCCCGTGCGTCCTTGTACTACTGAAATGCGTTATTGTGATGATGGTGTCACCCCCATGGAACAGGGACCTGATTGTGAATGGATCGATACGATGTGCCTAGATAATAACGAAACTACTGCTGCGGTCGCTTGTACTTTGGAAATGCGATTCTGTCCTGACGGATCTCCTATGGATCGCGATCCTGCCACCTGCCGCTGGATGGAAGAGACTTGTTCTGCCAGCACTGCTCCCACCGAAATTGAGGAAGATGATTTCGTCGAGGCTAAGGAAAACGATGAGATGCCTATGTTAGAAATTGTCGGACAAGATGGCAAAGGTGCTTTCCCACTTGGACTCTGTCAAGGAGACTGCGACAATGATGATGAGTGTCAAGAGGGCTTGGTGTGCTTAGAGCGTAACCCAGGTGATCCCGTCCCCGGATGCGCTGGTGACAATCTGGATTCTACTACTGATTTCTGCGTCGCTGCCGAGACAGAGGTTCCAGAAGAACTTGCAGCCGAGGGTACTGTTGTTCCAAGCGTTCTTGAAACTTTCGTGGGCACGGCAGTCGGAAGTGAATTTGAACTTATCGATATGGAAGACATGGCGGTAGAGGATGATAAAGATGGCGAACAAGATAAAGACCAGGAGGAAGATAAAGACCAAGAGCAGGAGAACAAAGATGTCGACGTCCAGGAGGAGGAGGATAAAGACCAGGATAAAGATGAGGAAGAGGACAAAGAAGCAGATGACGAGGAAAGCTAAATTTCCAGGTTCTCCATTTTCGTGTCGTCGATGCCACAGTAGTACGAGTAGGTCTCCTGCGTTTATTTTCAATGGATGAACTAAGATTGGAAGAGCAAATCAGTCTTATGTATCTATTGAAGTGCAACAGAACAGTACTCGAGTACTGTAGTACCTGGAATATGAATACACGGCCACTACGATAGGGTCTACTGTAGAGTAGTATTTGGAGTAGTCTAGTTGTTTCGGTTGGTTAAAAAAATCTCTCCAGGGATAGTATTAAAATAAGCTTATTACTACTACCAGTACAAAAAGTAACCATGATCTCATGAGTACGAATATATGTTTGACTTACATTATTATTAGCACGACATCTTTACTACTACCGTACTATAGAGGACTGGTACCGTAGTACGAGAGCGATACGATTGCCTTACTTGTACTGCCAGGAGTAGTAGTACTCTTACTTAGCAGTACTGTAGTAGACTACTCTAGTAGGTACCATGTAGAGTAGAGTAGTCCTTAAAACAAGTAGGGTTAATTGAAGGGATTTGTGGACACAAGCGAGTCCTATTGGATATTTGAATTTCAAATGCCCACTGCCGTTTGATATTTAGATAGACTAATGGAAACCATGATTTCAATATCCCAGAGTATTAACAACGAACTCCAGAGTTTATCGTACCACCTACATACAATTAGATTGATTTTGTCTCAATGTTAATATTGAATATTAAAATGATGGCTTCTCAACTTCAAACTGGCCTCGTCGTCGCTGCCCTGGGATTGCTTTCTCCTGCCAGTGCTCGGATTGGAGTCTCCAACCAACTAAACCAACGTTCTCTGCAAGAAGATACACTTGGGCTTCCAATTCTCCGATTAGTTGGTAACAACGGAAGTCCTGAATCAGCGTTTCCGCTCGGCGAATGTCAGGGAGATTGCGATAACGACCTTGAATGTGAACAGGGACTTGTTTGCCTTCAGAGAAACTCTGCAGAATTGTTGGTTCCCGGTTGCGACGGGGATGTCATGACCGAGGCTGACTACTGTGTCCAGAAAGAGAACGCCAACGAAGAAACCATGGTGCCGACTTTACAGGCATCCGTCAAAGGCTCCTCTACTTTCACAGAGGCGCCCACATTGACCGCATCTTTTGACGCATCGGCTGTCTCCACAATTGACGATAACGACGAGTTCAGTTCGACGGCTCAACCAACAGCAATATTCACAGCTCCCATCTTTCCACTAGCGTAAGTGCAGTAGAACAAGTTCAGCCAACGCAAACATTAGCTTGGAGTTGCAACAGTTGTTCTTGCCGCTAGTGTGTGGACTAAGACTCATGCATCCTTGCTTACCCTGGACGTACTCATTCTTACAACTGCAGAACGGTAGGAAACGACGGCAATTTCCCTGCGGTAAGTGTTCTAACTAGATTTTGGAAATTGTCGGCTCGAGCTTGGATTGGCTAGCTCACAAGGGAGAAGGACTGTCCAATATTTCAATGTACTAATTGATTTTACCTTGCTTTTGTCTACAACAGTATCCTCTGTCGATTTGCGAAGGAGATTGCGACACAGACGCAGGTACGTGCAGCCAAGATTTGTGGCAAATCAATATGCGATATCTAAGTCACGATATATTATTGTTAACTCTCTTGCTCTCAACTTTTTTGGACGGCCCAGATTGCATAGATGAAATGGTGTGTTTCCAAAGAGACGAGGATGAACCCGTTCCGGGTTGTGAAGGTGTGGGAGACTTCAGCATTGACTACTGTGTAGGCCCAAACCAGACGGTTGACGCGACAGCCAGTATCCAGTTAGCATTGGAAGGAAACAGTCGCTAGACTTTGTGAACATGCGTTGTCATCGTTTCACGGTCTGAGAAGATTTTTGATGCGATAATTGTCACGATGTCGTGGTCTCGCGACTGTTAACAGACCAAAGCCCATTTTATTGTGTTGACTAAAGAAAGTTTCTGTTTAATTTGTTATCTTATAAAGCTACAAAGCATGGCCTTGCTTTCGACTTGTCCATTGTGCGAGTTTATATGTTTGTGCAATAAAACTATTTTAGGGTGCGCTTCCACGGCTAGCCATCAAGTCAACAAAAGAAAACAAGACAATCGCCATTGTCTTCGTTCACACTATGGTTAGAACTCGATATTTGCTTTGCTTGAGATGCCACATGCAACCTTGCCATTCGAAGCGTGCAAATTTATGTACAGTACAGCTCCACTTTGTAGTTCCACATGAAAGATAGATGATACAGCAGTACTAGTACGTGCATTTTTAATACTGAATCGTGCAATATCTTTAGTAGCGCTCCCAATAGGATGTGAGAGAATCTTCGGCGCGTGCCCAACTGCATGGAAACATTTGAACGTATTCATTTTGCTTAGGATGATGATCCTGATTCAAACAATATTGAGAAGCGGACTTCATGCTCAGTTCGAACCGGTATCCCGTCAAGGATCCATTGGGCGCAAAAAAGAGCTGAGATGACGAATTTGGATTGCAGGATCGTAACGAAATATCCACTCCCGATCGTGTCAAACAACGGTCTTGATCATGAACTTTGATCAATACTTCGTTGCTGTTGACCCATTCAAAGTTGAACATTTGTCGCGAGCTGCTGCTGCATTTGGTAACATAGACGCGGTCATCGCGACAGGTTTCTCGTTCCAAACCGTGCCAGCAAGTGCCACCGACATTGTTGTCGCGTGTCAGGCACCCTGTTGAAATTTGAAGCAAAACACAATGAAAAATGAGGTTGAGAACAAAATTAGGAAAAGAAAAGCAGCACTTAAAAAAACAATGATTGAATCACAACGAAGCAACACTGATACTTACATTTGCGTTCAAAGTCTTCCTCTTGCCAGTAATAACCCTCTTCCCAATACAACTTGAGTCGAAAGGGTGCCGTGGAAGTGGTGGCATCAGCGTTGTTGGGCTCATTGCCGTTGCTAGTACCTGCTCCTCTGATATTGTTGTTGTTGCTATTGGGTCGGACGCAATAATCCGTCCTCCAACTGAGACTGCCCCGACAGCCACTGGGAATGGGATCGTATGGCTCTCGTTGGTAACAAACGAGGCCCTCCTCACAGTCGCTATCACCATCACAGTCGCCCTGGCAAAGTCCCAAGCCATCATTTTCATTGTTGTCTTCGTTGCCATTATTCCTGTTGGACGGAGTTGTCGGTTGGACACAGTAATCTCGATTTGTATTGAGATTTTTGCTTGGGCAACCACTGACAGGGTCACCGCGATCTCGTTGTTCGCAAACTAAGTTGCTCGCACAGTCTGCGTCGCTGTCACAATCCCCGCGACACAAATTCAACAAGTTGCGTCGGACGGGTGCAGTTCGACCAACAGCGTGAACTGGTATTTGTTCTGGTCTTACACAGACGCTGTTGGTTGTATTGATCTCGGGATTTTCCAAGGCACTGCATCCAGGAACCGGGAGCTGGTCGTCTTCGTCATCGATGTCTCGGTGATAACAAATCAATCCTTCTTCACAGTAGCTATCGCTGTCGCAATCACCAAAGCATTGAGCAATCTTCTTATCTTGATCAGCAATGCTTCTTGCATCGTCGTTTTCAGCAACACGACGTTTTCGTAAATGCACCTCGTCTCCCTCGTTCACAGCTGCATTGATGGCAGACACTGAGATTATCAAGAAGAGACATAAAAATGCATTGTTGGATAAGAGAAGCCTCAGCTTTATTATTTATTACGAGTAGCTGATATGTAGAATAAGTGCAATAGGTCAACTCTACTTTGATGAGACGACTGTCGTGTAGTACCGGTAGGTACGGTACACTAACAACTACCTGGAACCGAGTACTACGTACAAGAAAAAGAGAATCAATTCAAAACGACCGATTTTTAAATAGGGGTTCAAGGTACGATTCGATTCGATTCGATTCGATTCAAACGATTCCGACAAAGAAACGAAAAAATGTCCAATGGCGACCTAAGTATATCCAGCTGGAGCGATTAAAAGATATCCAAGTTTTTTTAATTGCCAAGCGGTTCGGATCGCCTGAGTTTTGCCGTTCAAATCTACTCTAAATATATTGAGTATCTATTCCGAATAGGCAGCTATCTGTTAATACTCTACGTAGTACGTAGGAGACAGTTTGCTTGTTTTATTATTAGAGGTTCAGGAAAGCTCCCGTCGGCCCGACCCTGTACTATAAAGTACCAGGAGTAGGCTGCTACACTATTTCAATAGCCATCAGCCACCAACACATGATTACATGAATAGTATACGTACTGGTACAGTACCTGTACAGTACTACTACTCAATAGGAGTACTAGTCTCTTTTTGCTTTCCATCTCTCACAGCGGAACTGCGGTTGAAATACATAAAGACAGCTGGCAAAAGTAGTGTTGCTTTATTAGCTGAGAATTAATTCCTGGCTCTATTTGATATGCCAATACACTGCGACGAACGTGAACCAAAAACCAGAGACACCCACTACCATTCTTCATAGGAAGGATGGACTCGAACCATCATTCTCGCCGTATTTCGGATGATAAGCAATACTGATTCAAACTCAATTTGCTTGATCTGCTTTTGACTCAACTCAAATTTGGGTTCTTAAAAAAGCCTTCTCGCACCGCAATCCATCATTGTCGGTCGCTGGTGTCATTGCAGCTCTGCAGGGCCACGTTTCCTCGCAAACCTTCAAAGCAGCAACGATCTTTGTCAGACGCTTCAGATTTGGGAATTAATATCCACGAATCAAGGGAGTCATGTTCGTGAACGATCCGTTTTTTGCGCAACAAAACGTATCCTTTGGTATTTAATTAATTAGGAGAAGTTTAACAACATCGTTACAAAACATACCACATTAATTTCATACCGGCTATCTCAGAGTATTCGATTATGTACTGGCGGTCACATAGAGCAAAGTACAAGCGACCCATCTTTTCTCCGCATAGTCTACTCTTTTATTACACTGATGCAAAAGAAGTACTCCGAGTAATAATTCCTTAGTCGTGTGAAATTATTTTTCTCCTCGTATCATCACAAAATATCAACCTTGCTCAAAGCGGCTTTCTCGCAATACGAAAGATGTTGAAGGCATCAGTATCATCTCTCTCGTTGGTTTTGCTTTTTGTGAGTTGTCTCGTCGTGATTATTCAAACTGATGCAAGTGCAGATAAAAAGCTTCCAGCTGTGTCGGTAGTTCCCAAGGAACAGCGAAAACTCCTGAATGTTCTTGTCGATAACGGGGGGACCCCAGCGGCCATTTATTTACCGCTTGGACTCTGTGAAGGTGACTGCGACAGCAATAATGACTGTTCCGACGGCTTGACCTGCTTTCAAAGAGACGCCGGAGATCCCGTACCCGGATGTGTGGGTGGCGAATCTGTCGGAGTTGGGACTGATTTTTGCATCAAGATTTCAAGTGGCGTAGAATCGGCTGAGCAAGCCCGTCAATCGACAACAAGTCGTGCATCTGGGCTGGGCAAGTGCGAGGGAGACTGTGATTACGATTCAGATTGCCGGGGAAATATGATTTGCTATCAACGGTCAAGGGGAGACCGTGCTCCTCCCCAATGTCCCGATATTAACACGCGACGCCAGATTGACTACTGCGTAGACCCCGATGATCCAGCGCCAGCTGCCCCTACTGGATTTTTTCAGTTTGCTCCGGTAATGGCTCCTGTTGCGGCACCTGCTGCTCCGTCTAGTAAACCCCTTCGATTAAAGTTATATTGGGAGGAAGGCTATGCTTGGCAAGATGAATCCTTTGAGCGCAAATGTAAGTAATGGTTTTTCATTGTGATTGCTTATTGTTTTTCACCGTTGCTCGTCCATGATCTTACCTGTGCTTTTGTGTGCGATAACTTCAGGGTGTGCCATGAGCGATTTTGACGGATATCCTGGTCGCGGAAAGTGCTGGTATGGCCTTGATATTTTACCATGTAACCCAGAACATGTTTACATTACCAAATGCAATGACGATCAAAGACAGAAATGGGTCATGGAGTATGTCAATGATGACGAAGCTCTCATCAGGGTTAACGGTCAAGATCGCTGCATGCATCGTTCGGATGTGCATATCGTCCTTCGACCTTGCGATAGCGGCAACAAGCTTCAACGTTTCTTTGCTATTAGGGGGGGATTTGATGAGTACCGCTTTGAAATCAGTCAAAAGTCAGCCACGAGATATTGCTTGAATCAAGCGCACCACCCTAAGCCAGGAGAAGTACTCGCGATGTATCCTTGCGCAACGGCACGCAGCCCAGAACACAGCACGTCCTATTGGGAGTTTTACTAGACTTCATAATTACACTTTGCTGAATGCAAACGATCCGGGGTCGATGGCTACCATCCCTTCAAAGAGTGTGAATACACACTTCAAAAATAAATAATCAGTGGATATTGTGGGCAGCATTGACAATCATAAAGAAACCACCACTGCGTGGCCTTTATAGAGTTTCAATTTGTGCTTTGGTTTTCCTCCTACTAGTTTCATTGCTCGCGGATTTAAAATTACGAAAAAAAAATGTTTTCTCCTTTGTCCTCGTTACCTCGAGTCATCAACCAGCCGAGCCTACATAAAAGGACAAAGTGAAGAGCAATCCAGCAGCTAACGTTGCTAACGAATAACCAGTATCGTTTGTAAAAGAGTGATACTCGTACGCTTTAGAGGAAGCAGCAAAGTAACAATTATTAACTTGCAGCTGCGGCATTTCATGCTAGCTAGATAAATGAAATGTTCCAACGTCATATCCAACATTCAACGTTGCGCAACCACGATGCTCGTTAACAACCCACTTCATTTGTATTCAAATCCAGCCAATTGATTTTGCCATTGGGTTTCCAAATATTGTACATATTCCCTCCCGACTTTGACCTTAAAGAATTCTACAGGTCAGGGTCTTGGAGCTTGGGCTTTAAACTCCCCTGTTTTCCGCGACAGATACTTCCACATTTTGTAGCGAATATCAAATTGATCTCGTTCTTTTTTTGGTGGCTTACCCAATGGCCGATATCCAACCACTTCTGTTGAGCTTTCATGAGATGAGGAATCGTTGCTGCAATCCCTTTCAGACTCGGTTATCTTTGACTTGTGCGACAATGGCTCCTTCAGAACCTTTTCAATGCGATCATTCGTCAAAGACCATTTTAAAGGGATGCTAGTGTACGCATTTGTGCTGTAGTGTGTCCGGTACAGCCCATAATTCAAAACTTGCTGCTTTTTCTGCCTACGATTTGCTTCCTGATTTGCTAGCGTTTGGTAAAATTCTTCGTCTGATGACTTGCGCAGCATGACAGTGCTCATCTTTTTCCCTTTCTCTTCTTCGCGGACACGATTATAGAATGTTTCCAGCCTTTCATCAATCATATTTTGCCGAATAGTCGTTGTAGTAGAGGAAGATGCAACTGTCTGTTTATAGTACCTAACTGCTTTTTCTTCCCTCGGCATCAAATCATCCATGGCCTGGGCTGTCTCGTATTTAACCTTATTGTTGTGGGCATCGAAAAACTCGTCTTTTTCTACTCGCTTTCTTTTAATGTCCTCTAAACATTTCTGAACAACTACCACAAAGCGATCCCTACTCTGTATTACAAGTTGACTCGCCCAAGCCATCGTAGTTTTTGAGTTCCTTAAACAGGTGGCAATCGTTTGCAGTGTCAAATCTTTGGCATGAGACGTACGATCCTTCCAATAGTGAGCTCCTCTCGTTGAAGAATAGTATGACCATTCTTCCAACGGTACAGCCATACGATCACGCAATGCAGCCGCAAATTCTTCATTCCCAACCGCCACTGCAGCCACTACCAATGTTGCCACAAATGATAATTTGAAGGTCAGCAGAACACAAGCCGTAACAGCAGCCACAGCTCCAGATTTTTGCAGGTGTTGAACAGACAGATTACTGTCGTGTCCTTGATAACAAGAAGAGTCATCGTAGTACCCCCCTCGGTCTGGCTTCAGAGCACCCCGCGAATATTGTTTTTGATTTCTGGATTGTTTCACAGCCTCCAAATTCCGTTTGTATGCTATGGCTTTCTTTTGCTGCAATTTTTTAATGGCCTGTCGTCGTTTCGCAATATCCTTTCTTGGTGTTGATAATGGATTTGTTTGCTTCGGTCGCGGAAAGGTATCGGTTTCGGGCGTCCAAAAGCTGACGGAATATTTTTCTACGGCTACTTCCAATGGGGTCTTGGTAGTAGCTGTAGCCGCATTGGCCGGAGCTGGAGGCGTCAACCAGCTAGATAAAGAGAAAGCAAGAACTACGGCTAGGAGAAGCGTACATTGCTTTTTTCGAAAGCGTTGCAAGCATTTTCTAGGTGTTGAATTCGGCTGTGTCCTTTCTTGGAAGAACAAAGGCGATTTCACAGCGCCATTGTCCTTGAATGAAAATGGGCAGGAATGTTGATCATTCTGCAGATTAAGAAGGTTCGATCCAAGCTGATGAGAAGCAATTTTGAATGGGATGAAAGCTTGACTCGTGCTGAATAGCTCAAAGCCAGCCAGCATCCACGACAAAAAGACGACAGGTTGCTTCATTCGCAGATAGATTCGTGGATGGTACTTTGAGGTTGTTTTTGTTAGGTTGCCTCTTTTGATTGCTACTGGAATTGCGATTATGCGAAAGAAAAAGAAGACACCATTGTGTTTCTGTAGTGGAGGTAGAGAAGAAGTCCTTGTTTGGTAGGAAGTGACGCCGCGTACTGCTCCACTTTTGGCCCGATCGCTGAAAAATCAAAAAATTAAAACCTGCCAAATTTGTGAGGTTTTGCTCTGGCTAAAGCTCGGTCAGCTCACAAAATAAATGGATCGCACAATAGATCTCAAGCTTTTCATGATCTACGAGTAGAGGAGAGTATTATTTTTTGTCATCATTTTTATCGATTCTACGTACTGCATTTACAAAAAATTGTCGTCGATCATACGGTAGGATACAGAAGTAATACGAGTCCTATACAGGTCTTGCTGCTCTCAAAAAAAGTTCAAGAATGCATCTGCATACACGGTAACGGAGACACGCTCGAATCAGCCTTCGTTCGCTAAGTTGTTTAGTGGTGGTGGGGGGTCCACAATCCACAACCTAGTAGTCTAGCACATGGTGTTTGTGAAACTAGTGCTAAGCGGTGCCTCGCACTTTTCCAACTGCCACTGGAAAAATGCCACAAGTGAAACATAAAGATTTTTTCTGAGCAAAACATAATTGAATGCAATGTGAACCTTTGTATCAAATGAACTGGTGGTTGCTCGAGTATTTTTTTAACTGAACTTTGGCAGTTTGGCTATAGAGGCATGATCGCTGGTGTATTTTTTCGCAAGAGGTGGAGAAGTGGTATGAACGATCCAAAGAATTTACCACTAGTCTAGTAGTAGTAGTCTACCGACAGCATTATTTTAATCAATGGCCCATGGCGGGGGGTACACCAACCACTCTTTATAGTATTTGGACCTATGATAATGATCGTAACCTGAAATATTTGACAAGAGTTAACTCAAACCCTTATGATCTCTTGCCAATATTTGGACCTATGATGATGATCGTAACCTGAAATATTTGACGAGTTATATGGACAACAAACAAACACCGTATGCTGAAATATAAACATAAGTAGATTAGGGTTTGAGTTAACATAAATATTTCAGACTACGACAATTATTGTTTTTCAATATATTATTTATTCGTTC
>Ga0100392_1004026_pt1 | contig 13301 bp, 11 predicted proteins | sample CryGeymeta201516_FD_81548 | JGI IMG/M metagenome (GOLD analysis project Ga0100392, IMG submission 81548) | Groundwater microbial communities from Crystal Geyser aquifers in Utah, USA - Crystal Geyser metaG 2015-16 | ecosystem: Environmental > Aquatic > Deep subsurface > Groundwater | place: USA... | reverse complement strand
TAATAATAAATACAGAGTATCATCAAGTGAAGACCATACTAAAGTATAGACATAGTGTTTGAATTGAAGTGTCTATTCAACAATAATCAACAAGGCAATATCGAACTTTGATATGGCAATATCGAACTTCAATGTGGATCATATGGCAATATCGAACTTCAATGAATGAAAATGGAAATATCGAACTTCCAAATGGAAATATCCTGGAAATATCGAACTTCCATATGGCAACATCAAACTTCGATATATCAACATGGCAATATCGGACTTCGATATGGCATTAAAGGACTTTGATATGGTACTAGTATCAACATGGCAATATCGGACTAGTAGTAACTACTACTATTTAGGAGTAGTGGTAGCAGAGCCAGCCTAGTAGTCGTACTAGTAGTAGTAGTAGTAGTAGGAGTACGTAGTACTCTACTCTAATACTACTCCAATTAGACGTTCCTCCTCCAGTTTAGAGTACCACTGTAGCTAGCTACTCGTACCTGCTAGCTACTAGTAGTAGCAGCAGTAGTAGTACTACTGTGTAGGGAGGACGAGCTCTGGCTGTACGACGACGACGACTAGCTACTAGTAGTAGACTACTACTGCTACTTCCACTGATACTACTACTACTACTATCCAACTTCACCACAATACTACTACTACTACTAATAATAATAATAGTAATAATATAATTACTTTTCTAAATTCAAGTTTGTGTGTGTGTGTGTATGTATCAGCAACCATGGCAGCCTCCGAAGCTAAAGCCATGTTGGATGCTCTGATGGGATCCGATCGCAACGCACCATTGCCACCCGGAGCTGCACTACCGCCGTCCAAAAAACGCAAGGCCTCTTCGTCGTCTGTCGACAACTCTGGTGGCATGTTGTTGTTACCAGGTAAAAAATCAAAATCATGCTACGATCCCAATATTTGTCCCCTCTATTGTGCATGGGGTGTTGACGTGTACGAGCTATTTGTGAATACCAAAAGTGATATTGGTCCCAATCCGTACCAGGTGGATGATGGTGCCCGACAAGAATACTTAAAGCTACCACCTCCCGAACAGGACAGGTTAGGATTTCAATTTTTTCTGTTTCAGAAATTACAAGAATTGGTCCGTCAAGGTGATCGGACCGTGGCTCGGAATAAGGAAAAATTAGCTCAAGAATTACGACGATTGGCAGCCAAACGGGGTGCGACGACACCCCGTGCAACGGTAGATTATGTTGCAGATGTTGACGAACAAGCTGTCGAAGCCTTGGCACGTGATCAATTGCAAATGGATTTTTTACAAGAACAGTTGACAACCAAATGGTTGCCAGAATTAGAGACCCTGCAAGACAAGGAGGACACGTTGAAACGAGAACTCAATCAACTCATGGAAGCCAAACGAAAGAGTAGTACTAATAGTGAAGAAGAGAAAGAAGATAAGGATGATGATGGAGATGGTGTGAAAGTGAAACAGTAAGAAAAAATGACAGAGACAATCCAGGAAACAAACGAAACAACATCGGACGTTGTTATCAAAGTGAAAGAAGAGGAAAGCACCGACAACGAGGTCAAAATGGAAGAGGAAGAAGCAGAGGAGACCATTGCAGCAGACGAAAACAATCCGCGCGTTCAAGAACTCCAAACCGAACTGGGAAAATTGACTCTCCTCAAACAAAAGGTTGTTTACGAAACTGCCAATGCCATTGCACAAGTCCATCCACTGCAAGATTCTATGGATCATCAGCTCCGAAATTTATTGTACGTAAAGTCCGATATTGCCGTCGACAAGACGGTGTGCGAAATTTCGGGTAATTTTATGAGCGCTCGGGATGCCGACGAACGCATTGCCGCCCATTACGCTGGAAAGCAGTACGTTGGATGGAAGCTGGTGCGCGACAAGTTTCGAGACATGGTAGACAAATACGGAAGGTACGGACCACCTCCACCCGATCGACGTGGCGGTGGTATGAATAATGGCAATAATAACAACAATAATGCTGCACCCATGGGTCTGCATGGTGGTCCTCCCCCGCGTGGAGGCGGCGGTGGTGGTTTTGGTGGGCGAGGCGGCGGCGGCGGTGGTGGTTTTGATGATCGAGGAGGACGAGGTGGTAGATTTAGTGATCGTGGTGGCGGCGGCGGCGGTAGTAGTGGCGATCGATGGCAACGACATGGACCTGGTGGTGGTGGTGGTGGCGGTTACAATGATCGCAACAGAGGTGGCGGCGGAAGAGGAGGTGGATGGGGACGGTAGAACGAGCAATAGAAATAATCAAGGCGGCAAGAGGTTGTGGATTCCAGATCTCTTGAGTTGATTAAAAGAGATGATCTGTCCTGAAATGGTTCAGTCCAGACTTTATGGGTATAGCTACAGTGTAGGCGGATAGTTGCTGCTTGTGACGGATAGAAATAAGATCAAATTATAAGAGTGCAACAATCCACATCCTAGAGTCTGATGGGGATATATGTAGATTGTCTCTGTCGCCATGGGTCAAGACAGTGTGAGAAAATGTACGGTCGCTTTTGCAAAAGAAAGAGATGACAGTACACAAAGTGAGGATTGCAAGAGTGGAACAAAAGCGAGAATTGCAGGAGAGGGAGAAACAAGCCTCTCCCTCCTGTAGAAGTTCTCGTGTGGATGTCTAGAAATAGTATGTACTCTAGGATGCTGTAGCACGTCACAATAAGCCCTGCTCGTGCCAGGGTACGATAGGCGGTAGAAGAAAGAGGTTGTTAGAGAAGTAGCAGCTTACTAGGTGCCAGCTATGTCCGGAAATAAGTTTCCCAGGCTCCAGCTAGTAAACTACTAGGGTAGAGCCATCGAGGATCAGCAACCGGTTTTGGTAGGTCAGCGCTTGCTTGCTTGCTTGAGGCGCCAGCCAAGCTGAAGCCGCCCAGATGAGCCTTTTTAAAGCGGTGTGCATTTCTCTTCTCAAGACGGAAGGTATGGAGCTTTTTTTGTTCGCGACAGGAGCAGTGGAGTAACTCATCAAAACCAGTCGCTGGTGAGGTTGAGTGAAGGAATGTAGTAGCCCCACAGTAGTCTAGTACTCTAGTAGTGCTACTAGACTAGGAGTAGTAGCTAAAGTTGCTCACGAACATGACAGAACTCGCAGTGTCATGTATTTAGCGCTTTCGAAAAGCTCGTTCATCAGGAAAGTGAGTTCCACATGGAAGATACATCTGACGTAGAATTGAGACTTCAACTTGACCAAATTTGGATTTTGCTTTCTCCTTCACCTTCACATCATTCGTCGTCTTCGCTTTTGGTACAGTAGAAGGATCCAATAATAACATAATAATAATATTCCCGTAGTCGAATATTCAATCCACTTTCCAGATCCCCTTTTCTAGCATTCTCTTTTCAACAATGAAGTTCACAGCTGCTGCATCTCTATTGGCCATTGGCGCCGCTTCCGCCTTCGTGGCTCCCAATCAAGCATTATTTGATCGCCTCAGCATGAGCCAAAATATGGCCGCCACAGAAACTCCCGTTTATACGTTTGAAAAGAGTGAACAAATCTTTGCCGAAGCTCAAGAGGTAAGCTAGTTTGGTAAAAAAAAAACGTGATATGGGTGGCAATGTGGTTTTGAATGGCCAAGATGAAGATGTCATGGTTGGCGCAGAAGATATTTTTATTGCATCAATTGCTCACCTTTCCCTTTTATTTTATTTTTATATATTTTTCGAACCCATTCACAAAAATAACCACAGCTGATGCCCGGTGGTGTCTCTTCTCCTGTCCGCGCTTTCAAGTCGGTGGGAGGAAATCCCGTTGTTTTTGACCGTGTGAAAGGAGCCTACGCTTGGGATGTAGATGAAAACAAATACATTGATTACGTCGGAACATGGGGACCTGCCATTTTGGGTCACGCTGACGATGATGTTTTGGAGGCGGTCCGAAAGACCATGGAAAAGGGAACATCCTTTGGCGCTCCCTGTGCACTGGAAAACGAATTGGCCAAAATGGTTATTGACGCCGTTCCTTCCGTCGAAATGGTCCGATTTACTAACTCTGGAACCGAAGCATGCATGGGAATGCTCCGTTTGGTCCGTGCCTTTACCAACCGCGAAAAAGTTATCAAGTTTGAAGGTTGTTACCACGGTCATGCTGATTCCTTCTTGGTCCAAGCCGGATCCGGTGTTGCCACTTTGGGTTTACCTGATTCTCCTGGTGTTCCCGCCGCGGCTACCAAAGCCACCTTCTGCGCTGAATACAACAACTTGGAATCGGTCAAGGCCATTCTGGAAGACAACAAGGACGAAATTGCCGCTATTATTTTGGAACCTGTCGTTGGAAATTCGGGCTTTATCAGACCCGACAAGGAATTTTTGGAGGGACTTCGCGAATTGGCCACCAAGCACGGTGCCCTGTTGGTCTTTGACGAAGTCATGACAGGATTCCGTGTCGCGTACGGAGGTGCCCAAAGTTACTTTGGAGTCACACCCGATGTTACTACCATGGGTAAGGTTATTGGAGGAGGACTTCCCGTTGGTGCCTACGGTGGACGCAGAGAAATTATGGAAATGGTCGCACCTGCGGGACCCATGTATCAAGCCGGAACCCTTTCTGGAAATCCCTTGGCCATGACGGCTGGAATTGAAACCATGAAGAAATTGAAGAAGGATGGCGTGTACGAAGAGTTGGAGCGCAAAGCTCAGAAATTGGTGGACGGCATCACGGAAGCCGCCAAGAAGCACGGACATGCCATTTCGGGAGGTGTTGCGGGTGGTATGTTTGGATGGTTCTTTGTGGATGGACCAGTGAAGAACTTCCAGGCCGCCAGCAAGGCTGACGGAGAGAAGTTCGGAAAGTGGCACCGAATGATGCTAGAACGAGGAGTCTACCTTGCCCCTTCCATGTACGAAGCCGGTTTCATGTCGATGTCACACACGGACGACGATATTGAAAAGACCATTGCCATTGCAGATGAAGTTCTTTCCCAGCTGTAAACAACGTCTGCGAATATAAATATATGATTTTATAGATACTGTATCAGTGCTTGAAAAGCCCTTCTTCAACGTAGATGAAAGCAATATTATGGATAGTTTCGTCCGTAAATAATAGAGCTTTGAGTCTTCCCTGCTACTATTCGGAGTAGATTATTTGTCTCCGAAAGATTACCCTAAAGAAGATGATCTATTTAATAGTGCAATATTTATTTATTCATTACTATTCGGAGTACCATGCATGATTTGATACGACGATCGGCTGACGGCTTCGGCGTCGGGAAAACTGGTAAAAACCTTGGCATCGGGGAAAAAGGATTGTCTCAGCAGCAACATTTCTATGCTCAAATCCTCCAGGAGTTGTTTGGGAACCTTGGATCCATCCAGTATACAGATATCCGAAAAGGGGTCCTCCATGTGATAGACGGTTTCAAACAAACTCGTTAGAGCGAGGGATGTGAGCACGCTGAAGGTAATGGCTATGCCCAGCGAATTCAGGTCTTTTCCCATTTGGGCATAGTAGGGCGCATAAAAGGGTGGCAGGAACGCGCTAAAGAGTCGGCTGAAGGTTCGCAACGCTTGCGGTGTTCGATACGTCTTGATCATGCGAAGTTTTTGAAAGTAATCCAAACAAAATTGTTCCCATTGTCGAACTCGGTTCGACTCGTTACCTGGCAATCCCTCGCGTTTCAATATTTCAGAAAAGGAAGCCAAACGACCAAATCGTAGAGTAATGGATTGCTGTATTTCTGCTTGAACTTCATGTATACTGGTGGCGTCACGTTGACCGTTCGGAAAGAACCGATGCCGTCCCCGATCGCTGTCGGGCAAGCTCAAAAAGCGCGTAATGTCAACGCAAATTCCAAACATTTCACCAAGCACACTGTCGGAATGTTCTCGCCAATCGACGTCCGATTTGGATCGGCCCGTATTGACACTGTCTCCGGGTTTCAGATTCCAATCCCAAATACTGTGAGCGGTGTACAATTCCACCAGTGTGGCTCGTAGTGACGCCAAATGCACGAGCGATTCTTCCCGTCGACGAAACGCCATACTAATGGCGGACGAGGTAGGAGTAATGATGGCAAACGACAGCAACGTCCAACTCATTATGGAACCATCAAAGTCCAACCTGTCCTGGACTTCGTTGTGGGCATAGACGGTGAAACCGACACTGAGTGCGACACTGATGAGAGATTCAATCGATACCAAATAAATAAAAAAGACCAACCAACTGGATATCCCATTGACCACTACTAAATATAGGAGATTGTTTGAGAGTTTCTGACGGACCTGTGCCTCGTGATCGAGTGATGCTTTGTACGGCAAACCTTCTTTTGTCGCGATAAGTTGTTGACGAGATGTACACGTTGTTTTGAGAAGCTCAAGAGCATCTTGGTGTGGATGCCTTCCAAACGTCGTTCCTATAGTTGTGGACATGATCCTCACACGTTACATTGACGGTGGAAATGACTTGTAACAGTAGAATTGTAACACCCCTCTTGTAGTACTCCAAAATATCTATTAGTAGCAGACTCTGGCTAGCTAGTACTGGTATTTATTCTCATCGGCTCATAGGTTGCTTGTGATCATGAGCTTCTTCCTTTACTCCGAGTTATTTTTTTGGGAACGAATGTGTATCCAGCTTTAGTGTGCGTTTAAATTACTAATACGTTAGGGTTATGGCTAAACACTTATCTTTCCAATCACTGAAAATGCCTTGCAATGACCATAGCCGAGGTTTTTTGCATTCCTTCATATTAATTATTAATATACTGTTATTTGTTACCTGGTATTGTAAGTCTCCTTCTTCTATTAAAACAACTTTACACTTCATTGCACAATATAACATATAACTACACGACAACTACGACGAATGCCAATGCCATCCTTACCCTCCAAGTCGAAAAAAGACATTGTCGATGATGTGGAACTCCTGTCGTTGGTCCGCGATAAGGTCGGCAATTTAAATGATGACGACTTGGAGCGTCTGGTGTTGGAAACGAAAATGGAAGCCGGAAGGCGGCGCAAACTTCCCGTCAATCCCGAAACGATAAAAAGATGGGGTGCCACATTGGCCTTTATGGTAATGCTGTTCTTGTTGGTCTTCAAGGCGGAAACCAAAGTCGTCGGAGATGACAACAATACTTCGGTAGAAAAGAACAAGGTACTAGCACAGGACGGTAACCAGGGCGCCTGGTTGGGCGACGACATGAAGGCCGATAGTAAGGCTACAGACAACGACGAAAAAAAGGCAGAAGAAACTGCTGTATCTACCACCGAGACGAACAGTACCGCCGATGCCGAGACTGAAGCACCGGTGCAAGTACCAGATACGACAGAAACAGAAGCACCAGCAGTCACTACTACTACTACTACTACTACTACTACTACTACCGACGGAGCCGCGGTTTCGTTGGCGGATTTGCCTTCCAAAGCCGACGATGCGGCCAAACTGGAAGCCTTGAAAACTGGTCGACGTCCCATGGTTTCCTACCAGTACCACCCACGATCGTACAGCAAGGAAGATCGCAATCAGCTAGCGACAAAGTGGGGCAGTTGGACTTTGAAGGATGACAAGGAACGTCCTGGGGGTGAGGATTACATTGGTAGCTACAAAAATCGCGACATTGCATGGGATCAATTTCCCGTAACTGCCTGGCAAGCTGATTCTGATTATGTAGGAAAATTTATTTCCGAATCCAAAGCACTCGTGGAACGAGCCATGGAAGCTATCATGGCAGAATATGGACTATCCAAATTTGAAATTCCCGACAAATCCTTGGACGAACGCATTGACAACGACAGTCCCTTTACGATGGCTTTGGTCAACATTAGCGCCGGTGAAACTGTAACAGAGGGCCGGGCCCAAGTAGGCGATACGTTGGGAGGATGGATGACCCAAGAATACTTGGATGGACTCGTGCGACGCACAATGCATTCGATCATTACGCAAGATACCTTTACTATGGTCATGGGAGGACATTCGGCCGCGGCAGGACACGGCAATCATTTTCAACAATCGTATACCATGCAATTTCACAAAGGTAAGAGCGTGTGGTACTATTGGGTTGTGGATGGTAGATTTGGTATGTATGTATACAATCTCAAATTCTATTTATTTTTGATGTTTTAGTCATGGAACCCGTGTTTGCGCGCTTGGGAGTCAAATTACTATCCCATAACATTGCCTTTGGTGGTCTCGGTACCATGCAGACATCCTTGGCATCGGGAGATTTGTACGGAAGAGAAATCGATATTCTAAGTACGTAATTTGTTTGCGTGGGTTTGACGAACAAAAGCAGTAATGTCTTGCTTTTGGTGGCTTGTTTGCAATTGAGCTTCTCTGACAATTTCTTTCGTTCTTGTAATGCACGCAGTGTGGGATAGCAGCATGACAGAAAAGGACGATGCCGCGTACGACCTCTATGTGCGTCAAAATTTATTGTCCGCCAACCGAGTACCAGTCTTCCTAGGTGGGATGCCCAATGTGTTAAAAAACCTCCACGAAACCATTGATGCCGAAGTCGCCAATTGTGGAACGGGTGTACAAGGCATACCACAAGTCACATCGGCCCCGGAAGCCGAAAAACAAATATGGGCGGCACGGTGTATCAATTATGCTCCGGAGCTCAAAGATTATTGTCGTGGCATTGAATATAACGGAACGTGTTGGATAGACAGAGATGATTACACACCCACGCATGCACAAAATGCCGAACCCGAAGGTAGAGCCGGTTGGCATCCGGGGTTCAGGTATCATGCACTTAAAGGAAGAATCATTGGAATGATGGTGTTGCGAGCCTTGCACAAAGGATTTACAATGTGGGAGGAAGCACCGAATAAGAAATTGGCTGAAGAGATCTGGCACGTGACAGACCACTATGAGAACATCCGAAACAAGCTTAAAGAACAAAAGGTAGAGGAGAGTTTTTGCTTCAAAGGGAACGCAGCAGTGGACCCCAAGGATATTATTTGTGCGTATCCACTAAATGGCGTGAGCGAAATGACTCCACGCAATTTCCCTCTCAAAACTGCGGTCCGAAACCTCATGAAGCCTGCATCTGATGGGTATTTACCCGAACCGGAAGAAAGTGTATACAATCCACCAGACGTCTTTAATCCAACCTTGGAGACCCCTGAAGGAGAATTTGACTACCTTGCTGTCGTTGAAAATGGCATTGACTACAATGCCTTTATCTCCTTCGACAACGCGCCCGTGACACAAGGTTCGAATCCTACGGGTAACAAGTTGATTCCTCTAGGGGTCGACGGTATTGAGCCTGGTCGAGGTTGGGCATGCGACTGTAACACCAACCCAGCTGGGTGTGATGGTAGCTACGATGGCTTCTGCGGGAGAGGCCACAAGGTCGATTGTCTTTTATCTGGACACAACGATCATCGTGGTGGACTCTGGTTTGATTCCTTTTCTGGCTGGGGTGTTTTTACGGTACCGAATGTGCGGAAAGGCCTTATTTTTGCTCGCATCGAATGGTGGTATGGCAATGTCAATCCAATTACAGATGGTTGGAAGTCCGAGAACAATGCTACAAGTCGGTATTTGCGAGAGGATTTTCGACAAAGAAATATTGCTCATTCATACCACGAACCTGCACCCGATGCGGATGATTACAAGTGGATTGAGAATGCTAATAGTAATCATCGTGATCTCAAAGGTGCCGAGCTTTGCGCCAATTTTAAATTTGAATTTGTCGTCAACGGCAAGCTTACGGCCTACGATAAGGGCCAATATATGGAGCACAATCAAGGTAAGAAAGAGTTACTTTGGCGAGGAAAATGTGTTGCACCCTTTTTATCTCATCACTCATTCCATTATTTGTGCAGTCTTTCAACGAGTGGTCCAGGTCATTACACTCTTAAAAGATGAAAGCGTCACCAACGATGTACCCCATGACATTGAAATTGCCATGAGAATCACGGGCTGTGAGAAAGCCAATACCATGAGCCTTTCCAATCTTTATTGGTATTAAAAAATTGGGGCGATGCGATTGGATTGATTGGACCAAAGATGGGGCTTCCAAGTTCTGCGCGACGGATGGCACACGCCGATACGGACGCCGATACTTGTCAACACTGCGCCCTTAATAATATGTTTTGCTTTACCAAAATTTCACATCTGCCAGCTAAGGCCCATTGTTTGTCTGCTCACAACCACCTACTATCATCGCCTGCTGGCGCTTCGTGCTGGTATTCCAGAATAGCTATGAACTATCTGTGGCCTCTCGGCGCGACCAACCTGACTGATGATTTTTACTTGTTTGGTTTTGCTTCTGCTTTCGAATATGCTTTGCCCGGGTGGATATAGTAAGAAAGTCGGGTGGCAGTAGCCGTTATTTCGTCCAACACAAAAAGCTTCAACATAAAAATAATAATAAAACAAGAGCAAAAATTCGTAAACTCTACCAGGTACCTGGTAAACCGGTAAACTATACTCGTAGTAACAAAAATTAACAGTCATGCCAAGCCCTCGTCCTCGTACCGATCGCCTCCGCGAGGCCACCAAGCGCCAAATCGTGGGAGTCCTTACGGACACCACCAATTCTACTACGGCGTTTTCCCCCAACAGCAACAACGCTGTCTCGTCGGTGAAACAAGTACCAACTCAAAATCAAGTCGATGGCACCAACGAACGTCATATACAAATGTTGATCGAAGATATGCAAAATGCCCTCAATAAACAACTCGCCTCTATAAAAATGATTTCAGTCGAATGTCAACAGGACCAATTGCAAGCCTACGCCTCTGCTTTAATGAAGATTCCGAAAACGATACGTCAATTGTCGGTTGCAGAATTTAACGACAAATACAAATGCAACATGTTGGATATTTTAAAAACTGCCCGTTCGAGTACTGCAATCACGGACAAAGCACCACCAGCGAAAACAACAGCGATGACGGCGGCGGCGTGTGGCAAACGCGAACGAGGATTGGAAACACCTGCACCGTACCGCAACAGCAGGCCCATGACGACACCGACGACAGCTGTTCGAACGGTTCGAAAAGGAGAATTCTTGTAGTAAGTCCATGTCATTAACGTCAATTGGGGCAGTGATGATGTGTGTTTGCATTGCATTCTATCGGTTTTCTGACACTTTTCCTGTTCCGCACTTGCACATCAAAGTTCCAAAAACGGTTCTCCTGTCGATCCAGTGGACGAAGGTGCTTTGATAGCCACGGTCACCAAGAAACGTCGTGGCAACGACCCATCTGTGGCTGACATTGAGGGCGCCAGTTCTGATGTTCACGTGGGAGAGGGACGCTATATCAGCTTGAATGATCCATCGGCGGCTCAAAATTTGAACGAGGAAATGAAAACCAGTGCTCTCTCCCAATTGAAGGTGTTGCAAGATCAAATGGCGAGTCTCATGCAAAAATTGACAACAAAGTAGATGGAAGTGGGTATGTAAATAATGTGAAACGACGCAAGGAATGTACCAGTGCCACCAGTATAGCACACACAACCATTGAAGAATAAATAATACACATAATTCGTACTGTCGTATTCTTGCAGCTACTTTAATTTACATTCCGATCAAGTTCCGCTTCATGAAGACCCAACTTCATGCAGCATGATTATGCCGCTGCTTCTACCTTCCTTTCTTCTTCCTGTTTCTTTTCCGCACCGGTACCGTAGTATTCGTCCCACGATTCAATCACGTCCCGCACTTGGGGATCCTGTTCCCTTCGCAAATTCAAACATTCTCGCAACAGATTGTTACAAATATGAGGTGGGATCCGAGTGCAGGATTGACACCACCCAGACTTTGTGCAGATCTCCGATCCGGTATGCAAACTAGGCAATATTAAACCACATCGAACGCACAGTTCCCCTTCGGCAGCAGTCCGAAAGGGCCCGAACCGTGTCGAGTTGCGGGAAACGTTGCCCCCCAACACCGACTGTGCCGCTAGGACACCGATACCGTTCTTCATATCCCACAGTTCGGCTGCCTTGCCGGCCAAATGGGCAGGAAAGTCGCGCATCCGATCCAAACGAATTTCTTGAGGAAAATTTTCTGCTTGACTGAGACGAAGGCGGTGTTCGTCTTCTCGTTCCAGCTGCCGTCGCAGATTGTGGAACCGATTTTTAATGCCATTGTCGGTGCGACCGGGAATTCCGCGACTCATTTTGGCCCAGTGACTTCCACTGACGTTGTAGAAATAAAAAATGGTGGCATCTTCTACGGGACTCCAATCTGTTACTTTGAGGCGTGGATTGAGGTGGTTCACGTAGCGTTCCCGACACTGCTTGCCGGTTCTGTCTTGTAAGGATTGGGCAACAATGGACCATTTCATGGGCATGCGCATGGATTGGACAATCGAGAGGAGTTTGGCATCTTCTTCCTTGGTCCAGGCCTTGGGACCGGCCTTGCGTTTGGATATGGATCCAGATGCAGTAGATTGTGTGGGAGATCCGGATGGTGTGGGTGGAGATCTGGAAGGTGAGCGAGATGATGTTTTGTTTGGGTGGTGACGATCGTCCGTTGTACTGCTACTGGTCACTCCAATGGGAGGTAAGGTCATGACGGGTGGTGCTCCTGGATATGCATGGTAGGCCGGAGGTGGTGGATAGGCCGGATGCTGCTGCTGTTGATGATGATGTTGATGATGAGCATGCGGATGTGCATATCCGGGAGGGAATCCGTGCATGGGATATCCACCAGATGCATAGGATCCGTAATGCATGACATCAGCAGTATGTCCTTCCATACTGCTGCTCCATGGACCACCACGTTCGGGCGTCGTACCTCCATGATGATCAAAGGAAGCAGTCGATCTAGGAGGACTTGAAGCAGTATCTCCTTTGGTATTCTGTGGTTGTCCTTCCGGGTGTTGATCCGGTGGTGCGACACAGGTGTTGCTTTCACCAATCTACCAAAAAATAAACAAGGAACGAAAAGAGAAGTGTTTGTTAGAGTGGTGGGGGCATCGACAATCGACAGTCTCATCCATGAAAGCTCCAACAAAATACACCATATTATTTATTTAAAAAATAAAAACAGGTTTCATATTGCGCGTACCTTGACCCATTCGGTATCTTGGTCGTCGTACTTTAACAAATGCTCTCCGGTACGTTCGTCATGTTCCAATACCAAGCCAGTGTACCAACTATTGTCGACAGGCCAAAAGACCCGAACTTTTTTACCAATCATGCAATGAGCACAAAATCTGTGCATGTTACAAGTGTGTTGTTGTGTTTGTTGTTGTAGTTGTAGATGGAGATTGAACAAAAACACAAAAGTGATGGTAGTAAAAAGTGAGTCGATTGTTGTATGAACATACCAATAAAAATAAAAAGACTAAAGGCAAACAGAATTCACGAACAAAACACCAACGAATGTCACAATTG
>Ga0100392_1004025_pt1 | contig 13306 bp, 17 predicted proteins | sample CryGeymeta201516_FD_81548 | JGI IMG/M metagenome (GOLD analysis project Ga0100392, IMG submission 81548) | Groundwater microbial communities from Crystal Geyser aquifers in Utah, USA - Crystal Geyser metaG 2015-16 | ecosystem: Environmental > Aquatic > Deep subsurface > Groundwater | place: USA... | reverse complement strand
TTGGACATAATCAGATAGTTGCAACCCAAAACAAGTAAGTCTGTACGATTTAAAGATGCAAGAATCCTTGCCCTCTTATTTAAGAGAGCTGGATAAGATGATTTTTTCATAATATTTCCTAGCTAAAGCTTTGATTTAAAGTTGTTAAAATTTCGAGACCGACATATGAGATCACGGCCAAAGCAAAAATCGTTCCTACCTTTGGTAAATAAACATCTTGTTTAAAATACGATAATATAACGAACAAAATCAGGGCCGCTCCTGCAACTGCGTTTGACAATGGAATAAGGTAATTATTTGTTATTGTTTCAAAACCATTTTTTAATTTTGTAAATGCATAGGCATTTCCCGAAGGGAGCAAGAAGCTCCCCATTAAAGTAAATGAAACAGTAGTAAACCAAACAGAAACATCAATTAATTTATTTTTTATTATTTTCATTAGTAATTCCTTAGTTGTGAAAGTTTGCAATGACACTGGTTATGCCTACAGAGAACATTTGAACATAATTTTTATGATCACCTCTAAGGACTAGATTCCAATTTACTGTATTTGCCCATTCACCAAATTTTTGTGATTCAACAGACAATGGCCACTTATTACTTCCTGCTAAAAAAGTCACAAGACGAGGACACTCGTAATATGCTTTCCCACTCATATTAACTAGTTTAACTCCATTAAAACTACTCTCCCTAAGTGCTAAAAGCTTTAAGCCCATTACATTTTCATCTGTATTTGAAATATTTTGAATCGCACTGATGTTTTTTATATTAAAAGAAACACCCTGTTCACTCCATTCAAGTGAAAGCTTCTTCTCCCTTAATAACTCAACCAGATTGTATTCATTACCATTGATAACTAGTAAGATTCGAGCAATCTCTCCATTAAGTTCTTTATTAAAATTGAAATTTGTGTCGAGTGATTCAAAAATATTAAATGAAACATCACATTGAAAAGGAAAACTTACACAGTTTCCACTGCGTCCAGCACAACCTTGATTTCTGAAAACATCATTCCAACTCTTAATTTTTTCACCAAACAATCTTTTTGATTCAATAAAGAATGAAACTTCTGAATTTGGATATATATTTCCTAGGGTATATGTTTGAAAATGATCAGTAGTTTCAACATTTTCGCTATAGCTAAATATTTTCTCATCCACTTGAGATGATAAATCCTTTCCAAGAATGTATGACAGTGAAACAACATCTTTATTGGTAAAATCGTGTACAAGATAATGCTTATTCAGCCTATTTGTAAAAACGAACCAATTTCCTTTTTTATCAACATCTCTTAATTCACTTAAGTATTCATATTTTGGTAAATTGTCCTGAAACTGATTTATGCTCTTTAATTTTTCATTCTCTATTGTAAATTTCTTATCAAATAAGATACTTAGAATCTCACGAAACTTAATTCCATTGCCTGTGGCTACATACTCAACGGCTGTCTCCAGTGGTGTACTATAAACAATTGGTACTGTATTTTGACTAATGCTTGAAATTAACGTTTTAAAATCAACCTCTAACTGTGGAATCTCATAGTTCGTTAACTCAGACACTATGAATTCACCTTTCTTGAAATAGTTCTCAGAGATTAATTTTGGATTGATATTCTCAATTCTGATAGTGACTACTTCATTTACACCTGAAACAATACTCCTCTCAATTTTTTCTGACGCAATAACGTCATAGTTTTCTGATTCATAATTATAAAAACGAAAAGTTAGTTCAGGATTTGATATTTGCTTATAATCCGTATTTGAATTTAGCTTTATTGAATTCTCCAACTCTATGACTACATTCGTAATTAGATATTTATTCTCATTAAAGTATTGGCCGTACTTCATTACGTTTTCTTGAAAGAATCGTTGATCTATATCTGGATATTTTACCCATGTTAAGTCATGCTCTACATATTCTCCCCAGCTGTGATCTGAGAATTTCCCAACTGAGGCCGCCGTTTTATAACTACTGTCTCTTAAAAAGAGATTTCCTACCCTATACTTAAAATCTGGATTATTTGCGCCAATCTTTGTATCTATTTCAAATTGTCCTTCATCTCCTGATGTAAGATCTTTGTACGAAACACTGATTTTATAGTTTTGTAAAAACCTTACTCTTATACTTGGAAGATCTGCGATTCGAGGATTTCTTCCTAAACTAGCTTCTTCTTTGTCACTTACTAAATCACCGTCTGAATCATGATTAGTATTAAGTGCATCAACTCGTCCTCTAATAGCATCATCTTGGGTCGAGTCTTTCTTGACTGAGCATGACACTATATTAATTGTGATCAGTAAAAATATTATTAATTTCATTTTCTCTCCGTACTTGTAGGATTATCTTACTTGGTGTTAATCAAGCTCATTAAACTGATTTCCTATCTGTTAATTTTTAAATAGCAATTCTTTATCTAAGTATTTCAACATCTCATTATTCTCAATCGTGTATGAATCTTTTAGATATCGTCTTAGATTTTTTAACTTTCTTCGCAGATCAGGATTTTTAGTCAACTCTCTATTTGAAATAGTTCTAACAAACGCTAATACTTCATTCTTTAGTGATTTCATTTGTCCTCTCCCTACGCCATTCTCGAAATCAAGTTTTCAACTTGACTAGCTTTATGAATTAGATTGTTATTGGTCATAATCTCTTTGATCGAAAGAGTTCCAAGAATTTCTCTAAAATAATGTCTAATGTCTTTTGTTGTCATTTTCATTTCTAATTCCCTCCAAGAAATATTAATTCGCCTCATGCTTGAAAAAGACTCAAGGGCCATTAGAGAATTGTCTTCAACTTCAAGGTCTGCTTAAGGCATCCTACAGTTTATTCTCACCCCAGATATTTTCTTTAAACATGCTTATTCGTTTTTCAGAACTACTTGCTGAAAATAAATTCAGTATTTTTGTGTTAATTAATCTATGAAGAGAATTATCTTTCTTCAATCAGAGATCTAAAATGAAGGAAGTTTCACTGCCATGGTGATTATTCTTCAAATCAAAAGTTTATAAGGTATTAAAAATCCGTTAGAATAATGCCCATGGTGGTTAATTTATCTGAATTAAGCAGTTTTTATTTTACAATCAACTTTCGTATTGCTACGAATTAATAGAGAGAAGTTTTATAAACGCAGGCTTTGAAGAGCTTTTGGAAGGATTAGTCATCGAAACGATCAATCTAATCGAAGATATTAACCAAAGAAAATGCATTCAGGTGAAAAACTGTATCGACAGTTATTTATCTAAAAAACCAAATCTAAATTTACAAAATATTGAAGATAAAACTGCTGTTGCCTACACAACTCTTAGAAGAATTTATACATTAAAAGGTAATCCACAACCTGAGACAATTATAAGAATATTTAATGCTCTTGGTGAAGATGAATTGCTTTATGGTTACATGAATGAATTTCATCCCGATATAGCCAAAGTAATGAAACTAAATTCTAGTCATAATCAAGAATATAAATTTGTAGATGAAAAAAGCCGTAGCTACTTTACCAGTGAAGATTATTTCTTAATATTAAATTTAGCTTCAACAAAATCTGGAACGACTTTAGATGAAGTATCTCACCATTTGGGAGCAGTTGGAGTTGAGAGATTGAATCACCTTGTATCTGAGGGCTTAATAATTGCGGATAAAAATGGTCGCTTCATTGGAGCTAATCACAATTTCAAACTTTCGTTCAAAGAAACTAAAAAAAGAATTAGAATGTCTATGAAACATTACCGCTTAGATGAAGCTGGTTCAATTCACAATTGGATGAGTTTTCAAACTGAGTCAATAAATGATGATGGCCTTAAAGCATTGAAAAAACTTAATCAAAAACATTTTAATGAACGCAAAGATCAGATATACAACAATCCAATGTACAATGGGGATATCAAACACTATACTGCATCTATATCAAGTACTTTTTTGCCTTATGCAGAAAAGGGAGATTTACAATAATGAAAATACTAAATAACTTATTTATATTCTCTGCTTTAACTTTGGGACTAAATGTTTATTCCCAAGATATCTCTACTTCCAACTTTGCAAAAATTGAATCTATTAAATTAAATAATGGTATAATTCTTAATGTTCAAAAAGAAGTTGAATTCATACAACTAGCTTTGGATCGTAGAAATAAAATTGATTACATTGAACTCTTAGAGGGAACTGTAATTGATTCTTACGATATAGAAAGACTAATTCTTAAAAAGCCCACTTCTCAATTTCCTTTGAATGATCTATTAGATCAAATCAATTCAAAGCTTATTCTTTCGAGAGTTATGGGCGATGGGTCTGGTGGGTAGGCTAAGCCGCAATATTCATTTCCATTTCTTTTTCACTTAATCCATATAAAGAGTAAATCAAAAGATCAACTTCTTTCATAATTTTTTCATACCGAGCTTTTCCAAGTTCACTATCAGCATCCTTAATTGATAACAGCTGATCTGCAAATTTAAGAATTTTTTTCTTTTGATTTCCTTTTGGAAGAATTATTGGAAACCTCTTCAAATCTTTTAATATTATTTTTGGAAACAATCGTCTTTGAGCCTTTGCAGTTTTCTTTAAGAAATAAAAAGAGAGCAAGCTTGATGACAACATAACGGATAGAACCTTCAAATCATTTTTATCGGTATCTTTTCCAGCCAAAATGTTTACTATAGATAAGTTATTCAAATATATTTCCTCAACATAAGTCGTAATTAAAGATCTCGGATATTTCGAAGTTATCTCACGTACAAGAACTCTCGGTTCTGAAAATAAATTGAATGTTCTTGGTGCAGCTAGTTTTCTTCCATACTCTAACCACGTGCCACCCCACTCTATTCCAAATACTTTAACGTTATTACCATCCAAGTATCTGTAGGTTTGATTATTTTTTCTAGTCGTAAAATCGTATATACGGTTCTTTACATCTTGACTTGACTGGTGTGGTAATCCTTTTCCAGCTTCGTATGCTTTCAATCCTGCCTTAACATCAAATAATTCCTCAAGAGGGACCGATACTTTCTCCATCTTCTTAAGAATTTCGTCACTCTCTTTGTCAATTGTTAGAAAATAGCGATTTTCCTCATCTTCTCTCCAAGCGTCAGTTTCGATTTTTTTGAGTTTTAAGTTAGCCATTTCCTTATCTGTATTAACATTTGTTGCTAAACAATACTTTTTCTTAAAATCCGATTTCTCATAAATAAAAACAACTGGCTCTAGATCCGCCTTATCAAAAACTTTATATAAAAAGTTCAAAATTATTTCAAAATTACCATTTCGAAGCATGTAATTACGAAATTTTGACAATGTGGATATCGTTAAGCACGAATTTGGAACTATAAAGCCAAGCTTTCCATCATTCTTTAGAAGTTCAACAGCTTTCTCAGTAAATAGGGAGAAAGTATTTAACTGATATTGTTGCGTATCATATTCTTTTTGAAAATGCTCTTTCTGATTCTTCGTGAGTTTTTCTCTTGCAAAAATATATGGAGGATTTCCTGTTATACAATCGAAGCCACCTTTCTTAAAAATGGAAGCAAACTCTTTTTTCCAATTAAAGGAAATTAATGAGTCCCCTTGCTTTATCTGATTTTCTAACGACGATAATACATTATTATCCTTAGCTGTATTTAGCCATAAGCTCATTTTTGCTAATTTTACGGCACTTGGATTTATATCTACCCCAAATATACAATTCTCCAATATTCGAAGTTTGATTTCACCATATGATTCATTAACAGGGACATCGAACAGATAATGAGCATCAAGATATTTCCCAATCAAATAATCTAAAGCATAGCTTATGAAATGGCCAGATCCCATTGCAGGATCACAAATCCGAAGTTTTAAAATTTCCTCTGGATTTTTTCCCTTGCATAGCTTACCAATACTATTTTCAGTTATATACTCTACGATATAATGAGGCGTATAATACGCGCCACTCATTTTACGTTCTTCATTATCTGGAGAAAAGACAAATTCACCTTTATGTAAAACTTCATTTATAAAAAGTTCTTTGGTATTTTTTCTATTTTTTACCCATTGTTTCTTTTTGAAATTCCAATATAAATCTGTTTCTGCTTTTTGAATTTTAAATTCTAGAAAGCTTTCATATATTGATCCTATTTCCCGCGGTGTAAGAAAATCAAACGGTATCAACTGATACTCGCCGAGGTCCCTTTCGCCTTTTGGGATTAAACTAAGATAGAATATAATATTCATCATATGTTGATCATCTATTTGATATGTATTCGCAAATTTCCATTCTTCATTTGTGAAAACAGACTGCCTAAACCCTTCAATTTTAAAATCTTTATATCCTGAGTGAACTTTCTTATATAGTGATATTAAATTCGAACAAATAACCTTTGTCTTCTTTTCAACTCTTTGATCATAATAATCGCTAAAAAGACTAAGTTGTTTTTGAAAATTCTCAGAAGGATCAAAACCATTGGCATAGATATCATCAACTGTTTTACTTATCGAATATTTCTTATAATCATTATCCTCGTCATAGTATGGTAAAACACCTCTTGATTCTAATGATCTAAAGAATATGATATTAAAAAGGTGACTCTCTGCGGTTTTTTGAATTATCTCGAGTTTATCATCAACAGATTCCCCTGATTCTATCACTGATTTTACAAGACCGTTGCATGCCCAATTCATAGCCATAATAAAACGATCTTTCATCTTCTCATCTAAATGAGTCGAGTATCTGTGAGTATACTCGATTAAATGAGATACTGTTTCACGATTCCCGTATAAAGCGTCATAGGAGAAAACATTGTAAAAGTATGCTAATAGGAAATTAATCTCTTTTAATTTTTGGTCGCTTGCTTCTAAAGAAACATCCTCATCATTGAACTTAATTGTTCTTAACAAATACAAGCATAACTTGCCTAAATCAAAACTGAAATATTTTTCCTTATCTCTAAACTCTGAATGAAAGAATTTCCAAATTCCACCATCTGACAGTATTGCAAATTTCCCATGAAGCATATCCATATACAATACAGTTTGTTCTTCTGGAGATCTGTCTTTCGTTGAATCATTTTTCTTCTCATCCAAAATCTTTGATTTATTTTTTAATAAACCAAATTTTTTAGCTTCTAGAATCATAGAGTGATTTTTTTGACTATGTAACTTCTGCTCATCTTTTTTCTTTTTTAACTTATCTGTCTTCTGTGCATCTTTTGAGTTATGATAGTATAATATATCTGGCTTATATATATTTTCACCATAATGATAAGCTGTCTCTCTATTTGTATGCTCCGAACAACCATCTTCAAAATTATCCCATCCAAGAAATGCCATAATAGGCATAATATATCTGTCAATTGTCGTTGTTTCACTTGGTTGAATCTTTGTGAAAAAACTCTCATCTTGCTTTTTTGTCCAATTAATTATTTTTTTATAAAAATTAAGAAATTTCTCATCCTTTTGAGGAATAAACAATTCACCAATTTTTTCAGGATATCCTTTCTCTAAATAATACGAGTTAAAAAGTGTACTTTGTACATACTCTCTAAGGTTTTTGGTTTGAGCCGAGTAATCTACAGATTTTTCTATTTTCTTATTATTTTTTTTAGATACTGCCATTTTTATATCTCACTAATCTCTCTTCTAATTTTTATATCTGTAGCTTTTGTTGATCGAGGCCCTTCAGTAAGCTTGAAGTCAATGTCTTCCAATTTCTTTTTTCCATTTTTGAGTTCTTTATATTTTTTCGCAGCCGATGTGTTTAAATAATAAAATTCTCCATCCTCAGAATCAATAATCATCCCTTCTTCAAAGTCATCGCTAAACCATTGAATCGTTCCTGTTTTCCATCCAGACATAATCTCTCCTCGATCTAAGTCATACTTGCTGTCATATAACTAATCGGAATTCAAACTAGATTTGCTAAAGATTTTAAGCGTTACTTACACGACAGGTTAAAAATGCCTACTCTAAGTCTCTATTATTTCTTCTCGAGTAAATATAAATAAATATAAAAAGCCTAATGTCCGAGAGAGATAGTCCGATAAGACCTTTAATTAAAATAAAATAGAATTAGGAATCAGCTATGAGTAATCTTGCATTAAAAGTATTAGCAGAGTTTAGTGATGAAGATAAAGTAAAAATAAAATCGTGGGCTGAAGAGGCCTACATAATTAGAAACGACTCAAGTTTAACTAAAAAAGAGAAACTCAATAAAATTTCATCTATAACAAACAAAAATAAAATTGTCTTCAAATTTTTACGCAGCCTTGTGTGTTTAATTAAAAGAAACACTTGGGATGAAAGAGGCTGGCCAGGCAGATTAGCCCTAGGAGGCTTTGCTTTAGGAGTCATCACCAGTGGGTCAAAGATGGCTGGAATTGCTACAGCTGGTATTGGAGTAGGTCTGCCCATATATTTACTAACTTCTGCGGGAGGAGCTTTATTGGGAACAATAATAGAAGAACTCCACCATAAGAATTAATATGTCTCTGGAAATTATTAAAGAGTTCCAAACACTAATAGCTTCTTCTTTTGCTTCTATAATTGTTCTTACCTATTATTTTCTTAAGCAAAGGCTAGATAAAGAAATTGTAAAAAGAGAGTTATTTATACAGCTTAATAATAAATATGATTCATTAAATGATCATTTAGAGGAATTAATTCATATTGAGTTTGATACTCATATTCAGGAAAAAATGGGAAATGCTCATTCCCTCGATGAGGTATGGAGTAACCTATTTGAGTCAGAACCTATACGAATCCCAAAGCCTATTGCTGTTACATTCGACTATGTTAATTTATGCTCAGAACAGTATTATTGGTATAGAAAGGGTTTTGTTGACGAAAAGGTTTGGAAATGCTGGAAAAAAGGAATGAAAGACTGGTACAAAAACTCATTTTTTTTACAAAAAGTAATCAAACGTGAAAAAGATAATGATGCTTCTTATTACAATGATAATTTTTTAGACATTTTTACGAAGGATAAATAAAAAGACCACTATTATACTTTTCAATCTCAAATAGTATTAAAGCTAAAAATTCGACTATAGTAAAATACAAAAATAACGGGGAATCATTCCGATATCTCCATTGCCTAAAAACATTTCACGTTGATAAATATCAAAATCTAGAATAATAAAGTATTAAAATTGCTTTTAGAAAATCTTCACAAATTATATCAATATTTGAATATTTATTTAACTAAACTTTTTCATACAATAACAAAATAATATTCTAGTCAAATATCGAATATACATTCAAATAAAATTAAGTGCATCAGTAATCCCTTGAATATGAATACCAGACTTACGAATATAGATCTGCATAGTCTTAAGATCTTTCCATCCACCCATCGACATGACTTTGATAGGCTCGACTCCTTTAGTAAGCATAATAGTAGCCCAAGATGCTCTGAGATCATGAAAACGAATTAAAGGTAAATTAATTTCTGCCAAGAAAAGCTTTAAATATTTCGCCTGCTCACCTGTTTCCCATCCCTGCACTCTAGGTAACACAAATTCATCTGTTTTATCTTGATAGAGCTTATTCATCAAAGGCATTAATGATTGAGCAATTTCAACAATTCGGTCATCGCCAGATTTAGTTTCTTTAAAACCATTTTGCCTTGTCCACGAACAATCAATAAGCATTACACGTTTTTTAAGATCAACTTTGCTCCACTGCAAAGCAAACAGTTCTCCATTTCTCATTCCTGTAAAGCAGGCCAGTGCCCAAATAGGAAACCATCTATTTTTAAGGATATTCGCTTCTTTCAAAAATATTTTTATTTCAGTTTCGTTTAAGACAAGCTTAATTTTTTCACCAAGCTTGAATTTCAATTTTGGAGTTGGATCTCTACCTATAATATTACTATCTAAAGCAAATTGGAAAACGGCCTTAATATGCTTGATCATGCTTTTTTTGTGCGACTCCGAATATTTAGACATATCCTCAATGATAAGATCTCTTATTTCGGTTGTAGAAATTTCATTGATTAGTTTTTTACTCCATTTTGAAAATGTATGTGCTTTTAATGTTGTTTCATAGTTAATTAAAGTATTCTTTGCAATACCTCTATTTTTGAAGGAAACAAGAAAATCTTCTACAACCTCTGGCCAATATGGAAACATCTCCTTTTTTATTTTCTCTTCCATTAGTAAAATTAAATTTTTGTAGACTTTCTCAGCCTGTGCCTTAGTTTCGATTCCTTGTCTTTTTAATGTCATTTTTTTCTTTGTTACAGGATGGCGTCTGTAATAAGTTACAAAGTATTTTTTATCTTCTCTATTATATATAATTCCCATAGCTAAACCTTTTAGTTCCCTACAACGTTACTAATATGGCCTTAACCATTTTTAATTTACTATCAGCGAGCCTATTAATAATATCTACGCATTCGGATCTTAAATGTTCAGGAACTTCAAATTCTCCATCAAGCATATTCTTAAATTCTTCATAGCTATAGCCATAGACCTTAAGAAACCTTTTGATTAATTTCTCATCAATATCCCGTCGACCATTTTCTGAGTGGTTTACAGTGGCCTCAGAGAGTCCAAGAATTGGAGCAACTCTTCTCATTGATAAATGCCGTGACTCTCTCATGAACTTAAGAAGACTCGCTTCTTTGGTCATAATCTTTTTGTCAGACCTTCTGATTTTTTTCTTTTTGATTTTGATTTTTGATACGTCATTTTTCATGCTTTTTCTCCTTAGAAAAAAGGTTCAAAGCTCTTGAAAAGTTACGAATGGTAGTCCAACGATTACATAAACTTAACTTCATATTCTGCACCGCCAGTTATGCACAATAGTCCAAAAAATTTAATCGCTTAAAGAAGTAAAATAGAAGGTGACACAAAGTAGCCACAAATAGCCATTTCGAGACTGTTTGAGGCCGTTCAAGACAGCTTTAATTTGCTTCTAAAAGCGTAAGTAACCGTAAATAAGTAGTTGATTTTAATATTGTTTAGGGAAAAAATTGGCCGCCTACGAGTAGGCGGCTAATTATAATGGTGGAGGTGGCGAGAATCGAACTCGCGTCCGAAACAACGTCTGAGTAGCGGCCTACGTGTGTAGTCAGCAATTATCGTCAGCTGACAAGACTGTCTAGGTTACGTGCGCCTAGCGAACCTCGGTGATTTTTTAGCGAGGAGACCCGATACCCTCAAGAGCTAGTTAGACTGCAGCTCCAACAGTTTTGCTACATTCTGTTTATTGGCAGTAGCGCCTCAAGTCTAGGATTGCTAATTAAGCAGCTAGAGCTACAGAATCATAAGAGTCTGCAATTAGGATTTGGGCTCCTTTTTACCAGGACCATGGAGACCAACCTGGACACGCCCGGATACCCGCCAGTTATCTCGTCGAAACCAGGGCACCCCCACATTTGAATTTCAAAGAGCTAATATAACTTCCCTTTCGAGATTATACCTTTTGTTTCGACTCTATGAAAGCTTCGCTTTCACGTCGAAATGAATTTGCTCGCATCACGCTCGCAAACCCTACGGGTGCTTCGCATTCTAAAAATACCTTACTGGTATTTTTATCAGGGCACCCCCACATATGTGAAAATTGAATTTTAAAGAGCTGCTTCTGTTTGAAGAAGCCTAGTGATTATAGCAAATTACTGCCCAGTTAGTCTATTTATTAATTACTCGCCGCACAGTAACGCATAGTTAACAAATCTTTATCTATTAGAGAAATGAGTTCAATTATCCAATTTCTGACACATTTTTCAAATAAAATTCCTTTTCAGCCTTATCTATTTTTTATAGAAGCAGCTAAATATAAAATTCATCTTCTGGAGACAAAATGAGAAAACTAATCCTTACTGTTGCTCTTTTACTAAGTGCACACACTTACTCACAAACCCTTTGCATCGAAGCGAACTTTAAAAACCTTGAAGAACAAAACGTAGATGCTACAGACAACTTCAACTTCTTAACTGATGACATTGTAGATGCGTGCGACTTCACACTTGGGGCGAGTCAATGTAGCAAGGCCTATATCTATAAAAATAGAATGGACTCAGTTCTTGAAACGAATAAAGAAATGACAACGGATTTAAAGAATCTTCTAAACAAATGGGATCAAGTTTATGAAAGTTGTGTTGGAAACAGACAATCTCGCGCAGCGGATGGTTTTAATACTGTAGTACGTATGTATAACAAATTAGTTGTCGAAGATTCTGAACATAACAATCAAATTGCAGCTTGTATGGCAAAGATCGCTAAACTTACTAAATTTTGTAACAACTAAGGATATAAAATGAAAAAAATTATTTTCGCACTTTTACTTTCACTAACACCAGCATTCGCACAAAGAGTAAACCTTAACGGAAACTGTCATGTAAACCAAGCAAGGGCCATCTGTGTCGTTGAAAATTACTTACGCCACCCAGTTTACTGTGAAGCAAATGTAAATGGAATCACAAGCTACGGTTTTCGCGCCACAACTTATGGTCAAGGTTGGATCTATCCAGGTCAAACAATGAGACTAGAAGTTTTTGCACAAAATCCATGGAATGATCCATTAGTTAATGCAAACGTTAGAACGAATTGTAGATTCTAATACAAAAGGGAGCCTTCGCTCCCTCTTCTTTCCTTTCAAACTTTTAAAAGACTATTTATTTCTTTGATTAATTCCTCTATTTGCACTCCAAGCTCTTTCTCACTATCCCTCAGAACCGAAGGGTAACGATTAAGCTCCTCGCGCACAAGATACAAGATCTCAGAGGCCACACAACCGGAAGCCTTCGCTTCTTGAATCTTTTCTATAAATTCAAGATGTCCTGCACGATTAAGTTTTGCAATTAGTGAATCAAGTTCTTCGTAAATATTCACAATATCCTTCTTGCTTTCTAAACTGTTTGTGAGTCCTACAGGTTGCATTAAACAGAACTTTTATTCAATCTCATTCTCAACAAATTCTAAAATACAATTTGTGACCTATTCTATATTCAAAGAGATTAGTACAGAATTATTAACACGGAACCCCTCTGACTTTTGGAGGAACGACAAGAAGCCGTTGATCTTCTTTTCTCTCTCTACAAAGATTCAAAAGCTCAAGTGCACTATCAAGATCTGCTGAGAATTTTTGAAATTCTTCGTCCGAAATTTCATAATATTCTTCATAATCAGCAAATCCAACAGCTGTTACAGGAAACGAGATAAAATACTTTCCCGATTCTTCTTCTACTCCTATAGAAAAGCGATTCTCTCTAGAAAATTTTATATCTTTAAAGTTCATAATTATCCCTTAATCCAATATATTAACAACAAAATCTTTATCAGAAATATTCTTTAAATCTAAAACAGCTTCGACATTACCATTTGGAAGCTTTCCCCCT
>Ga0100392_1004004_pt1 | contig 13363 bp, 8 predicted proteins | sample CryGeymeta201516_FD_81548 | JGI IMG/M metagenome (GOLD analysis project Ga0100392, IMG submission 81548) | Groundwater microbial communities from Crystal Geyser aquifers in Utah, USA - Crystal Geyser metaG 2015-16 | ecosystem: Environmental > Aquatic > Deep subsurface > Groundwater | place: USA... | reverse complement strand
GAGTTAGGTCTTACTCTATTAGGTCGTGTGCCTATGCCTGCTTCCTATCCACACTATACTCTAGTCATAATATTTATATTTACTCTATATATCTAATAGTCTCCACACTAGCTTTTTACGTTCAGTTAAGACGCACATTTGCTGACAGTTTGCTTTTTCTTGGTGCATTCGCAATATTTAGAAAACCCTGTTACCACATTGCCCCTTGCGAATTCAAAATTTTCCAAGACAAAGATGGCCACCAAAGAGAGGAAAAAAAGAAACGCAAACAAACCACAGCACAGAAATAACCATCGTAACTTAAATCACAGTACAATCATACAGATGAAACCGCATGATAATAGTATGGAATTAAACGAAGCAAAATTGTATGCCGAAGGGGAGAACACAACGGCGGCCTCGTCGTTTGAAGATCAAGGCGATGACTCGTCCGTAACTGAGTACGACAGCGACGAGTATGATTCTGATTATGAAGGAGAAGAAGAATCCTTCAAACAACGTGTATCGTACTCGAAAGACATGCTGAAGCCGACCCGTCAAGGAAGTCTCATTCACGCTGGAATAGACCACCATAAAGAAAACTCATCTCCTTCCGTCAATAAACAACAACACCATGCACCGGATTACACCAGGAAGCAATTAAGACCCACACGTTATGGTGCCAATCTCAAGCAAGGAGCTGATGTTCCCCGGGATCATGTTATACTGCCGGAAGATCCCAACGCCAAACTAGCACAAGTCTATCAACAACAATCGCACAAATTTAGAAGCACTGGCTACGGGGAACAGCTCAAGCAAGGCCAGGAAGTTCCGCGTGACCACGTTCCCCAACCTGTCGACCCGAATGCCAAATTGGGGGAAGTTTACAAGTCTGTGCCTCTCAAGAAAGCCCCATGTAGTGGTGGTGGTCTACAAAAGAAGAAGCCAGCTACTGGAACTACTATTTTGCCACCTGTCAAACTCAAGAGGACCAAACTACCCAACAATGATAACAAAAATAACCATACCAAAACAAAATTACCGAGCGTTTCCTTGCAAAAAACAGCACCCCTGTCGAAAAAGGATCCTTCCACTTTCAAGCAGATATTGCCACAAGAATTTCTAGAAGCTCAACAAAAACTCAAACGACGGACTGAACGGCCTTGGTACAGTCAAGGAATATCAGCTTCCCAACCTGTACGAGAGTGGTTCTTTCAACGAGGAGAATGGAACAGTAACAGAGCTACAAATCATGGCGCTGCAGAACAAGAATCAAGGTCGTGGTTCTTTGGTGGTAAAAACCAAGCACCAGAACCTGCACGATTGAAACCAACCACAACCTTTTTCCGTGGCAGCAATTCGTCCGTCACTACCAGTACCACCAGATCGAATCCTAATCAATATCACGTGGCGAACTATTACGCGCCCAACAGCAAAAGCAAATTCAAACCTGTCAATTCAACTAAATCCGAAGAACAACGCCGACGCCGAGGATTGCCACCCCCAAAAGCTTCGAGGACAACAAAGCGAGCAATGGTCGGGTTGAAGCTGTTGTTGGTGCTGTTGGCTTTCCTGGGAAGTCTTGGCTTTACGGTACAACGACAGTATCCTGCTGAGGTTCAAACTGTGTTACGTCTGATTCAGCAAACCGTGACGTCCAGAGAGAAGTACCCCACGGTGGTGATCACTCTATGGGATGACCATGCGCATCCTTGGACACAACAGACGGTAGATAGAGCATGCAAATGGATGGAAGAGCCATTCACGACGTCCCCCATCAATGACACGAGTAATAATACACACTACTACAAGGATTGGGTGTTGAAAAAAGTGCGTCATGGTTACGAGCATGTACAAGCTACCACTATTGCGGCTTGCTTGGTAGCACGAAGCGCTTTAGGAGTGGCAGTGTCAGATACCACCGAAAACAGAACGACGTTGCCATCGGATGCGATTCTAATCGAGGAGGCTGTTGCCACAGTAGAACCACATGGTAGCCAACGTCTCAAGAATACAGAGGAATGTTACTGTCCAGGAATACCGAAGCCAAATTGGAAGAAATGGATTCGCCGTCTTTTTCAAAGGAATAAAATGCAACAGATCCAGCAGATAAAGTGTTGCAACCGGATATGAACGAAGAAACAAACTACAATCGAATGAAAGTATTAGAGACAAAGCAAGCCAAAAGAAGTGGTTCTATCATATGAGTACTCGAGTACATGCAATTGGAAAATGAGATGAATCACAATCCGATAGCCACTATACGCAGACTAGATATGCACAAGACAAATATAGGCAGAAAATAAAAATGAACTGTTACAACACATATGCTAGTAGAATTTTGTTATTAGTAGTAGCAGAGACATTCAATTCTACAGTTACCGGAGGTTGGCGCGCAAGATCTAAATCAACCTGATCAGAATATCAAAATAACTAGCGCAATAATTTTTAGAATTTAATTTTGAACAGTGTAGAACCAAACGACCAGCACACCAGAAGCTGCGTTGGAGCCTATTGCCGCGATATGGCGTTTGTTGGCAAAATAAGACGTGTTACTACGTACTTTGGTCCAATTTTGTCTGCTCGTCAAAATCTTCGAGAATTTTTTTGACCAACTACATAATAACAATAATAATATCATTATTTTTCTTACTAATAAAACCCTATCTCTGATAAAGTACTAGTAGTCTACTCGAGTGCCTGGTACACGAATCGGTTTGGAACGACCACCCGAACAGGTCTTTCTGGACAGCTGTTTTTGCGTCATGGTGCGTTTCCAAATATGTATGCATCAAAATACGTTGCGCCACATCAGATTTGTCTTTAGTGCGATCTCGTACGAACCACATTTTTTACAATTATGATTTAAAAGACTACCGCATCTCGTATAAATAAAGCGTAATCGATGACGCATATATTGAAGCAGCTGGTTCTGGACGCATATTGAATGTTTGGAATGATGATCAATGACGAAAAAACCAAAACCAATAGTGGGAATTTTCCAGCTAACCTCATCTTATACCACAATTAAAGCAAATTCAGCTTCATTGGGTTAGCCCCTCGCAATCGGTTTATTTTCCAGTGTGATAAAAATGGCCAAGAAGCCGCAAAAAATGAGTTGTCGAAACCGGGAAGAAAGCAATCGTGTTTCCAGCAACGACGAGAGTAGTGGTGGGGTATCGGTTTCATCGTCGACGGCACCAGAAACTGAAGAAGAAATCAACTCGCACGCCAAACGCTGGGACCAAATGTTCAGTCGTTTATTGGCTTTCAAGAAAAAATATGGTAGGTTGCAGGGGTCACGCCGTGTATGGTTGTGTGATTCAATGCGGGGCGGGGCGTCGGGGCGTCCATCTTTTTCAACGTTACTCACATCATACATACTTTCATATCATTCCCGGAGGCCACGTAAATGTCCCCAACAGGTAAGCCGCTGATGTTTGATCTCTGGTTTTGAGGTGCTGCTTTGCTATTTCAATATCTAAATCACCCTTGTTCGTTCATACGTTCATACCCATTAACGGCATTTGACTCGCATCGCAGACACAAAGAAGATCCCTCGCTCGGATCCTGGGGTAAGTTCTGTTTCGGGTCACGGAAACGAGCCATTTCACTTTGCACGGTTTGTCCGCACTCATCCTTTGTCGCCTACCTCCCAGTTTCAGCTCAACGAAGGCAGTACAAAATTGTCACCTCTGGACAGTCCGGATCCACAGCCATGACACTCGACCGAGCCAAAAAACTGGCGGACATTGGATTTGAATGGTCGACTATTAATCCTAACCACGTGACATGGGAGACCAGGTTCGAGGAGTTGAAAGAGTTTGTGGTACGTCGTTGTTCTTTTTCCTTTTAGCTGCCCCTAATGCATACCTAAACACATGTCTTTTATCTGCACGCGTCTTTTATCTGCGCTACTTCATCGTTTAAGTCGAAGTATGGACATGCCCAGGTTCCAATGCGGTGGAAGGTAGGTAACTTCTGTGTTTCATTGGTACTGTTGAGGAGGCCATTTGCCAATGGACTCACTGGTTTTATGTTTTCTTGCAGGAAAACGAGACTTTGTCGAATTGGGTAGGTAAAACTCTTCACTTTTTGTCATGATGTTGTCGAATAGGATTCTTCTTATCTCGTTGCATTTTGTGTCTGTCCTGGTGCGTTCAGGTGTCCAAACAGGTAAGCGGACAGCGATGAAAAACTTCTCTCGGCCTGGGAGATGGTCCTGTTGTCCTCTTTTCTTTCTTCGCATTCGTGCTCAAACATGATGCTTTGCTCGCTGTTTCTTGGTTAATTTTTCAGCGCCAAGATTATAAGCTCTTGCAGAATGGTCAGTCGTCACGATTGAGTCCAGAACGTCTGAAGTTATTGAACGAAGTTGGATTCATTTGGGAGGTCGATCGAGCAACCTCCCGACAGCTTAAAGGTGCAGTCCTCAAAGCCCAAGATCGGTCTGCGTTGACACTAACGAATCCTTCAAGACAAAGTCAATCTCTTTTGATTTTTGAATCGAAACCGCCCACAGAATCACATTCCCCGCCTGGATCGTTTTCTCGTTTGAGTGCTGCGTACGGGAAAAGTCCTGTAATATCATCGAGCGAAACATCTGGGAAAGACTCCATTATTTCAAGTGACAAGGACCATGTGATAAGTAAATCATCTCAGAATGTTCGTGGCAAATCTAACTCAACTGCCACTGGCTCCAAAAAAGTCCAGCAGTTAGTATTAGGATCACAAACTGGTGTCGTTCAAGGTCCTCGCGAATTAAAGGCATCACCGTCTACGTATACGGAAGAACCACCTGGTGACAGCGTTGCTGCTGACAAACCATCGCAGTTCCGCAAGAAACGTAGCAAACCATGCAACGCTCCTGGAAGAGTTGTAGCGAGTCCCACCTCCGCTGATGAATCGGAAACAGACACAGATTCTGCCGGCAAACGGTATAAGTCTTCCAAAGAAGAAGAGGCAGAGGATCAGGTGGAGCGCCTTTTTGTATAGGATGAATCCATCCACGACATCTTTGTCATGAGAACAATTCTCAGGATGATGCTTTTTAGAAGTTTGTACATAAACACGATTACATTATTATCATCAGTGCTCGTATTTGTATTTCTTTTTCACCCGTCGTCCCTCTGCTTCGCCACAGTATTTTTGTTTGAGTGCAAATGACGAACTTGTTCGATTGCTATTTCGCATTACAGGTAAAACGCACGTTCGCACCATTTATTCTCGCAGCGCTTTAAAAACTTGTTGCTACTAGTAAGAGTATCGTTTCCTGCAACAAGTATGCACTGGAACTTTCACAACGGATGCCACAATCGACGATAAAACAAAACACTGTAATACCAATACAGATAACCATTATTGTATGCAAATATGCAAAGACAGTACTACAGTAAACAACTGTCGTCGTCTGCTACTAGACTGCTACTAGACAACATCATTGTTGTCCGTCGTCTGCTGCTAGAATGCTACTAGACAACATCATTGTTGTCCGTCGTGACATTACACGCCAATATCGATATTATTAATACTTGGGATTTGTTTTGAATACTAAGCACTAAGCTAGTATTCCAAAATAGTTGCTGTACTCCGGAGTATCCACTCTATTACTAGATATTCGAGCTGCTAGTCTAGCTAAGATGGAAAAAGATTGGAGTCTACACTTTAACTTGCTTTAGACTTTCGTTGTGCAAATTCTTCGTTCCTTCTTTATGCATTGCTTTTCCGCAAAAGCAAGCGTTGAGAACAGCCGGAGCCTACCACCCGCTACCGACAAGCTCAATGGCAGCAAAGTCGTCGCACCAGTGGCCATAGGGGCACTCATCGCCTTCCTGGAAGGATAAATGACGATCATCGAACGGACTCTTGGGATAGACGACTTCTTCAAAGAGTTGGCGGCGATTGAATTTAGAGTCTGTAATGGAGTGAATCTTCTCGGTGCCGCCGCAACGTGGGTTTACAAAATTCAAGCAAACAAGCATATCTTCTCCAATAGTATACAAACAAGAGTGAGTTTTGTTTTGTTTCATTCCTTGATAGGTAAAAGTAACGCCGTACTGTTCGACATTCTCGTCAGTGAGAACTTGGCCTTCTTTGGCCATAATAACAATGGCATTGGTATGAATACCAAACATTACCGAGGTCCAGAGCCTAGAGGCTGTCTCAACACCAACGCAAACGTATGGATGGGGAAAGACTTGAGTAGTAGTGTTGGAGTCATCGCTCATCATCCAGGGATGAATTGTAAACACAGGCAACTGGAAGTTCTCGCCAAGAGACACGGCAGATGCCGTAGCACCAGACTTGGTCATGAGGCGAGTTGAACCTTCATCGACGATCACACCGCCCTTAGCATGTTTGAGAGCACCAATTGAAATGCCCATGGTCGAGAGCAACAAGGCAAGGACCAAGGTCATCAAGGCCGTAAACTTCCGGTTGGAAGATGCAGCATTGCTCTTGAGGAGAAAGAGTTCGTTAAGAACGTTGGTGTCTTCTTCCTTAAAGACTGCACTGGCATTGTCGGTAAAATCGTCAATTGTAGTCATCATTGAGGTGTGGACTATTAATTTCTGAATTGATTTAATTGATGATGAGAATCAAATTTGTGAGCTTTTGAAATATTTATGAGCTTTTAAGCAAACGAAGCTAAGTGCTTTCGCTTGAAACTGTGCAACTAATTTACTCGAGACTATGACCAGCTAGAGGACGACGTATCCTTCCGACTCTTGGTTGTTGCAGCCCAAATCGAAGGAACCTGATAGATTCAGGGTCATTGTTAAAACTGAGATTGTTCTGAAAAAGAAAAAAAGAACAATTTTCAGCTCCTTTTAGGAATAGGGCTGTTTGAAAATGACTTTCCCAGTTTTAATCTAATCGTCATATTCCTGCATGCGCTGCTACACTAGTCTAGCTAGTCGTAGCTTTTTTTGTCGACGTGTAATCATTGTCTCTATCTTATTCGTCTCCTGAATTGCGTCCTTTTTCAGTCTTGATTTGAGTGCCAGCATAGTTCGGCTACGATATTATATTATTATTTTTTCGTCTTCATGGTTCCTGTGCTCATTATTTTGCCATGTTATCGTATCTTCAATTGAGTATTAACCCTATCCTCCTCGAACTCGTTCGATTGGTATCTTTTGATCGTACCTCGATTCATTTTCCATGCTTTCTTTCTTCTCTTGTCGAAAAGTAAGCAAAGCTCTTATAAATTAATTGACAAGATGACCACTACACAAGCTTCAGCAACGCTTACACCACCCTTATCACCACCTGGTTATAATGTCAGCGGTCGCGTTTTTCTGGTAACGGGAGGTACTCAGGGATTGGGATTGGGTATTGCCCGTCAACTCAAACTGTGTGGTGCCAAAGGACTCGTGTTGGTGAGCCGAAATCAAACGAAGGGCAATGAAGTCTGTCAAGAACTTTCGGACAATAATTGCATTTGTTGTTTTGTGGCAGCTGATTTGGAAGATCCTCAGAAAGCTCGTGAGGTCGTTTCAAAGGCAGCTGCCTTGATGAAGGAGGTGGGTCCCATCTCGGGCCTGGTCAATGCCGCGGCTATCACTGAACGAGGCAATCTTGCGACGGAATCCGCGGAAGGTTTTGACAAGCAAATGGCGATTAATGTTCGAGCTCCCTTCTTGTTGACCCAAGCTGTGTCTCAACGTATGATAGAACACCAGATTCGTGGAAGCATTGTCAATATTAGCTCGGTCGCGTCACATGGAGGTGCTCCCTTCATCATGGCGTACAGCGTATCAAAGGCAGCACTCAACGCCTTAACCAAGAACAATGCGGCTGAACTGGCACCTCATGGAATTCGAGTCAATGCCATCAATATGGGCTGGTCGGTTACAGAAAATGAAAGCAAGGTACAAACGGCCAACATGGGCATCGATTGGATTTCCAAAGCAGATGCTGGAGTACCGCTGGGGAGAATCCTTCGACCGGATGATATTGCAGCAACTGTCGGCTTTCTTTTAAGTGATAGCTCGGCATTAATGACAGGATCGATCCTGAACTTGCATCCCGAATTTCCAGAGGGAATGTTGAGCTTGGCAACAGAAGACAAAAGGTAGAAGCTAGCTGGTTATGGACTTTCGGTATGATTCTTATTTTTGCCCCAGAATTCAGGAAACAATCCTGGTATAGAGGTCAACTACGTTATTATTATTATGTTATTATGCGAAGATGTCTGAAAACACTACGAATGAAAGTACATGTTATGAAAATGATTGCCAACAGCATTCAAGTGTCAACAAAGAAGTCCTCGGCCCTTTCTAAAATTCATGCTCGAGCTCCATTTCAAAGGTTCTCTGACGATCAAGTCCAAACATATAAGGTAGAGTGTTGAGGGAGCCTTGAATTGGTATTGTTCGGGAATCCGTTTGTGTCTCGGGTGTGCAGGGTGCCGTCGTTTTGCCAAACATAGTCTCTTCGTCTTGTTGGATCTCTTTCCACAGCTTTTCCAACGAGCTTTCGAGTTTTCGTTCTATCTCAGCCATGTTGGGTCGTAGTCTAGGATTTCTTTGGAATATTCGGCGTAACAAAGACTGGACAAACATGGGCCAGCAAGCGCACAAGGGAAATTCATAACGAGGACCCCTGCGATTAGTGCTCAAGATCTTGTTGAATGCCGCAGAAGCCGCAGCTTCTTCCTCATTAACCAAGTATGGTGTGTACACAGGACGTGGATTTGCCATGGCTAATAGTTGCCACAGTAAGACTCCAAATGAATAACAATCTGCCTTCACTCCATACGACCTTTTCTCGGCAATTTCTGTGGATAAAATAAACAAGACACAACAGAGATCACTATTTGTCAATTCATCATCAAAAGAGAGAAAAAACATGTAGCATATTCATGCATAAAAAATGTCACGCTCAGTAAAACAAAACATACCAGGTGCCATAAACATTTTCGTCCCCACTTTGGACATGTCAAAGGAGTCTTCAAAATGTTCTCCTTCCTCGACTTCCGGAGTCGGCAAGAAGCGAGAAATTCCAAAGTCAAAGAGCTTGACCGTGCCTTCTGAATCAAAACCAATGTTTGATGTCTTGAGGTCTCGGTACAGAATTCTTTGCTCGTGAAGGTATCCCACCGCGGCCGCAATATCTTGTGCCACATAAAGGCGTTCATACATCAGTTTTCGTAGCTCCAAATGCGCCGTGTACTGCTGTTTCTTGTAGTAGTCCGGCTTAAAGAATTGATGACTCAATTTGGCCAAGACGGGTGTCTTCTCCCGCTGCAACAGTTTCTTCGTGTTCCGTTTCACTTGTTTGCGCCAGGATATAATGCGTTCTTCCATACTTTCGGGTAGATACGTCATGATGAGAAAGAAGTTTTCGCTGTCACATTCTCCCATGGCTGTCAGCTTGACAATGTTGGGATGATCAAACACACGCAAGAACTGAGCTTCGAGCAGCATATTTATCAAAGCAGCTCGAGCAAATTTGTTCACCTCCTTGGGTGGATCATCTTCATGATGAGAAGACATGAAATTCTTACTCAATCTTTTCAGAACGTACCGTCCCTGCGGTTGCATGGACGAATCCTTAAGGGCTTGTCGCAGTTCGACTTGATGATCGTTCTTGTGGAGTTCGTTCCTGGGAAATGGTGTCAAGGCAAAGCCTGTTACATGATAAACACTGGCAGTTCCACCTTTTCCGACACGCTTTCCAATCTTGACTTCTCTGCAACTGAGATGGGCAATTTCTCGGACCGAGCCGCCACATTTCTCGTAAATTTCCTTGCAGATACGTTCCAGTCTCTTGGAGGTAAAGCTCGACTGGTGTTGTCTCTCGACAGCATCTTGAGAATCTCCCGAAGAGCTCTTGTGGAGTGCCATGGGATCATCTTGAAGGACATTTGCATGTTGGTCATCCAGACCTACTGCTCCTCCGACCGAAGAAGTCAAGGCACGAACATTAAACGGAAGAGTCGCACAAACATCACAACATGTTGTTGCAGCACACATATTCTTCCTCCTGTGGGAATCGTTGTTATTGCTGCTGCTGCTACTTGTGCTGCTACTGATGAAACTGCTAGCACCAAAGGATTTGGAAAGTGGTTTTCTGCTTTTAGGACTACTACTGCTGCTGTTCGAAAGGGGGGCTGTCGAGGTCCGTGCAAAACTTCTTGAAGGACTTTTGATGGAGGTGTCGTGATTGTTATAATTATTTGAAGCTGTATCGTGGCTTGCAGAGGCTCCAGTGCTCTGGTTATCGTCCTGGTCAATAATTTTGTTTTTAACAAGAGCGGTTCGAATTGTGAGAGTTCCCAACATGATTCTTAAATGCTGCTGCTATCTCTCGAGAGAATCCTTTGAACGAAAGATTTTGATAGTTCGCAAAATTCCTGTGAAGTCTTTGTTTGTGGGATTCAAGTTAACCTCCTCGTGCTCAAGTTTGATAGTGGTTGAAATAGGCCTCAAGAGATCGCCGAATAAGATACCTGGTACTGTAACAAGATACCAGTACTGTGCCGGGAAATAATAGTTTTTCGCTTTCTTTTTGAATATTATATTGTTGTTCTTGTTGCTGTTGCTGCTGTTTGCCGCTGCTGTTGCTGCTGTCGGTAGTGTTAGGCTACTTTGCTCTCGACTGTTCCAGATTAATCTAAATCTGTTGCCTCCGAGGTCCGAGGTGCGTTGTGATGCTATTTTTTTCCAGATTTATTGGTTTGTACTGTAATTTGATACCAGGAGTACTTGAGTAAGTGGCAGTACTCGTATAAGATTGCTGGTGGTGTGCAAAGCAGTCTTTTCTCTCCGAAGCTCCTACGGAACTTGGCGCACCGACTTCTTTTGCTTACTGGTACCAGTAAAGAAGATATTCTGCCCCCAAGCAGAAACTACCTGGTAGTCAAAATATCACAATGACGATTATCTTACAGGGACTTCACTTCAGTTTGATCTCGTACCGTACTTACCGTACCTGGTACATTATTTTAAAAAGATTTCCCCCGCAAATTTCGTTAAATTTTGATCTGTGTACCTGGTACTGCTTTGGTTTTTGGCCTGGATTCTAGGAAGATCGGTATTTGGTTTTCATAGAAATCCCAGAGAGATTTTAAATACTTAAAAATTTCTGGTCCCATCAAGTCAAAGTGCTATTCAGTCCTGTATGTATTATAAAGTGGAAATTAGATTGATTGTTTGGTACTTAGCTGTTGAGTTAACCGTAGCAATGGATTGAGTTGGAACTGCATTATAGAGTTAAAGCTATTTGCATACACGACTGAGTATCACATGTGCAAAAAGGGAACACAAACGGCTAGCTAGTTGTGTGCTCGCCAAACACAGTAGACTACTAGTCTAGTAGTGGAGTGTATTATTATTATTTTACATCATTTTTTGTTTGTCTCTCTCAACAACGAACAGTTTTAGGCGAAAGAATAATCTCCCTCGCATTTTCAGACTTACCACAAGCAACCTTCTCCAAAGAACTGTTTTCATAGGAAGACTCTTTCGAAACTCCCAACAATTCGTCAACTCCTCTCCTTCCTTTCCAAGACAATGGAAGTATCGTCGTCTGTGCCATTGCAAACTGCTAGCACAAGTTTCCATCAGAATCAACTTGTTAACACCACAAAAGGCAACAACGCTGTTGATATCAACACAATCGATCTCTCTCGTCCTGTACTCCGAGGCAACGAAGAAAACCTTCCCCAAGACACAAACAGCACAACAAAGCCACTGTCACAAATAGTTAAAAAGATGCGCGTACATGGATCTCCCTTTCGTGCACCAGAAATGAACGGCAACCGAAGTTTGTCCACGGATCGCAACATTAGCACTACCACCATTTCAACCAGCAACACGACCAAATCATCTTCCTTTGTATTGAACACGCAAGACCTGGATGAAGGGGGTTTTCCGTTGTGGCCCACCAACAGCCAAAGTCCCAGCACCGATCCCTCCCTTACCTGGCAGCCCAGTAATGATTCAACTGAGGGACAATCGTCGGTTCTATCGGATCGCAACTGGCTCGACGACTTTGGAAAACAGCTACAATCACAACAAACCAAGGGAAACGTCGATAACATGAGCACAGGCAACGCCATAGCTACCTTGGTGGTGGAAAAGGATCCTCGATTCCATTGCAAGCGTAAGAAACAAGTCTCTAATAGCTCCCCAAAACCAAAGAATGAGGATCTTCCGTCGGTCCTCTTTCCCCAAGATGCCATGGAGGATCCCCAAGTCTTTTTGGCGCCGGTCATAGTTCGATCATCCGAGACCATGTTTATGCTGCAACAGAATGCGGAGTCTCCGTGGAAGGAATCGACTCATGGCTTTGCGTCACCTCCACCTTCGGCCATAAAAATGACAAAACAACGATCAAGCAGTATCGCTCCCTTCGTGTCTGATCATGAAAATGGTAACGTTGTGGAAGCTCCAGGCTTGGCAACATGCACCTCTCAAGAAACAGCTGTTTCGTCGACTCATTCGGCCACTTTTTCAACTATTACATCGTCGTCCACATCTAGCAGCATGGCCTCTGCCTTGGTCAAGCGCATGGTCCAGGATAAGCCAAATTTGTCTAACAACAACAAGGACAATGCCAAGGCTCGTCTTGTCGCTCACCGTCCGAGCATCCGCAGCACACCCATTCGTGTCAAACCTCGTGTCCGCACCCAAGAAGTCCAAGCTACCGATCAAGGATATGCTTCGGTCGCCAAACTGTCGGCTTGGCTGGCAGATGATCCCACATCGACCAAAAAGGTTCGCCATCTTCGTCGAGGTGCCAACGTGATTGCCAAGTCTCGCATGTTTGACAAGGATTTGGAAGACGTGATTGTCGAGGAAGCCAATATTGAAACAGGCGCCGTGAAGGAAAAGAAGAATTGGCTCCAACATGCTTTTGAAGGCGATGATAACTCAGAAATTCACGATCACCATCATCACGACGATCATTCTAATCGTCACATAATGATGATGCGCACTCAACCCGTGAACAGCGATGACTGTGCTCGCAGTGAATTTGTTGTCAGTAACGACAATGCTGCATCCTCTATCAGTGTTACGGACAAGAAGAAATGGTTGCAGAATGCATTCAAAGGACAGAACGCTGCTTCCTCGTCAGCAGCTCGCCGGCCTTCGTATGCCCAAAGCGACATTGGTCCTGTTCGCGAGAGTCGTGATGATATCACGTCTCGCGCCAAACAGATGTGGCGATCTTCCGAGCGCCGATCATCGGTAGCCCCCAGTCCATACCGCACCAGCCAAAAACTTCCGGCTTCACGTGACACCCCCGCCAAGAAATCCCTGGAGGAACGCATGCTTGCTGCGATGGGTCCCCGAGTCGCGGCTCCACCGCGCATGTTGGCCAAGTCAGCAAATACCGCCAACATGAACGAGCGCGAGCGCCCAAGTGCCGCTCAGGT
>Ga0100392_1003992_pt1 | contig 13384 bp, 10 predicted proteins | sample CryGeymeta201516_FD_81548 | JGI IMG/M metagenome (GOLD analysis project Ga0100392, IMG submission 81548) | Groundwater microbial communities from Crystal Geyser aquifers in Utah, USA - Crystal Geyser metaG 2015-16 | ecosystem: Environmental > Aquatic > Deep subsurface > Groundwater | place: USA... | reverse complement strand
TACCAGGTAGAGTAGAGTAGTCTGCTTCTAGCTAGTCTGTCTACCAGTAGAAGGGGGCCTCGGCAATTCATTACTCGTACAGGGAACCTGCTTTACTACTAATGTAGACTAGTAGTACTACTAGTACCGTATTGGAGCTCTCAAAACAATAATAATATTTATAATACTCTTCATAATATATTTATATGTATATTACATTATATTATATCATAGTATATTTAAAGATAACCTTTGTAATTGGTGGAAAATAAACACTACAACAACACTCTTAAAAGGAACCAGAACAATGAATCAACCTCAAGCTGCATGTTGTTATCGGAAAAGGAACTCTCTGCAGCAGGTGCTGTTGGTGCTCTTTTCCTGCGTGCTATTATTGTTGTCGTTGAACACACAACATTGTAAACATTATTGTGCGCAGGCACAGCAACAGCAACAACGATCAATCGTTTCCATGACTTCCAAGCTTCCAACAACAAGTGGTGATAACAGTCGTAGAAGTAGTAGCAGCAGTAGCAGGAGACACAGTCGCATCGTTGAAGGTAAAAGCAAATATGGCCGATGTTTGGTGTTTGGTGCACTTTTTCTCAAAGTAAAGCGACTTACTAAACCTCATTGCTTATACACACACAAAAACAGACGAATTTACTGTAGACGAAGATGGGCATGTGAGCAGCAAGAAGGGATTGGAACACATTGATTTGGCTTTCTCTGGTATTGAATTGCAAATGACTACAAAAACAAAAGGCAAAAGGGGCAAGCAGCAACGATTTCTTTTGGATGGAAGCGTACACGGTCGTGCTCAACCGGGTCGAATGCTGGCCGTTATGGGTCCCAGTGGAGCTGGAAAGTCGGTTTTTATTCATGCCTTGGCAGGACGCCTTAAGGATTCGAGAAAGTTGTCACTCACGGGAAATCGCTATGTGAATGGACAAAAAGTCAACGGAGATGCGTTGCTTCCGGCAGCCTTTGTGGAGCAAGATGTCAACTTCTTTCCTCACATGACGGTACGGGAAACTCTGGACTTTCGTGCGTCTTTAAAACTGGGTTCCCTCGTTTCGGTGAGTCAACGAGATGCCATGGTTGTACAATTGATGGAGCAACTCGGATTGACCAAATCAGCCAACACCATTGTGGGAGATCAAAAAGTTCGAGGAATAAGTGGAGGAGAACGGAAGCGTTTGTCCATTGCGGTGGAAATGATTTCATCACCCTCGCTGATCTTTCTGGACGAACCCACTAGTGGCCTGGATTCGGCTGCCGCGGCGAGTCTCGTGGAAGCCTTGCGCAAACTGGCCAATCAAGGAAAGACGATTATTGCCGTCATTCATCAGCCCAGTCAACACGTCTTTAGTATGTTTGATGATTTGTTATTATTAAGCGAAGGACAACAAATGTATTACGGTCCCGTGGATCATGTACGAACGCATATGGAACGCCAGGGCTTTCGACCAGAAAAAGAGGTCGGAACGGCCGAGTTCGTTTTGGAGTGCATCAGTCGATACCCTCGCCATGATGAATCGGATGATGATGCCAAAAACCGGATGGTGGCACTGGCTGAACATGCCAGGTCGACACAATCAGTTGATCTGGGACTGGACGAGCACAATAAGAACAACCGCAACAAAGAAGTGTCACAATATTCATCTTCGGTATCTCGTCATGGTCCCCGTGCGAGTCTCCTACGACAATTCAAACTCCTAATGAAGCGTTCCATCCAGGAAGCCTTTCGAGGCAAGGGTGTACTCATTCTCAAGACGGTACAGCAGGTTACCATTGGTCTGATTTACGGTGGCATTTACAAACTTGGAAAAAATCAGGCCTCCATCCAGGATCGGTACGGTTTGATTTCTTTGACGGCAATCGGTGCAGCCAACATGGCCATTGCATCCTCTCTTCGTGCCTTTCCCAAAGAAAAGGCTATTGTTGCCAACGAGATTGCATCCCGCATGTACCGGACCCTGCCCTATTTTGTCGGCAAGGCCATTAGCGAGTTGCCTCTGGTGGCTTTTTACAATGGCATCATGATGACGCTTCTTTACAAATTAACAGGATTGAACCAAGGTGTTGGTAAATTGCGACAATTCCTAACGGTAACCATGATGCACGGATTGGCAGCCGAGTCGTTGGGATTGGCCATTGGAGCTATCAGCGCCAACTCGGACATCGCCCTGGGTATTTTTCCGGCCGTTCTTATTCTTAACATTATTTTTGATGGCCGTAATATTTCTGTGGAGAATACTCCCAAGTACTTGCGCTGGATTTCCAAGGTTGGTCTCATTCGCTGGGGCTTTGAGGGTTTGAGCGTGGTTGAATTTACTGGTCTGAAGTTTCAAACGGGTGGACCCCGTCGCGGCCCTGTGGCCAAGACGGGCGAAGAAGCCTTGGAACGCATGGGACTGGCCGATCGAACCTTGACTCAAGTGTTTCGTGCGCAGCTCAGTATTACGGTTGTGTGTTGGTGTCTAAGCTTTGTGGGCATGACTTTGACGCGTCAGCAATTTTTGACCATGAAGGATGCAAACCCGTAAACACATTGTAAATATCCAAATAGCTAATGCTTGATGCTGGTAGTAATTTTCTTGACTCGATGTTTAAAGTGAATGCTGAGCAAATGCCCTTCGTTTGGTCAACCGTAAGAGAAACTATACCGGAGAGTAGATGGACTTGTGAAGCTGTATTGAATCGCTCATCATCTTGAATTTGCTCGTCATCTTGGTCCACCGGGCCATCTTTATCGAGACATCTATGTTGATAGAGTACGCAGGATTCATTTTGTATTTCCAGTCTTTCTTGAGCAAGGAGTGCAGATCTCTCCCGGCGTTCATTTGTAACCCTTTTTTCACTCCTTCGCATCCAACTATTCTTGTGTCTCTTGCAACAAATTCTTGGCCATGGCTGTTGGATAGTGTTGGATTGTTCTACTCGGAGCAATAAATAGTACGAATACTGTATGGTACTATCTACTAGAGTAGCTAGCTAGTACCTGGTAGTAGTAGTAGTAGTAGTATTGTGAATCGGCGAACTACTAGCTAGTCTAATAGTAGTGAGAGTTGTTCAAGGTTTAAGTTTTGAAAATGTTGTGTGCGTCTTATGATCGTTATTATAATCGGGTCATCCAAATTTTCATTTCCTAGATGACCGAATCGGTACTAATTATCACTCTAGTACTCTCAGTTTGATAGTAGTAGTCTAGCTAGGCAGGGGGAGCTAAACCACCAGTACTACTCTACCCAACGAACGTCGCAACACAAATCCAGTAGTCTACTCAAGCAGCCAGGGTAGCACAGGAGTAGAGAGGAAGACGCCTTTCACAACATCTGCCTCTCTTCTTGTGCTCTCGCTGCCTTCCTTTCGTTTTCACACATAAAAATCTCTTCCTATACAAGTAAAGAAGTCGCATTGTTTACTTTTTCATTGGCACAACACAATGGAGCACCAAAGCTTGGCCAGTACTATTCACACGGACGATTCGAATCAATTCGGTCTGACGGCCTCTACCATTAGCAGCAACACTATCAATAATAATATTCATAATAATGACAGCATCAGCTCGACCATTCGCAGTGTTCCTTTTGGTCGCTACAGACAACTGGAATGTGATCTGCAGGAAAAGGAAGCCCAGCTGTTGACCATGAAGGAACTCTTGAGTAAATTCACGGCCCCGACGGGTACTACCACCATTGCTAGCAGCACCAGTGACAGCGTTGTCACTAGCAGTGAAGGAGAAGGGGAACGGCACGTCATAACGGCCAAAGAGCTGCAAGAAAAGTTCGTCGTTCTGACGCGACAAGTGCAGCTAATGGAGGAACGCAAATTCAAACGGGCGCTCAATCTTATGAACGACGAGAGTGCCAAGAGCCAGCAAACGATGGAGCAGCAGGAACAACTCGTACAGAACCAGCAGCTCCTTATTGACGAATTGCAAGCGCAGTTACATGTGCAGGAATCTCATATTGAGTGTTTGCAAGAAGAACTTGAAGCAAAGGATCAGCAACTCGACGATTTAGAAAAGACACGACAGCAAAGGGAGGTGCGATCGAGCACTTTACTGGATACGCTCCAGAGTCATGCTGAAAAATTGCTGCAAGCTCACGAAAATTCCAACCGGCAAACACAGCAGCAGCAGCAACAACAACAACAACAGAAACAGCATATCCACCAAGATTTGAATGAAAATGTACCAACAAATGATAACAAACACAACAACAATAACTATCATTCATCGCCACTGGCAGGGACAGATATTCACGCAGAATGCAAAGCACAAATCCGTATTTTGTCGGAAGAAAAAAGTCGTTTGCAGGAACAGAATGCCGTTCTTAATCTCAAATTCGAAACCAAGCTCAATCAGCTCATTGTTGTCATGGCAGAAAATGAACAATTGAAACGAACCGTTACTCGACTCCAACACCTTGAACAGGAAGAAAATGTTGACGAGGAACAACAATCAAAACTGGACAATTCTGCAAGTACCAGAAGCAGTGATCCGAGTAGTCGTCATCACAATAACGGCAACAACGAAACTCATGTCAATACAGACAACCACATCAGCAATAGTATTTCGGATGATATGCCAGGATTAGCGGACCTCGAAGACGAGTCTCGGCGAATGAAAGATGCATCCGACTCTACCAACCAGACAACACAAACAACAACAATATCGCCACCACAAATACAGCAACTTCAAGCAGAGCAACAACAAGCACTTCAGGATGCTCGAGCACAAAACCACCTTCTTCGCGAACAAGCCGTGGTTGCAACAATGGAGTACGAAGCACAGATTGCTCAACTCAGATCACAGAATTCCAAACTTCGAGATGAACTCGTTCATTCTTCTTCCGCGGTGGCGGCGACAGCAACAGGAGCAGGAGCAACCGGAGGAGGCGCGCTCACAGCCATGGGAGGTGGAGGGTCATCATCCATGAGATCGCAAACACGATCCTTGGATTACTACTCCCAAGATCAATCAGCTGCGACTGCTGCTACATCCAATACTACTATGCCCGCCCGAAATATAACAAATAGTACTATTGCTTCGACAACAACGACAGCTGCAGCTACTGCTTCGGATTTAGCATCTCATCCTGCAAACAGTAACAACCTCAACATGATCATACACAATAACAATAACAGTATGTCCGTACAAGAGTTGCAACGACAACTTAGCGTGGCACATCAACAAATTAAAACTCTTCGGACTGATAACCAACACTTGAGGGAAGATATAATGGAATTGGCAGCGGAGCAGCAGAACTCTGCTAATAATGCAAATATCGCGCCTCCGCCAGGTTCTGGGTACAACATGCCCTACAGTACAAATTTTGCTGCTACCAATTGTGCAGCAAGTGCAGGAAACAGCAACAGCAACAATAGTACCACGGATGGCAGCGAGAATGATAACGATAACGATAACGAAACACATGTTACGCAAACAACGCAGACAACCAACGCCTCAGGACATTTGCTGGTCAAATTTCAAGGACAGATGTTGGCCATGGCTCAACAAAACGAAGAACTGGAGGATCAATTGGAACTAACATATCAACAGCTCCAGTATGCACTGCAACAATTGCATTCCTACGCATCCATGCAAGGGTTTCCACCACCACCACTAGCACAACAACAACAACAACAACAACAACAAGAAGAAGCAACAACAGCAGAAGCAGCCGCACAAGAAGCTAACCAAAATTCGAATATCGCAGCGCAGAGAATGCAGCACCAAGCAAGTGAATTCCAAAGACTAGAGAGTCAGCTAAAAAAGCAAGTCGAAGCAAACCAATTGTTACGAGAGAATATTGAAGAATTGCTCCAGGCCAACGGAGAACTGCAAGTGAAGTTGCAGTCCTCTCTAGGAAAAGGTGTAAGTCCCTCAAACTCGCAATCGTTGGTACAAGACACAATAACAGTATCTAGTCCCACAGAGGTCAAGTTGCAGACCGCAGAAGAATTAATTGCTGGTATCAAACGACAAGAGGAGGAAGAGAATGATGAACTAAACGTCCAGAACCAAAAGCTGAAAAAACAACTCTTGAACAAGGACCAAAAGCTACTGGAGCAATTTGATGAACTCAAAGAAATGGCGAACGCCTTGAACCAGGATCGAACCACGCTGCCTGCCGAAATCAACTCGCCATCTCTCCAAAAACAAGCAGCAGTAACCAGCAAAAGTCGTGGTAAAATGGCGGATACAGCGAGCGAATCTTTCGGGGTAGAGACAGACCAATTAAAATCCCGGATTGGTGATCTGAATGCTGCACTCCAGCAAGCCCAACAGTCACTGCAGCAGGAAGAGGAGAAAGCTAAAACCGAGCAAGCTCGTAACGACCAGATGGCAGCAGAAATTGTTCGTCTGGAAGAGCAACTTCGTGACAAGTCGCTCGAATTGGAAGCTTTCGCCAATGCCAAAAGCGAAGTGAAGGAGGCGGATATTTTGCGATTGACAATACAACTTGAGGAAAAGAAGAATGAGTTCGATCAAGCCATCCAACGACACATTGAGTCGTCAGAGTTGCTTCGAGAAGAAGTTCGTGACCTTCAAAATCAAATTGACCTGCAGTCTGCGGACCACGAAGCCGCGACAAAGCGCCACCAGGAAGAAGTATCATCTTTGCGTCAGCAGTTTATGGCGTATTCCTCTACCAGAATAGATTTGCTGACACCTACCTTGTTGGAGAATTTACCCTTTTTGGCCAAGTCGTCAGGACAAGATAATCTGCCGTACCTCATCGAAGCATTAACCGGTGATGACGTGGAATCCATTAGCAATTCGCTGAAGGAACTTGCCGTTATGCTGAAAACAGAACGAGAAGATCAGGGGATCCGGGTATCGCTCTGTAGGTCGTATGGGCATTTAATGGTGGTCAATGCCATGAAGCGATATCCTTACTCGGCGGAGATCCAAGAGGGATGCCTTCGTGTCATTTCCATGATGTGCCTTGTCAACAAGCGGCTTTCGTTGTCAGCTGTCGGTGGCATTGGAAATATCTGTATCGGATTTGCCGCGGTTGGGACACTACAAAACGCACTAGCTGCGATGATTGCTTTCCCAGACAACGAAGGCCTCCAAAGGAGAGCCGTTCGAGCTGTGAACAATATGATGAGCTCAAAAGACCTGGTCCCCCTCTTTTTTGATTTGGAGATTTTCCCGGTGCTTGTAGGCAGTATGCGTACATTTTCGGAAGATAGCATGATTCAAGAAGATGGTTGTCGGATTTTGCGCTTCGTTGGTGGATATCCGGCCGCCAAAGAGTTGTTCAAGAAGGAAGGTATTTTTCGAATGCTGGCAAGTATCATTGAAAGGTACGACGAAACGTCCAACACGTACAAGCAGGCTTGCCGAGCTTGGAATGTTGTCGTGGGTTGGCAGGGTGAAATATAAATGAGACATTGGGAGCTATGTGTATCTATTGTCACAGGAAATCGGAAATTTATCCTGTTGGTGGGAGACAACGATGGCATTTTAAAGAACTTTGATAAGTTACGATAAAACTACAACTACTAGACTACTACTATCCTAGCTAGTACTACTTAGCTAGTAGCAGTGGAAAGAACAGTTCTCATTCAGTTGAAAGCCCAGGTAAAGTCTCGCAGTCTGTCTACCCATCCTTTAATACAGTATCTTTATTGCACAATTTTTGTTTGAGTGTTTATTCATGATCCAAGGAGAGCAAAGTTAATAACGCCTTTAAATTTGAACGCCAGCACCAACACTTTCACTACTACAGATATATTACCTTCTACTACTCTACAATACTACTAGTACTTATTCTCTTCAACGCCATTAATACTAGAATATTATTTTACTTTTTCGGAGTACCTAGCACCTAGCACCTAGCACTACCGCACCATCACTTTCTCCTAAGTACTTTTACTGCCAGATCTCCACGTCTGCTTATCTATAGCACCGACAAGACAGAGGTGCAGTAGCAAGCAAGTGGCCAGCACAATCTACGTTAAAAGTAAGGCAAGACAAACAACACGCTCCATCATGGCCGCTGCTTCTTCGTCTCCAACCTTATCGTCTGCACCCGCGGTAGAGTCTTCTCCTCTCTTTTCTTTGCTCTGGACACTCTTGGCAGGGTACGGCATTTTTATCATCGGCCAGATTGCTTATAAAATTCGACTGCGAGCCATTGAGGATTTTGGTACGTGACAGTGACAGTGGTTGTGTGGTTGTGATGTCACAGTGATATGATTGCTTTGCACTGCTATTGAGAGTTCTTTTGCTCTACCACAGCTACAGTGCTGTAGCTAGCAATGTTCTTGGTGGCAATCTGGTTTACTAGCTGGCTAGGTAAACAAGGGCAGGTAGCCTTGCTAATTCCCTCCAACCTAAACCTTCTTCTATTTTTACCCGCCATTCCTATTCCTCCACAGGCCCAGTCATTCATGAGTTTGATCCCTACTTCAATTATCGTGCCACGGAATACTTGTACGCTCACGGAGCTAAAAAGTTCTTTACGTGGTTCGATCACAAGTCTTGGTACCCCCTGGGACGCCCGGTAGGAACCACTATTTATCCTGGCATGCAATTTACAGCCGTTTACTTGCTCGAGTACTTTCCGTTGCTCAAAAATTGGTCCCTCAATGACGTTTGTTGTTACATTCCGGCGTGGTTCGGGGTCGCTGCCAGTGCCTTTGTCGGCCTAATGGCCTACGAGGCTACACTTCCCGAGAATGCGCAACACACCCTGATTGATTGGATTAGTGATGCCGTTCAGGGAAGGTATCGTTCCACAAACACAAACACCGACAAATCCAGTGCTCAGAATAATACGGCACTGACACATCCTTGGCTCTCACCTGCCGTGAAAGCAGGCATGGCGGCCATGGCCATGATGGCAATTGTGCCTGCACATTTGACGCGAAGTATGGGAGGAGGTTTCGACAACGAAAGCATTGCAGTCACGGCCATGTGTATGACCTTTTATTGTTGGATGCGGAGTCTTCGTAGTACCAACAAAATTCCAATGACGGTGGTGTGGGGTGTTGCCACTGGTCTGGCCTACTTTTACATGGTTGCAGCGTGGGGTGGATTTATTTTTGTACTAAACTTGATTGGACTTCACGCAGCGTTTTTGGTTGCCATCGGAAGGTTCTCCGATCGAGTTTACGTTTCGTATTCCTTATTTTACGTCATCGGGACAGCGCTTGCCATGCAGATCCCAGTTGTTGGTAAAAGTCCACTCAAGAGTCTCGAACAGCTAGGTCCCTGTGGTATTTTTTTGGGGTACCAAATCCTGCAGGTCTGCGAAGTCATTCGAAGGAAACAGAATTTGTCTCGAGCAGATGCCTGGAAACTTCGCATTAAAGTATCTGTTATAGCCGGTATCGCTGGAGCAATCTTGGCCATATTGTTAATGCCGAAGGGATACCTAGGGCCCCTTTCCAGTCGCGTTCGGGGATTGTTTGTTCAGCATACTCGCACGGGAAACCCGCTAGTAGACAGTGTAGCAGAACATCAACCGGCAAGCCCCAAAGGTAAGCCCTGGCCTCGCCTTTTACTGATGCAGAATTCCCTATTCATTTTAACAATTATCCATTCACTTTACGCTTTCACACATACAACACTACAGCCTACTTTCAATATTTACACCATGTTTGTACAATTGCACCAGTCGGATTTCTACTTGTCGCAGCCTTTTACCTAAGCGACACTTCTAGTTTTGTTCTGGTTTGGGGAGTGACGAGCTACTTTTTTAGCCATAAAATGGTTCGGCTGATTCTTCTGACAGGACCGATCGCCAGTATCTGCGGTGGAATAGCAGCTGGCCGTGCAATTCACTGGGCTATGGAGCAATTGTGGGGATCTCGATCTACTAGTAGCACAGACGCTTCGACGGACGACACCGCTGCCGAGGCCAACAAGAAGAGCAAAAAGGGGCGAGGCGGCGGCAAGAAGCCTACAAAAGTCGACGACTTCACGAAACTGCGAAAGTCTGCCACAGAACTTTACAACAGCGGCACGGGTGTTCTAGCCCGGCAAGGTGGAGCTATCCTCATTTTGGCATTGGTATATCTCATGACTGGATCGTTTGCACGCTACTGCTGGCGTCTATCAAAGGATTTAAGTAACCCAAGCATCATTGTACTCGCTCGTCTTCAAGATGGTCGTACCATCAAGGTCGACGACTATCGTGAAGCGTACTGGTGGCTTCGTGACAACACGCCAGAGGATGCTCGTGTCATGGCCTGGTGGGATTATGGATACCAGATCTCTGCGATTGCTAACAGAACGACGATTGCTGATGGAAATACTTGGAACCACGAACGTAAGCAAATGTGCCGAAATAGGGCAATGGATTATCAACTCGCAAAGGATTCCTGCTACTCACATTCTGCCACTTTTATCTTCTTTTTCTGTCGCTGTGATTCAACTGTAGATATTGCTCTTTTGGGAATGGCCCTCACGAGTCCGATTGATGAAGGACACGAAATTGCGAAGCATCTTGCCGATTATTTGTTAGTTTGGGCCGGAGGCGGTGGAGATGATGTTGCCAAGAGCCCACATCTTGCCCGCATCGCTACGTCGGTGTATCGACATCACTGCCCTGACGATCCAACCTGTAGTGATTTTGGCTTCCGTGTACGTTTTTGCTCATGTCTCGTCTTGAATTTCGTTTCTAATTGTACTGGATTGATTGCAACTGTTGGCTCACTCGAATGATATTACTTCCTCATTACTTCTTATTTCAGGGAAAACGAGGCAATACATATGTGCCTAGCCCCACCATGGAGAAGAGCTTACTATATAAGCTTCACAGCCACGAGCGTGCAGAAGGTGTGATTGCAAGTCCTGACTTATTTGAGGAAGTATTTTCTTCCAAGTACGGCAAAGTTCGTATCTACAAAATTTTGCAGGTATCGGAAGAATCCAAGCAATGGGCAGCTGATCCAAAAAATAAATTGTGCGATGAAGGTGGTTGGTTCTGTCCTGGTCAATATCCTCCAGGGTTGATTCCGATCTTGAACCGCAAGAAGGACTTTGCACAACTGGAAGATTTCAACCGCGGTCCTGCTGACGAGGAGTATCAGCAAAAGTACCATGAAGGCTTGAGCAACCGGCAACAAAAGGTGAAGCAGGCGATGGGCCCCCGAAAGGAGCTCTAATTAGTTGAGAATACTACTTCCTTTGAAAAGCAGACTGATGTAAAGAAACTAATTTTAAGTGCCCTCTCTATTAATTAATTTCGAAACACCTTGCAGCCCGTTCTAGAAAGACTTGTGCATGTTCTGCATCCTCCCTCTGTTGCGGTCGTGACATAAGGATATTTAAGGGCGTCTCTCCATGTAGATTTTTGTGAATGACCGCCGCTGGATTGGAGTACAGCAAGGCCAAGGTGAGGTCCAGCGATACTCCGTGGCGACAAGCCAGGTGCAGCGGCAAATTCCTTGTCACCGTGCAACAGCTTGAAGCTGTTTTTTGTGTATCAGCGGCCAGTAGAAAATGACAGAAGGTCGCATCAAGACCCATCGTTAGCGCCAAGGCTAGCGGTGAGAGTTCTTCTGGACCATCGTTCATTTGGAGAACCAGAGGTGACCGCACCACCAAGAGTTTGATAACAGATAGGTTTGCCCTGTTGGCGAGAGCAATGTGCAAAGGTAGTGAATACGGGCTCTGAGGGATGGTTAACTTGGTCTTGGCAGCAGTAGCGCCTCCTTCGGGCAGTGCCCTCAAGGCAGTTTTAATTGCAGACTCATCTTGGGAAAAGTAGAAACAGGTAATGTGCAAAATGTTGCTGTCAACATTGCTGATATTTTCTTCTGCGGAACTGATACTGCTCTGCAAATATGGAACATCACTGTCCGCGACTTCTTTCATCTCTTCCTCTTCATCCAAAAACTCCGAGAGGCGAAACGAAGAATTATCTGCTAACGTTAAGATACTGCCGTTGAGTTCGTCTTCGTCATCTTTGTTATTATACGAATTATCGCAAGTTGATGTGAGCGAAGAACCGACTTGCTCGTAATCTTCCAGAGAGACTTGTGTTGACATGGACACGGTAAAGGAAGGCCGAGAGCTTGGAGAAGTGCTCAAGGAAGATTTGAGCGCATAGTTAGTAGATGTGCACAAAAAGGGCGGCTGAGACGATGCTACTTCGGTTAAAAAACTAGAAGGACGTCCATGGCTTCGCGAAATTGGAGTTAAGGTGACCGGACGAACCAACCGTGGCGTTTGCGGCATGGGCATTGCGACCGACGGCGACGGCGGCATGACCAACCTTCTCGTTTCCGATGCCAGAGTTACGAAAAAGCAACTCTATGAAATGATTTCCGCTAGGCAAATTATTCTCTTTTTGATTGATTTGTGAGGTTTTGGTCAGGGATTGCGAGTTGCAAAACCTCCCTGTACACTGTTCACTCCTCACCTCACTGTGCTAAAGTACAAAAAATCTCGCAAAAATTGTATTCTCATCGGCTCCCTTCAACATAGGCCTGGCCATCCAGTCATAATATTATTATCACTTTGTGACAATGGAGACATTCCTTCCAAGTTCTGTACCAGGTACTGTACCTGGTACCAGGGTACCGGTAGTACAGTAGTGGTAGTAGCTAGTGGTACAAGGTACTTCAGTACTCGTTCGAAAAGCCTTTCTACTAGTAGTAATGCCAGTAGGTCTACCTACTCCCTACTACAGGTACTGGTACTACGTTCTGTACAGAATTTAAATAACAATAGTTCATTTCGATTTTCAATACCAGTTACTGTACCCTTGTACTCGTAGTAGCAGGTAGTAGTACCTACCATACTGTACCTGGTAGTACTCTCTACCGTACCAGGTACCTCGTACTACCTGGTAGTACAAGGTAGACTACTACTGGTAGTACTCGCAAAAGAAATGTTCATGGTTCTTCACCACCGAGAGAACATGAAATTCTCTAAGATTGCCGAGTTCAGAGGGTCCCGCACCAGCTGCTTCACGCACTTCGAGTGAACGAAGATTCATCAGATAGTTCACTCCGTGAAAACTAGATTCCCTGGTTCGATTTTTTCCAGTAGTATTTGCGCAATACCAGTACTTCTTGCGAGATTTTCAACGCTACTCGGAGTACTAATTTTGTTCTTGAGGAGTCCTTCTTACCGCTACAATTTCGCACCTACCAGGTACCATACTCCGAGCAAGTCAGTGCGATTTTAGTGGTGGTGTACTACTGGTACTACTACTCTAGCTACTAGTAGTAGTAGTAGTAGGAGTCCTAATAGAGTACTACTGCTGGGTCCTGGTACTAGTGCCTCTTATTAGTTGGCTTGCCATGGTACCTACTACGCCCATAGACGCCAAAAATAAGACTACAAATGAGACTGTAGAAGAAGTACCAGAACCTACAGGGGGATACACTCGCACTAAGTCCACAGGGCTAACACATTCTCCTAAGTACT
>Ga0100392_1003990_pt1 | contig 13385 bp, 8 predicted proteins | sample CryGeymeta201516_FD_81548 | JGI IMG/M metagenome (GOLD analysis project Ga0100392, IMG submission 81548) | Groundwater microbial communities from Crystal Geyser aquifers in Utah, USA - Crystal Geyser metaG 2015-16 | ecosystem: Environmental > Aquatic > Deep subsurface > Groundwater | place: USA... | reverse complement strand
AGTCCTACTAGATACTACTAGTAGTGCCTTGAAACGTAGGATTCATAGGACCCATAACCAGTGGTTTAGGTACTTTCGCCAACACCAGGTACTCTCTACTACAAGTATCAAGGATCGCATGAAAACGGAAAATTTAACTTCAACCCTTTCTGCTGGTTTAGATTAAATGTGCGCTCCTTGGTGAAAGGTGAAACTGGTCAACAGATCGAAACATCATAAGATGAAATCACTGGAGGATCGGGAGCATAGGAGCGTAGCATCTTCATACATGTACTTCAGCTACAGTAGCTAGTAGTATTAGACTAGTACTAGTACTCCTGCTACTGCAAGTACAACTATAACCAGCTATTAGAAGAGTACAGTAGTAATAGAATACTAGCTTGTGCATACGCTATAATCAGGTCTTTTATCTTTGATAACCTTGCAATATCTTTCAATTTAAGAGGAGTTTAAGAGAGTTGGCTTGCGGATACGGCAAAATACTACTTTACCTGGTAGCTAGCTTCCACATTCTCCCCTCTTCCCCGTCAAGATAGTCGCCACTGGTTGATTGGACACATACCTAACAAACTACAGTAAGCACCATCAACTTACATAGCATGCCTTCCTCGTCCTTTATCTCGAGTAATGGCGACTCGGCAGTTCGTCAACTTACAGAAAAAATGGAGACAGTTCGAGTAGAGGATGAAGCCATGGTGGATGCTGACGCGGGAGCATCCGAGCGATCCCAGCCGGCCACACAACCTTCATCTCAGCAGCAACCACCATCACCACCAAGAGGCAGCAATCCCAACAATCGTCGCCGTCCGTACGATATCACTGTAGAGGCAGGTCCTGCTGCCGATCCTATTGTATTTCCCCAACCTCAGATACACCGTGGTAGACGGGCAGAAGTCTGCTGTTACAACCCCAAAACACAGGACCATGAAATGGCAAAAAATGTCCTCTTTCGAGACTTTTCGCGAGAGTTTGAAGACGGGGATGCCAGGGTTACCCAGGCCTACTGGCCGGTGCCCTATAAGAAACCAATTCGAACCATTATGGGACACGTGGAAATATGTTTGATCCTCAAACGATGCACGGGTAAAGACAATACAATTGGCAGCAGCAGTAGCATGAGCATAAAAAACACCAGCACGGACACACCTCAATTTGATGATAGCAGTAGCGATGAGGAAGAAGACGAAGAAGATGACATTATTTTCGAATTGACGGACGAAATGGTAGCCGTAAAGGTAAATTATTCCCAGCGTATGGAAGAGTTACGGCATCGTCATGCGGAAGATCCATTAAAAGAAATTGCAGCTATGCAGATCATTGGCAACGAGCATCCAAATGTCATGGGATGCATCGATGTCTTATTTGATGGATCATCACTTAATGTGGTTATGAAGTATTGTGGATCAGGTGATTTATTTGAATTGTTGCAGAATAGTATTCGAGATGATCAGCAACCGGGTATGACCGAGCCCCAAGCTCGATACTGGTTTCGGCAGGTCATTGCAGGTCTCAAACACATCCACAGTGTCGGTATTTGTCATCGAGATTTATCCCCTGAAAATGTCATGATTGATGGACCAGGTAGTCTCATTATTGATATGGGCATGGCGATTCGCATGCCGTATACGGATCCGGTAGACCCTTCCAAGGTCACCGACCGAAGTCATGGTAGTCAACGACGCATGATCCGACCTCAAGGCGCTTGTGGAAAACTCCCGTACATGTCTCCGGAAATTTATCGTCACAAGCATAGCTTTGACGGAGACGCCGTCGACGTGTGGACGTGCGGTACGATTTTGTTTTGTATGGTAACCGGTAACCGGTCGTACGAACGTCCACATCCCAGTGACCCTCAATTTTACTGGATGACCAAGGGTCTCACGCAGCTCCTTGGCGATTGGAACGTCAAGCTAAGTCCAGAGGGAATGCATTTGCTGCAGCACATGCTCCAAATAGATCCCGCAAACCGTCTCTCGATTGACGAGATTGAAAATCATCCTTGGTTTGCGTTTCCTGATGAGCCTCAAGATGCAGATGACATGGAATTTCAGCTATAAACATGCATCACTGTTAATGATAAGGTTTAAATCAAGGAAATTTACTTTTAAAACCTGAGTCTATCTACTGGCCGATGGAGAAATCATACATCAATAATCAGAGGCTAGCCGGTGAAGTGATTATTGTTGAGTTGTATGTTTGATCCAAAACTTGGTTTGAACGACACGAATTCTTTGTAGTTTCTTCATTCATTCCATCATTGTTCCGACCTCAATCGTTTTCACTAGTTACAGTAGTAGTCCCGCAACCTATTAACAGTAGTTTTCTCCAGCTAGTTCTGTGTTGATTCCGAATCCATCAAACATCTAGAATATCTTTTCAATGTCGTCTTCTGTCATATTTGGCTCTATTTTGACTTCGCCATCGCATCCCTGGAATGTATTCAAGACACCTGCAATACGTCGGAAACAAAAACAAATTAGATCCATTCAAACATAAAAACATTTAAAACGAAAAAGTATTCAGTTTGATGAATTGAAGTTGGCTTACCATTCTTGTGCATCCCAGCACGTCCTTTCTTCATAACCGAAGTGCCCTCGCCGCAATAATAAAAGGATACAAATCGACCCTTCTTATTCAATCGACACCCACCAAATACAGGCTCGTTATCGGGAAGTTCCTTGGCGCAAGCTTCGAGACCGCCATTTCCTTTTTTCAGGAGACCAATATTTGTCTTGCTACCGTTTTCGTATCCAGCAATTAACCAATCGACATCCTTGTTGCCTTCGTCACGGATTTGCGCCCAAGCTGCACGATGAAAAAAGGAACGGAAAATGTCACGTACGGTGTAAGTGTCAGAAGAAGAATAAAACAGAACCAAGCAAACAAATGTAACGCAATCGTTCTATGGGCGGTACTCAATCAAAACAAACAATGAAATGCAATGCAATGCAATGCAACGCATTGCATAATTCAAAACAGATAAATGACACATACTTTCTTCAAGAATAGGAAGGGGATTGACTCCACTCTTTTTTGTTTGACCTCCCGATCTTGGGTCCGTCTGAAGAGTTCCGGCGATCATCGGTGTATTGCTCATTGTGAATAGCTAGCTTCTGCAACTCTTAGAATATTAATAAGCGTGAAGATTATAAAGAAGCCTCTGTCAGATTGAAGGTTGGCATAAAAAGGTCATATATTATTGCTTTCGAAATCGCGATTTTCAATTATTTCTGGTGTTAACAAAAAAAAAAGATCAGTGAACCCTAATCCTACTGTATTTTCTATCATGACCTAAATCTATGGGGCCACAACTCGCATTTTTTTTAACAACCTGCCACCTGCCACTCCCGAAGCTAATGAATACAGAACTTATGTTACTATTACCGAAAAGACTGTCGAAAATCTGCTACCTTTTGCCGCATACCAATCAGGTCTGAATTGACCTTGGCGGCCACATCGGAACCTCCAAGGCGATCCTGAAGGGCTTGGACGCGTTCGGTCACAATGGTAGCCGACGTCACGCCAACATGAGCGCCCTTCAGTGCCGTAACAGGATCAAGGCCAAACTTTTCCAGAATAACCGCTTGTTCTGTTCGTTTCATACCCTTTAATGACATGACCGTCTGCAAGTCCAACGCAGATCCACCGGTCCATTGGACCTTGAACACATCAATGAGGAGATCAGCAGGCGTGCCAACCAATTTGAGAAGAGTCTCAATGCGATTAAATTGCTTCTGAATCATCTTGGTGTACAACGCAGGCGCAATCGTCGAAGCAATCTTTTTGGTAGAAGAAGATCCAGATGGATTCCTGGGCTCTAGAACTGGAAGCTTCAAAAAGAGCGTTTTCAAACTGTACACGTCGAGCAGGAGCTGTTGCGTGCCTTGTTCGTTGATTTTCTTTAAACGAACCAGGGCATTGTAGTATGTCTTGGTAAATGCCAAGGCAAATTTATCGCAAAAGCTTCGAAAATGTGGCGTTGGCAATAGTCCTCGGCAGGTTGTCACAAATGGATGAATTTCCTGATGCATGGCCCTCGTGTACGAGCTCTCCTCGCCCACCATATCAAAGGTCGCCCAGTTAGTCTGCACCATAAGCTTCCAACCATCTTCCACTCGATTACCCAAACCTGACACCAACACACCTATGGCCCTGGCTGTGACGTCGTGGAAGACTTCCTGCTGCTGCATCATATCAATCTTATCCCGGTAGCTGTCATCGATTGTATCGCGGATCAGATCCTCCAAAGCCTCGACAGTATCGGCACAATACTCACAGGTACTAATGACGTGACACACGGTGGTTTCCTCTCCAGGAGGAATGTGAAACGTAGAGGACGAGTTGTTCGGGTCCCCTTTCTTTCCCACAGCACCAAAAGCAGCCAGATTTAAACCTCCCGAAACACCTGTCTGAGTGACTTGTTGTTGTGGAAGTTTTCCACCTAAAACTTGAGCATACTTTCGGATAGCGCCCTGGAAGGCTTCGTACAAAAGGAAAAAGGCGTGCCCTCGTGACATGGCGTTGCACCGCGTAATACTTCCCTTGATGTACACAAAAAGTTGGGTGGAAGATGTGTAGACTGGCAACTCTCCACGAGTGTCGACCGTGCGGTCGTCGATGGCATTGATGAGTTGCTCGTCCATACTTTGATCTTCCAAGGCAATGTAAGGTCCCATGAATTTTTCAAAGGCGACAGAAGCTACTCCCTGTAAGCTTTCTACGGGAACTTGTTCGGTCGATGCTGCGCCTTCTTCTTCTTCTTCCTGTGGCTGTTTTGCAGGAGTTATGGAGTCGCCATCTTTGGACGACGACGATATAAAGACAGTTCCAAATTCTCGTGGTAACCAGGCCATTGATTCCTTTTCAAAAACAATCGTCTTTTGCAAAGCCTTGAGTAAAATGGTAGCGTCGTTGGCGGCCGGATCCTTTTTGGGTCCCTGAAGCAATTGCAAAAAATGATCTCGTGTCTGAGTATGTATAAGATGAGAATGACCAGTATGGTGTTAGCAAGTAATTAATTAAATTCAATGACAACATCACAAGAAGGGAATGACATTCAGTGAATAACTCACCATCACAAGAAAATTCCGACATAAGGAATATTGCAAGTTCCAATAATTGGGAAATACATTGGGAAATTGTTGATTGATTTTGGTAATGCGATCACGGAACCAAACAAAGCGTTTTTCCACCGACTCTAGTCCGTACAAAGGCAAGGGTTCTGGTTCTGGATTTTGCTCCACCTTGAAACTGCTGACTCGTTTTTCTTCCTTTTTGCCCTTGACAACGGGCTCGTAGAGCTGTTTGTATTCCTTGAGTTGATCTTGACAAAATTGAATAATGAACCTTCGTCGTTGATCATGTCCCAAAGCGTCCATGAGTAGCACACCACCAGACATGACTGTGGGTGGCATGGGAGGTGGCCAATTCGATGCGTCCGTTCCATCGATGGGTGGTAATAGCTTCCCTCCTTTTTTCGCCATGGCCGCTTCTACTTGCAGGGTCTCTGGTACACCCAAATAGGCAATGCGAAAGCCACGAATCAATCCCAATCGCAAATGTTCTTGCAGATCTGATACCTTCTGACTCAATCGATGCAACGGTTCCACCTTGTGCGCATAGGCTTCAAAATGTTTCAACAAAAGCCGGGTCGCATCGACCAAGTGTGCTGCCGTTTTGTAATCTGGAAAGGGAGTTTGCAAACACGCCAACCGCAGCTGTTCAACGGCATGAATGAGCATGTGAAGTCGCTTCAATGTCGTGATGGTCCGTTGCAAGTGTTTCTTGGCCAAATCCATTCGCTTCATATCGCGGGTAATTTCGAGGACCGCTCGTTCGCTCTGCGATGCCTTTTCTTGGACCAAATGAATTCGGTTGATCAAGGCTTCCACAGAAGCTTTGGAATCTTGCACGTGTTTTCTTGTCAGATTGGCAGTCTCGGATTGTCGCTGCAAAGCATTGCTGATGCGATCATCCAGTCGTTCCATGCGATCGTTGACAGCCTCCCGGAGACCGGGCAATTGTTGCACCAAGACCTGTTCCGATGTGTAATGACGGTTCAAAAATCCAATAGGATCGACAGTTTGATGTTCAGTGTCTGGTGCAGATGCAGATGCATCCTTGCTCTCGTTATTGGAACTATTCTCCTGGTTGTTGCTACTACTACTATTGTTGTTGTTGTTGTTGGCCTGGTTGGCAGACTTGGCATTGGCATGATGATTCGTGACAAAGGAATCTAACGTGTCCAACAGATAGTGTGGATCTGCCGCAGAAAGGCCTCCGGCACCGGCGATACGAGATGTCGCGACTCGCGGAGGACTGAGTGGGGAGGTCACGGTGTTATGATTCACCGGATTAACGCCGTGTGACTTGGGAATGCTGTGGATGTTTCCCTTCTTGGGAGCCGGCGAAGCTGAGACAGCGCTCATGACTAACCCTTGGAGATTATTTTGCGGTCGAATCTATTGATGAAGGTACTTGGTGTTGTGTTGTTAAAAGGGGGTAGACAAAGGAGCAGGATATTTATTTCAAGCAATTCCTTACACGAAAAGTAGGGATATGTGAGAAGCTAGATAGAGTGTTGGGATTAGAGAGGGGATTGGCATTGTTTCTTGTTATCTGAAAAAGAAAACCTATGTCCGGAGCGCAGGCCAGACGACAACCAGACACTGTTTTATTTCATTTTTACGGGTTTCGCTCTGTGCAGGCAGACAAAGGATACACCACCAGCACCATGAAAATCGACCGCTACTAGCTACTAGTAGTAGTAGACCTGCAGTCTACTAGCTACTGTACTAGTCTACCTGGCACTACTAGATCTAGTAGTCTACTACTAGCTAGTAGAGTGCTAGATATTATTTTATTTTTTGCTTCCTACTAGCTAGTAGTACGATAGCTACTGTAGTAGTAGAGAACCAGGTAGTAGACGACGACACCAGTAGTAGCCATTGTAATGAAAAAATAATGAGAAAAGCAAGATTTTCTTACTCTCTAGTAATTCTCAATAAAATTCATGACGTCATATTAAATAAGTTGTTTACGCATACAAGACTCCAAACGGTAAAAAAAAAGACCAGAAGTCCCGCTTACCGGTACTATGAACTACCATTAGTACGACTACCTGGTACTAGCTAGCTAAAGCAGCGGTACCTATTACCAATAGTCTACTCTAGCTAGAGGTAAATAGAAGAGTAGTTATCTCTATCCGAGGACAAACCTAGAGTAGACTTAGTGGGCCCAGAAGCTAGCTGGAGTATAAGACTGGACTTAGGCCTTTAAGGTTCTCCAACTCTACTACATGGTAAATACCAGTATTAGTAGCAGTAGCTACTCCTCCTACTAGGTAGTAGTAGCAGTACAATACAGTAGGCAAAAGTGAAACCGCACGTGCTAGCTTTAGCAAGTTGCTGTTTTACACATTATGAGATTTTTTCCTTCTAAAATCAAACTGCCTTGTTATCAGCTTTCATCTGTTTGATTTCCTTTACGACTAACTTCCACGTTGGTCTCATCATTGTTGGACCCGAAATCGAAATCAGAAAGCTCAAAATCAATCGCAACAAATGCAGTATTGTTGTCGTCTAAAAAAGTTGCATTGCTCGTCTGATTGGTTCTTGAGCGAGACAATTCTAATCGAAAAGAATCGGAAGGCGATGCCGATGGGGCGATCAATGTTGGACTTGGTGTCGGTGTGATTGTGGGTGCTGTCGTTGGCTTAGCTGTGGGGCCTACGGTGGGAGCAAATGTATTTGGTTGCAGAGTTGTCGGCAACGTCGTGGGAAATGGAGTAGGAAACTGGGTGGGGAATAAAGTGGGAAAAGGAGTAGGGGATAAGGTCGGAGGAGGGCCTACTCTAGGATAGAAGAAAAAAGGAACCGTTGTTTGAGCGTTTCTTTCGCTCAACGTATAGTAGCCGGTTGCGTCGAAATCAAAGCAGATGGCTTCCCCTTGACGTTCTTCCGCATACGGAAGTTTTGTGGACTGATCTTTAAGGATGGCATCGGATAAATAATAATGATCGTTTCTCCGCCAATAGTAGATTGTGTCGTAAGATTTGAGCAATATTTCTTCTCCAGTCCGGGATATGTCTCCGGCAGTGATGGTTCGGTGCGGGATCTCTCCTACATTCATCAACTGCATGAATTGGTCACCTGGTGCGTAGATCGTAGCTCTTGGCGTGACGTAGACGGTATTCATAGAACCATGTTTTCGTATGATTGTAATGTCGCCTTGAAGAGGATCCACTAGAAGAGCCTCGGAATCTATGTAGTCATCCGAGGTTGGGTACGTGAATGTTAGTACATCCACCTTCACACCACTCAGGTCTATTTTCTCTCCATTCTGGGGAGCCGCAGGCTCTGGCAGGCGGTATACTCGTGTAGTGTCTCTTGATGGTTTTGCAAAATCGTTGTTTCCAATATCTGCTACGTAAATGTACGTGAGCGTCGAGTCTGGGCCAGGTCCCACAGCAATATCTTCGAAGTCAGTATTCAGCACGCCCAAATTATATCCACCAAGATAGGTTCCGTCTTCAGAAAGTGCATAGATCCATGGTCCGTCGCCACTGTCATTGTGTGCCCAAAGAACGCCTGGATTTCGCCATGACGGCGCCAAGCCCGAGCACTCTTTCAAGTCCGCGGCGCTTATCCGGGCAACGACCTGACCTCCCAGGAAGGGCTGCGCAATAATCTGTGGCGTCAGCAACGACACGAGCAGTAAATATCCTAGCAGCATCTTCATCTTGTCGCTTTTGAACGTTTGACTACTAGTAGGCAATGAGCGCTGCATATTATTTGCTCGTTGTTGGCCGTCGTCGCCATTGGCGCACGTACCTCTCGTTGGCCGATGGCCATAATTGTGGATGAAATATTGTTTCGCGCTTAGCTGATTTCCTTCGACGGGACTCGGTGATTGTGAATAAAAACAGTCCCTTGTCCAGATACGATTCAGGAAGTGCGAAAGTTCTCAATACCTGGTAATTAAAGAATTAATGGCGCGGGCAAGGGAGCAACATAGATATTACGACGATACACATCTAAATGTTTGACTTTTTTCGTCGAAGGGGATGCTGTACAGAGTACAGATGATGTGTTTGATTTGCTCACTCAATGCTTTATCGTGCAGTGGCTGCAGGTTGCATCGAACATATCAAAGACGAATGGAACGACATTTGATTTTCAATTATCAGCAATCAGCATCATAATATGGTTTATGGTTTGAAGATCAATTACAGCTAGCAGCATGCGAGCTCAACATATGCCCGTCTTCCTCCATGACAGAGAAGAAGCACATGGTGATTTTTCAAACGGATCCTCAAGAAATACTGCGACGGACTGCCGGCTTGTGTTGTGCACTGCTTCAAAGGTACGCAGGTATTTGTCCATTCCCGATTGTTGTATTGGAGGCACTGGTTGGGGCTGGGATGAACGTCGTGGTGATAAGCTGTGAAGTCTCGTGTCCCTGATTCCCGACCACCGACTGATGGTTGAGACGGATGCCTCCTTCTTGTACCCACGCGATTTGCCAGTAGAACAAATAACCTCCAAAACGAATCGTAGGAAAGCACCAGCAATTTTAGATCATATCTGTGAAGCGGTGGCGGCATGCCAGAGACAAACGGTAGATCATGTCGCAGACATAACGACAAGAAATGCTATCAAGTTCTTTCAGTTGCCTCTCGGCGAGACAATTGAAAAAGTACTAGCAAGTAGCGAGCGGTAAAGGACGCTTTCGGTATCAAATCGGGGGATACGTTCTACTGTACTAGTACTGGTTAAAAGGCCGCTGTTAGAAAGTACTGCATAATTTTTCACTCGAGTTCAAACCATCCGTTGTACCATCGATTGATAATAGCATCATTGTGATTTCCTAGAATGTAAGTCGTAACTACCCATCACCATGCCTTCCCCACGATAAATAGATGATACTAGCATCCGACGAAGGTTCTTGGGAACTGATACTTCTTTTGATTTTGCTAGGCCTTGTTGTCGTTTATCTGAAGATTGTCTTAATAGTGCGTCCTTCAAAGTTGTTGCGAGTTGGGCGCGAATTTGGTCCGGCGAGGCTGGAGGATTCTCAGCCAGATCTTTCAATTCATTTAATAACGTGTCGTCAGTTTGCAGCTTGTTACCATTGACGACACCATAATTTTCCAGGGAACTGACAGCCCCAGAAGGGTCAATGCGGTACAGCATGGGATAAGACGAGTCGCCACCACTATTATCTAAAGTGGGTAAGTGCGCAATAATGAGAGTACATCCAAATGGTCGAGATCCTGGTTTCATGGTATACTCTTGAAACAAAAGCGATAATTCTTCCAGAAATATGTCAACAGGTATGAGTTCGTCGTAGGTGTATTCGTGCTGGACAGCCATTTGTTGTGCGGCTTCTGCCAATACTCGACCATCTGCTGACAAACCTGAATGAGCCACCAGTAAATTGGACGTGACGCGAGCAAACCGAGCTGTTCCATCATCGTGTATGAGCGGTGATGGCAGCACTTGTGGTGCGGCAAGAAACACGCCTTGCCGTGGAAGGGCAATGACAGCCACCGGAGTTCCCAGGGCGGCTGCCTCGGCGGCATAGTCAACTTGTCCCAGCTTTCCGGACGGATCAAACGTTGACAAGGAAAAGGAGTGTCTCCCATCTACATTGATCCATCCATTTGCGTGGCACTGGAATCTAATGACACTGGATAATATCATCATGAACAATATTCTTGAGAAGGAGAAGACTGAAGTTGTAGGAAGTCGTGGTAGTGATCGAATCGCCATTTTTGTGTTTGGCAGACAGCGGCAGGCAAGGATGTGGAATGTGGATATGTGTGATGGTGGATGGTGGATACTAAATCAAATGAAATGTCGCGGGCGACTAGAAACTAAATTTTTCTGAATAGATGTTTATCTATCGAGCTAGGATTTTGCAATTTTTTATGAAGAGGTTGTCCCGACAAGTTGAAACAATGGTGTGCTCAGGTATTACACTCTTAACTAGTCTACTCTACAGTGGCCAACCTTGTTTTTGTCTTTCGTTGTCGTTGTTGTTGAAAGTTGGATTTGGGTTTAGGGGATCTTGTCTTCGGAAAAGATGTGCGACTATTTTTGAAAATATCTTTGGTAGGTCATGAGCTTACCTTGGCCGTCCACTCAAAGACCTGTACTCGACCATTATTCGACAAGAATAATATCATAATAACGTGCCGAATGCTGATGCCTTCTAACATACCTACCCCATTACACATTTACCTTTTCGACATTTTCTAACACCACGACACAACAAAGCAAAATCAGCAAATAAACAAACTAATAATGGTATCAGAAAAAGCATTTCCCTTGGCAGATGCCGAACTTACCGTCGCACTATTGGAACTGGTCCAACAGGCTACCAACTACAAGCAAACGAAGAAGGGTGCCAACGAAGCCACCAAAACACTGAACCGGGGTATTTCCGAGTTGATTGTCATGTCGGCTGATGCCGAACCAATCGAAATTTTGCTCCACTTGCCGTTGCTTTGCGAAGATAAGAATGTTCCCTACGTCTTTGTTCCAAGGTAGGTCTTTCATGAAGATGGTGCAGACATGACAATGCTTGTCGGTGATGCTATGATTGAACTATGGCAGTATGTTCTCTTTCTAACCTTTGTCCAATCTCTGCTCGTGGGTTTCTTTTCAGTAAAATTGCTCTGGGACGTGCTTGTGGAGTGTCTCGTCCTGTCATTGCATGTTCCATCACCACCAACGAAGCGTCTCAGTTGAAGAGTACCATTGAAGGTATGAAGGTTAAGATTGAACAACTTTTGATGTAGTTTCATATTACCTATACGCCGAAAGCGGCCAAGTATATGTATGTTGAGCTGGAACGAAATAATGAAAGGGAGGATAGTGCTGTGTGTGCGTGGATGGATATAATTATGGTGTTCTTTGGTCACGACAAAAAAAAAAAAACGTATCGCTCTCTCTAGGCATGCGAGCCAATGGAAACTTTGAAAAATAAATGTAACTGAGGAAAGACAAGCGCAATAATGCATCAATTCACCATAGCGGGAGAACGACGAAAGGATGGATGTGGAAGAGAATGAGTGCAAGGAAAGACTCTTTCGTGGATGACTTTGATTTAATGAAACTTTAAAACGTCCGTACTGCTACGCGGTCGGTCGATGAATCTCAGTGATCACCCAACCAAAACCGAGAAGTTGGTTGGGTTCGTGAGGGAGGAGACGTCTTGATTCTATTTTAATAAGAAATTAGAATATTATGATATACCTTTGTATCCAAAACAGTATCCGACTAGTATAGCACTTTTGCTGTTATTAGACGTTTAAAAACTATTGTGCGGAGGTACGAGGACTTGAAAAAGAGCAGACTAAATGTCTCCCCAAGACACACGACTCTTTTTTTCTTTTTTCAGACAAAAAGGATAACCATTCCATACGCATGAAATTTGGTTTAGAGTAGATCGTCATCGTCGTCGTCACTATCATCGTCCGACATGTCACCCCATCGCAAACTGGCTGTATTTGTTTTGCTACTGTTTTCCAAACAATCCATAAGAACGTTGTTCTTGTTTTTGGCAGGACTGGCTTCGCTCAAAACGGAAAAAGGAGAATCCATCGCCGCATCATTTTCCGTCGCAGGTGCTGACTTTTGAGGTGTTGTTGTTGTTGTCGAAACGTCCACCAGGAGACCGTTGGCCACGGCCTGTTCAATTTGACGAGATTGAGTGCTATTATAGTTAATATTTTTTGCGCCCGACGTTCCATCCGTAGATAGAGTCCCAGCTGCCGTGGACGACTTTGAGTCATCTGCAATACTGCTTCCAGTAGCTGCAATATACGTATCAGCGGCATCCTTGGGATCGTAATAATGAAGTGACTTGCGCCTGACATTATAGTTTTGAATAGATTATTGATTTGATGAGTGAGTGGTCGCTGATGCAGAAGAAAAACATAGAAACATGTATTTGGTACCATGACAAAAACAGTATATACATATATATGTATATGTATTACTTATATATATATGTATATATATATAGGCACAGACGCAAACAATATATACGTAGAAACCTTACCACGACTTTACAATGCCCTGCCAACGCTTTGCGGGAATGTCCAACGTATGATCGGGCGTGCTGGGAGTTTTCATGGACCTGCTGCGGCGTTTGTCTTTGGGAACACGACGCAAGTATTCGGCATAGCCCAAGGTATTTTTTCCCATTTGAATTTGCTTCCGTCGTTGCTGGATCCGACGAGCGTGAGAAGGATCGCTCTGATCAAGCTTGGGAAAAACGGTGCCCAAATCCATGGGACAAAAGACCTGTTTGGTCGTCGTGCCGTCCTGTTTGTCGTTATCATTGTTCTTCTTCTTGTTGTTGATGTTGTTGTTCTT
>Ga0100392_1003976_pt1 | contig 13413 bp, 11 predicted proteins | sample CryGeymeta201516_FD_81548 | JGI IMG/M metagenome (GOLD analysis project Ga0100392, IMG submission 81548) | Groundwater microbial communities from Crystal Geyser aquifers in Utah, USA - Crystal Geyser metaG 2015-16 | ecosystem: Environmental > Aquatic > Deep subsurface > Groundwater | place: USA... | reverse complement strand
TATAGATTGAATGTAATACTCTTCGTAGTGTTTTAAGAGCGTTTGCAACCATCACTCTGCTTCTTATTTTTTAAGCTGACTAGTGTTGACAATTCTTAAGAGCTTTTGCTACAAACACTCTGCTTTCTGTGTACTCTTATTACAGCATTAGTCTTCTACTTGAGTATTCTTTTACGTCGTCCAATGTATTTTCACACCACCATGCTGTAGAGCACATGAAAAAGGCTGTGATTGAATCGCAACTATACCAAACACGCACCATCAGGAAAATGTTTCTCTCCCTAGACTGCGCTGTTCGGGACTTCCTCGTAACCTTGGCGTCTGTTTCCAACGACTTTAAAAATGATGAACGATACAACCAGGGATAGCACGGCACCGGAGAAGAAAGACTCTGCGACCAAAGCCTTGTGACTGGGCTCAGGCTTGTCGTCATTGTGAATCGCCGTACTGAAAGGCATGCCAAGAATGGGATCGCATTCTACTGTCTTGTTGCTGCAGACGGGACAAGGAGCAGTTGGAGCAGGAGTGGGTGGAATCCAGTAATCGCATTTTTCGGCGTCAAAGTTCCACCATCCATTGCCACAATCCGGTGGAGGTGCTGGGGTCGGAGCGAACGTCGCATCCCCCATAGCAAAGTCATCCTCTGGCGGATTTAAGCATGCCAATCCGACCGGCGATGAAGAATTACCTAGCGGATATTGAATGGGTTCGTCCATGTCGAGTAGAGAAGGCATGAGTCCAGCGGCCTCCACCTCTTCAAAAGCCAAGAGCTTGGCAGGATCGTCAAGTACACCAAGATTATCACGATCCGTATCCCAAAGCTTCCACGCAGCAAAGGACCAACCGTGACCTCGCTCGTAGGCATAGAGCTGGCGCGCGGCAAACGAATACCTGTGGTCTTTCCACCATGGCGAGTCAATCGTCTCGTTAAACCTACCGCACTGACCATAATCGTAAAAGTCGTCAGAGATGCCCTTCAAGTGGCAGTTGTCAATGGCCAGATCAAACCCCTGTGTTACTGTCACAGGCATATCTTGAAAGCACGAACTGTATTCCAATGGAGCCCGGGCAATGCAGGCCATGTTCTCGTGGTAGAACAACTTGGCGCGGTCTTCCTGAGAGGAAGATGAGGCAATATCGGCCACCGTGGCAGTGTGAGACAGATCAAGCGCAGCACCAGTGGCCAAAGGGTAGTCGCTAAGCCGGGTAAAATCACCTCCCTTTGTGGGAATCCATGTATTGACATGGTGTGATGCCTTTGCGGCGGCCTCTAAAAGAGCCTTGTCCAAAGTGGGAAGCACCAATGCAACAATGGCATGACGGTCTTTAGAATGATTGTACTTTGCTACCAACTTAACCGCTGTTTCCACTGGAGCCGCCAACTCTTCTGGAGGACTGGTACCCTGTTCCAAGACGATGATGATGTCAAGACCTTCAGCATAAATCTGGTCCACGTAATCGTCCAGCAACTTCATCCATTTATCGCCGACATGGGCCTTGACAAACATCTTGACAGGAACGGGAATTTGCACCGTGTTCAGACCCAACTTCTTCATCTTGCGAAAGTCTTTGGAGCTGTAAAACTTAGAGGCTTCCGAGTGCGAAAGCTCCTTTTGATTCGTGGCCCAGAGAGCCGGAGTAAAAACTCCGGCCATGGTCACAGCTCGGATAGGTGGCTTCTCCTTGTCGACCGCATTTGCTAGGCATTTCAAGGTCACCAAACCACTCACATCGCAGGCGTAGGGCTCCATGCCGACATTAGGTGTGGACTGGTAAGTATTGTCCACCAGAAAATCCAACAAATCAACCGTGTCAGCAGCTGTTAGGTTTCCGTCCGTGTAGTGCTTTTTGAGATTTTCAACAGTGGTCACCTGAAAAATGGGCATGGACGTGTTGGGATTGATCGAGTCCGGATTCACCTCGATTCCTACCAAATCCAAAATATCATCAGGAAATTGCAAACAGCCATAGGTCTGACCATCGGGCGGATGAAGGACAAAGGCACCGCGATTTTTGCTGCAGGCCGAGGCAAAGATCGAGAGACCGATATCCTTCATCATGGGAAGGGTATCGGCGTTGACCAGATCTCGATCAAGAAGGCACTGGGGTTGAGCCGGCTTGATGGTGTCGGAAGTTTTGCTTCGTGTCATGTTAATGCTCTTTTCTTTTCTTCTCGCTAATTTTATGTTGAATTTGGACTATTACTAGTAAATGGCTATGATGAGAACGGGTGCACTTCTTTCTCGGGAGATCTTTTCTTGGATTCTAATAATAACAATCTCTCATACACATCTGCCGAATGACGACGCCGTCTCGTATGACAGTACTAAAATGAAGTTGCAACAATCGGAGTCGAGAAAGATATTTTCCGAATCTTTACAAAAAGATGTAGACGCACATCATTCTCACGTTGTAGTAGTAGTTGTATTTGAAATTGCACTGTCCTTTTTTTCTGCTGCGGGCTATTAAACAGCCAGTCTACTTTGGGCTAATTTTTTGGTTTCATTCGAAAATGCAAGCCTCATCTTTCTTTTCAGATACCGCCGCCAAACCCATCGTCTTTCAGCTAATATCAGAAAGTTTCAACGCGGTGAAAATGTTTTGACCAGTCAAGTAAGCTTCCTGTTCTTCAGTCATCATCCAATCATCGCCAACGCCGTCAAACAATGCTAACGAAACAATTAGAAAAACTCTAACAATCGGGAATCACAGCAATGGCATCCGAAGGGTGGTGCCCGTTGTCTTTTCGTTTCTCTGTAGTAGGAGTCTACTCGTCCCCCGGAATACTGAACTACAGTATCATTCTAGTGATCATGCATGGAATACTTCAGTACTGTACGATTGGTACCTGGTACTAATTTGGCAACTTGCGTCTACTATCATTAGCAGTAACCATGGCCATTCTTGTCTACCTTTCTCTTCTAACGATACTGCGGAAGGTGGAAGATTGGAATGGATTATCCATTGTCCAGATTCCAGACAACAGTAGGTACCTCTCTCCAGAAACGATCCTGCACTTAGCTGAGAGCAATGTCGACTGTCGACAAGGAAAGTCACGCCTGACCAGCGTGCAATCCAAGAAGCACTGAAGGCTTCTAAGGAGTATGGCCCGTCATCTTCAGAAGCACGCGTTGCTTGGGAAATCGCGGAAGAAATCGAAAATAGCATCTTTTCTCCCTGGAGCCAAAGGTACGCTTTTTCACACGTACATTCTGTAACAGGTACTAGGCTGTAGCGTGTCTTCCGTACTAGATGCTTTTGCTGATCTTTTGCTGTTCCTCATCCGTGGGAGAAAGATCAGGGGAAATCTCTCCTTTTCCACAGCAATGTTGTTGCTTGTTCAAAAGATTATCTCAAGCTGTTGCCACACATTGGAAACTCATGTCAATGCAGGAGTAGTCGTGGAATGCCTTCAAAATACAACGCGGAAGGACAATTTGATTGGTTTATGAGAGTCTTTGCTAATTTTACTTGCACATAAACTATAATGTTTCTTGTGGTGGGGAATTTTTTTTGTTTTGCTTTTCTTGGGAGAACAGTAGCAAGTAGATCAACTGCAACAAATAATGCAAGCAAGATCCTGATAAAAAGCGTTTTGGGGTTATGGGACAATTGGATTTTTTTCTTCGTTTCTCCGTTTTCGGGAAACGGTTGCACAGATAGAAAGTTATTTTTTATAAGTTTTGGGGGGAGTAGAAGACGACGGGTTTGTAGTCGTGGTAATAAATAATGGCAAGTGGCGTGACGGGAACAGTAGACACAGACACAGAATCCAAAAGAAAATGGTGGTGGGGGACAAGAGAGATCAACAGGTGGTTCAATCCATAAAGGCACGGTGGATAAAGGTATTCGAGCATTCAATTCTGTCGCGTACTGAGCAATGGACAAAAGAAATCAGTTCTGAGTGTGGCCATTTTGGTCTACCAAAAAAAAAGAATGGCATCGTCGTAGACCTTTCTTTTCGTTGCGACGTTCATCCAAATGACAGGTTTTCAAATTTCAACGAGCATCCCCCGCCAGCGCAGCTGAAGCATTGGCAGCAGCCGCAGCTCTCTTCATCATCTTTATCTTTTTACGTCTCTTTTTGTTGGACATGCGCCCTAGGTTAGGTTTCTTAGCTGTTGTTGCCGAATTGGGAACACCATCATCCGGCATGTCATTGGCGTTTGTAGTAGCAGAGAGTGCAGATGTAGACTCTTGTTTTGATTCCTCCGAATCTTTGTTTGGTGGTTCTTCTCGTTCGCTCCAACTAGTAGTAGGCGAATGTGTTACGGCGTTGCTGTCCACCGTAGAGGTGCTGCTTTCCAGAGAAGGAGGCTCTGTCCCCGACTGCTGGTCCTTATCTTGTTCGTCCTCAGTGACATAAGCTACCTGCGAAGCAGATGCGTGAGCCTCGTCCAAGATTCGTTGAATGGACGGTTCATTAGCTTCTTCAAGGATCATTTCCTCCATCAAGTTCAAGTGTTGATCGATTTGAACTACTTCGGACACGATATCATCGCAGTAATCGTAGTCCTCGTCCCCATCGACAAAGGAATCACAGTCGTTGTCGACCATAATATAGTCATTGTCGTTCTCGTTCAGGCTGGTACTGTTACCGGTTATAGTACTATCTAGCATTGTGGAGTCGGAGAGGAAGACAGATTTCATCATATTGGAGGAGGTATTCGTTTGAGAGATTAAGGTGTAAAGTATTGGGTGATTGGTTTTGTGTGGCTATTTAATGATATAAGGTTGGGTTGATTGATTGATTGATTGATTGAATGAATGATTGATTGATAAAGGAAAAAAGCAGATAGAAATAAATCAGGCTCCGAACTTGAAGACGCGTCTTGTGCTTGTTCGGTTTTAAAAGAACGGAAAAAACGGAAGTTTTTTGATACGTTAGACAGATCTGAATTAGCTGTCGTCGAAGAAGAAGTCTGAAATCAAATCAAAAATCAAAGTAGTGAATTGAAGAGATGATGGATAGAAGATAGAATCTGATGGGATTGGTATCAAAGGTTATCTAACGTAGAAGGCAAGCTTTGTTGGATATTCCAATACAATTTTTTATGACAAACCTCCACCAGCAGCTCTTTCAACTCTTGTACTAGCTACCTGTTAGTAGTAGGAACAGCACAAAAGGAGAAAACATCAAGCGGGATGAAATCTCCAACAGCACTTCGTCGAAGCGAATTTCAATCAAAGATTCTTAGAATCAGACGTGTTTGAATCTTATCCCTAAAATTTCGTTTCAAATCTATTCCTCAGCTGACAAGATTCACAGTTCTGATAATAAGATATTGACGATTTTAAATAGTGCTTGCTTGGAAGGTTCTCTTTCTCACAGAATTCCAAATCTCCAGAGTTGACTGGCGTCAGTGAAATTCTGAAACGTTTCTCAAATTGGAACTCTTTTCTCTCCTGACTGTTGCGTTGGAAATTGAAGTGGCATACTGGTCATCATGTTCCAAGACGGCAATCGTGCGCCTCGCTTGAATTCACCTACTTAGCTACAGGCTACAGTACTAGAGTGGAAGAACAGCATAGTTGTCTGGCGTTCATGTACAGGAGTTACCTAGAATAGCTGGCTAGTCAAAGAAGAGATCATTAGTCTAGCGTCCCTGTGTAGGAGTTGACATTCTAAGGCGATAGCAGCCGGAGCTGATATTCGATGAGGATGAGAGCCCATCTCGAACAAAGTCGGCCATTTTTGTCGAAATCGGTCCACTTTTGAAAAAACCGCTCAACAACAGTGATTCTTGTTCCGCAGAGAGCAACAGTTACCATAAAACTCTGCCATATTGTCTCTAGTCGTAATGCTTTCGTCGGTATTTGAAGTACTCACGACGAGCGCTAACGCTGACGAGGCGTTTCTCGGGAAGGATGCAAGCGGTCAGTCGCCCACCGTATACGCACCCCGTATCCAAACCAATCGCGTGCTCGTATTGCTGCAAGCCACGGTCGGCGTCATGTCCAAAGTAAACAGTCTGGGGACCATCCCATAATCGAGCCCAGGGCCAATTGTTGAAAAATTTGGAAGTCACAGTGCCATCAGGTAAAATACTTCGCATGTTCATCATGAGGCGGGGATTCTGCTTTTGCAATCGAATGCCGGAAACAAAGCCGGCGTGTACAAAAAGAGCACTTAAATCTTTGGATGCAATATACCAAGGTAGACTATAAAGCCATTGAATGTCAGCTTTCGACAAACAGGACGCAACATAGTAATGCTCAGACCCAACGACCGGAGGATCAACGCCTTGCGAGATATGTGAAACAAATGAGCAAACGCTTAGAAGAATGGATACGTTACATCGGAAATACATACGCAAAATCATGAGCAAAAAGTGAAAACAAACAACGCACTCACCTGATTTAATGGCTTGGTGCCAACGAATGACCTCAAAATCGTGATTCCCCCGTATGCCCATAGCTCCAATCTCGCGAGACATTTGTACAACTGAAATACTGTCTGGACCTTTGCTCACAAGGTCTCCCAAGAAGACGATAAGATCCCCAGGGTAGTACTCGCATTCTTTCAGTAGATCTTGTAATTCATCGACGCAGCCGTGAACATCGCCGACAGCTATCACTTTAGGAGGATTTTCGTTCGCTCGCGCTTCCATCGCTTCTAGCAGCCGAGGGCCTAGTTTTCCTTGAAATGGAGCATTCGCCGCGTTTCCTTGGAAATAATCCCATGTTATACCGCTGCTGCTTCCAAACATTGATTCAGCACTTCGCTCAGGTACGGTACTGCCAGCAGTACTCGCGATTCGTTCTTCCTCGCCACTTTCATTTTCCAGCAAGACGTTGTCTTCAGCTTCCTCTTCGAACAAAAATTCCTCATAGATTCGCTCGCGAAGTTCAGGCGACCATCGTTCTTCGTTCCGCGCTGCGGCTGCCAACGCCACCCGAAGGTCGCCATCGTCAACTGCACGTTCCAGTGCATTCGTTATTCGAAGAAGATGCTTTTCTGCGTCACCACCCTTGTAATTTTGAGGCTCGCAAAATATTGTAGCCTCTGATGTAATTGAGGTGAGACCATCGTCTGTTTCCTTCAGCTCCTTAATAGCTACAGCCACCTCTTGGATACGCAGCTCAATTTTGTTAGCGTCGTTTTTCGCAATGATAGAAGAATGTTGTAGCTCTTTGTTCACACAAGACATAATTCCGCGCCTTAATACATCTTTCCAGGCATTCTCGCCGTCTTCAACTTCTGTTTGGGTAACTCCGAGAGTGAAGTGGAGAACTAAATGCGAGATAAGAACTTCAGCTGCTCTGTCGGTTCCCTTTGACTTTTTGTTTCCTCTTGACTTAGATCTGGCAGGCTTTCCGAAACCTTTGAAAATTTCCGGGCCTGCTTCTACTCCAAGAATGGCACTCTGGTGGGCAGATTTCATTGACTTTCCGTCTGCAGCAGCATCCAATAGTTCAGCTTTGAAAGCGTCCAGATCGAAAATGCCAGACGTAGCGACCTCTTCCATGCGTGCTTCCATATCTAGAAGGTTGGGATCGTCATAATCTGGACTGAGAGTCAATTTGCCTTCTCCAACCGACTCTCGAGTGGATGATTTCATCGGACTAGCATTCGATAAAAGAGCGTCCATCGGAACATCGTTTTGTTCGACAGCTGCATGATCCTCTTCTAGATACTGCTGAGCAATGGAACGCAATTCTCGTGGGCAAACACCCCATTTCATAGTGTAGTGAACAAAAAATTCGCAAAATAAGCCAAGCTCGGTGCGAGTGAGCAGGTGCTGGCTATCGGAATGAAAGAACGGTCCAAAATCTTTCGTGTTGACAGAAATGGCGGCATACCAAGGCTGCCTGGTATCGTACCACATTTCAATATTGCGCTGGGGTGGGTCTGCATTAATAGGAACTCCTCCTACTAGCATCTCCATGCCCCGACGGACCATCCTTCGTCGACCATTTGGTGTTTTCTCCTTCTTTTCTGAAGCTGTACTGCCTGGGATCTTGCTGCTGCTGGAAGACTTTGCGGTAATCTTCTTCTCGGACGGAGTAACCGATGCCTGATTTCTGCGAATTTTGACTTTGTTGTTGTCCACTGCCAGTTGGTCGGACTGTTCTGCCGAAAATGGTAGCTCCTCGTCATCTCCTCCTAGATCAATGGACTGTGCCGATCGATAAAACAAGTCACTCACCGGAAGAACTCCCTCTAGCGGCGATTGCTGTGACTGCTGAAGAACATTTGTTTCATTTATTTGAGATTCACTCTCAGCGTTCCGGGCCTCGGAAGACGGCTGCTTTCCGTGTTGACTGGAAGAGGACGACAAGTTTTCAAATAGCGTTGTTGAGTCCACAAAATTAGATTTTTTCGACCCGCGATCACGCTGGCGTTGTTGTTGGCCGCGCTGCGAACGGCTGTTGGATTTTTTCGTCCCATCCGATTTCGCAGTACTGTCGGATTCTTCACGTTTTTTGCTATTGTTCCTTCTACTGGTGGATAAATCAGGCGGGAACAAATCATGAATGGAAGGCAATTTTGCCATGCTGGGCGATTGTTCAGAGAGAAGATCATCATCGTCTTCGTTCCTGTTATCGCTGCCAGTGTTTGATTGCATCGGACTCGGCAAAGATGACGAGCTGTGTGTACCTTCCGACTCTGGTCGTCTCTTGGCACCCAGGAATTGTTCCCACGACGACAGAACAGCTTGATCACTGGAAGAAAAGCGGCTGCTGTCGTCATTATTCTCATCGTTTTCATTACCATATTTATTCGGATCTTGAAGGGGTGGTGGTAACATACTAACATATCGATCTCTCGTCGTAGTGGATGCCGCATTTCCAGCACCAGGTCTGTCATTTCGTGGCCGTGCGTGAGGTATTACTGCTTGGTCCTTTTTCTTGTGAAGATGTTTCTTGTTGGAGTGCATTGTTGTTTTAGCTGTTTTTTTGCTGGGACGATTCGAGAATCTTTGTGGCTTCATAATAGGCGGTGGAAGCAGGCTGGCCTCGTTTTTAAAATTATTGGTCGACGAAGATTCATCGCTTGGGCTGTCATTATTTAACGCTTCGTCAGATTTGGAGACGGGCTGGGATAACGCCGATATCGCTTGCTTCTTGGGATCTACATCTTTGAGTTCATTGTTGTCCTTGTTTTTCTTGTTGTTGTTGCTTGCGGGAGTACTGTCATCGCCGCTCGCGGACTGTAGGCAAGTGCCTCTGTCATGCCCTGGTCGTATCTTGAGAGCACCGCAGTAGCTGAAGCTCTTCTGGTTGAAGGAAAATGCAAACGCTACGATGCTTTCCGGTAGTGAAAATGAAAGCGAAAGCAAGACATGGAGCAAGAATCCGATTCTTATTTTGTTTGGTCTAGTAGTTGCGATTGGTACTCCATGATGATGATTTCTTTGACGTTTCCTTTTCCGTCGTTCCTGAATTTCTCTGTGCATTGCGGAATACTGTATGAAACTTTGCTGAATCCTTAATAGGAAATGTAGATAACGATATACGATGCTAGCTATCCGTATCCTTTCTTTCCAAGCAGTGATCGATCAGGAGCTGTAGTCTGCAGTGAAACTCGAACTCCGACAAAAGGAGGAAGCCTTGATAAACGGATGTGAAATGTGAAAGCCAGCTAATGGTGCTGGAGTCTGGAGTGTCCACTGGTAACTGGTACGTACTGAGTCGGAAGGTATACTCGCAAGTTTTATCTGTCGTTCTCAGAGTAATCGAAGCAAGGGCAAAGTAGCGGCAAAGACATGGATATCATCTGAATCTTTGAATTTTAGTGCTTTACAAGAATGTGGAAGTTGGAGGTTCGTTGTTGGTGTTGTCAAGGGATGTGAATGAATCACTGGTGGATGAATAACGAGCTGCAGACGTCATTTTTAGAAAAGTCCGACAGTCAACCGTGCCAAATTCCAAAATCAACTTACTACTAAGCTATGGCAGGTCTAGCTTTCTTGTTTTGTAGGTCTACTCGTATGATTTTTATTACGACATAATAATATTATCATTATTCTATCTGGTAATAATAGTATTAAAAGACCCCATAGCAAAAAGTACTTTTTCAAGAGTCCGTGATTCTTGATGTCGTCCACATATCGTCGGATTGCCTCTCGAAAGGAGTAGCGGTATATAATCGATTTTGTCAGATAGGCAACGGGTAGGGTCACTACAGTAGTTTGAACCAACAAATCAAACAAGACCTTGCTGATAACCACGGGAATGGAGGTTGCCGTTCCGAACCATACAGGATAAAGGTGATTGTAGACAAACTCTTGTGTCACACCCTGGTAGAGCGAACCGTATACAATAAAGGCAGCATTGCGTTTCCATTCCATCTTCTTTTGTGCTGGTGGTGGAAATGGAATTACAGCCGATCCAGAAATATCAGGGTTATAAATGACACTTTCTCCTGCTGCCGCCGCTGCCGCTGCCGCACCATCTGTTGCTGTATTATTTGCCGCAGCAGCACTCATTTGCATAGCTGTTTGCTCTTTTTCATTTCGCTTTCGCAAATCTCGTTTCTGCGCGATCATATCCGCTGCTGACGCCTTTAAGCCACAAATGAAAGCAGCAGTTGCATAGGGGGAATTCTGCCAGAGAGAGTCGAGTGCCGTCAGTGCTGTTGTAACACCCAGACTAGAGTGCAGTCTTGTCGTCGTACGTTAGGACTTCTTGATGTCTGAATACGTTTCCGTTGGCGATATTGGTACGTAAACATAATTTTTGGAACGTCCAGGATGAATACTCTGCTTGCGAAGTGGAATGGTCGTGACAGTATGGAATGCAAATACTGAATGGATGCCGAGGATAGCAAGGCCGACAGCGAGTTGCGAAAATCCATTGTGGTGTGGATATACTTCATATTTGGTATTTGGTATTTGGTTCTATCATCAAACGATAGAAACAGAAAGCTTGAGCTCTACCAATCGAAAAAGATTAACATATTTTTATTTGGGGTGAGTACGGTGTCTTTTGTTATTTAGACTCTATTTAGTAGATAGTACCAGTAGCTAGTACTAGCTACTACTAGCTACTAGTTGACTGCAGTAGTACTTTTTTAGTATTTATTGTTATTAGGAGGAGACCAGTCGACTCTACTAGAGTCTGTTCGTACAGTTGTATCTTACTTTGGCTGGGAAAGGTCGACGTAGCTCTTATTTTGAACTGCCGATGAAACTCCTACCATGTTGGGGCTGGACTCTATCCATCCACCCGGATCTCTATTCATTATTCCAAACTACAGTACGTCCTCGATTAGTAGCTAGATTGAAATCCGCGTTTGTCTGAAGAGAACCATGTTCGGGTCACCGTTTCCACCGAAGCAGAGATAGCTCAAATAAGGCTTGGCGCGACCAGACAAGTTAGTATAGGGCTCGACAGATGACTGCCCTGGTTCTGTTGCTCGACTCATCTCATCATTGGTGACGCGTTCCTGTACGCGCTTGATCACTGCTTCTTTCAGCTGCGTCTACTCTTGCTCAAAGCGACGGAAGCGCTGAGAGATATCTCTCAATAGGACCAAGATCTCATTCCAATTAAGAAATGTAACACTTTAGCTTCACTATTGAGCAGAAATTTACAACAAGGCACCTTCGGTACACTCATCGCATTTGGTTGTCGTCCAATCGAGGATCGACCCGTCAAGTTAAATAATGTTTATTGTACTAGAGTTGAAAGTCACAAAAGAAGACTATCCATCAAAACGTCTGTCGTTTAATTGGTTTTGATGAGTTGCTATGTCCTCCATTTGGACCAGTCACACCAGCACGCTGGTTTTATTTACAAAGGCACGGATACAACAACGTTTTTGTAATCTACTGTACTGAGAGTAGAAGTCAACAAAGGCCCAGGCTCATTGGCTTTCTCTCGTCAGCTATGCATATCTAATGTAACTATCGAATGTAGCACATGGCATTACAATTGACCATAAATTAGAAATTTGCAGCATTACTTTATGAAAGCAGTTATTGAAGGGAACATCGTCCAAACATACTGCACACTCAATCCTAGCTAGTCCTCCCTGTATTTCATTCTTAGGAACTGCACTCCCCATAAATTATATATCTCTTGGAAGACTCCAGTCGAACTGAGAGTATTCGCTCATTGCCTCTGTCTCTATGGTGCTATTGGAATCGTGAAAGTCTACCTTATCCACTGCAGAATCGTCTTTTGTCAAGGACAATGGTTCAAGATCTGCCATAATAGCACCAGGAGAACGAAAGCCCACGGACACTAGTTGTGGCTGATGGATACCAAAATTTTGGTTATTTTCGTCCATCACAGCTTGCTGCTGTTTGCCATCAAACGTCTCGATGCTGCTTCGCAAAATATCCATAATAAATGGGTTATAGCTAGTACTTGTTGTACTGCGGCGTGTGCGAGGGACTCGCACGTGAACGTCCTTCAATGGAGGAAGCATCGATACTTCGTTGCTTCGAACCTGGCGAGGGCGCTGATCAATACCGTCCTCAGAGGCGTCGGAGACTACTGAAAATGAAGAACGAAGATCACCGGAATCTTCTATGTAACGCCGGCCAGGAGGAAGAGCAGCACGACTACTGCTTGCAACACTATAAACGGGAGGTTTGTCGGTTTTGATTTTCTTTGATGGCTGTGGACTTTGGCAGCGAACCTGTACTCGAGCTCGGGCTTTCGCCTTTGTACTGCTAGCGTACTTGGTGTGCAGTAAGTCTCGGAATGTTTGCCCGATCTTTTCCTTCGCATGGCGATCACCGACTTCGTAGTACGTACCATTGATTTTCTTGACGAATCCGCCGTTCGGGCTGGCCTGTCGGACCGTGTTAACGATGTGCGAAACTATTTTTGACTTTTCTTGCTTGTTGCTACATTCGCTGTATGCCTGCTGGTGTTGCTGAACCAGCTGTCGAAAGCGTCGGTTGCCTTCTGCATCGTACGCGGCTTTGCCACGTGCACACAAGACGTCGTACGGTCCGATTTGGAAGGAGGGGTCGAGGCACTTCATCCCATGAGGATTCACGTACATATTATAGGCTGCCGATACTTGCTTTGCGATCTGGAAAGATGGCATTTCTCCCGGTTAATATTTTGAGTTTCTTTTTGTGATTTGTGATAATAAAATTATTTTATTTGGTTCGTGATCGGATCAAATTCGGTGGATTGGTGAGAGCCTAATACACACTTCAAGGTCAAGTGGGACCCGGTTCGCTTGCCGGTTGCGTAGAACGGCCTGTACTAGTTTCAGTTTCGTACCTGGTATGTACCAGTAGTAAGTACGATTTATGACTGCTGGTGGTGAACATGCTTGTCCATACCAGGTACTACTACTACGTAGTACTACTACTAAGGATTCTGTACTATCTGGTACTGTACCTGGTAGTACCACGTACCAGGGTACCCTGGTACCAAGCAAGAAGCGGCCATTAACCGATTTTCTACAGTGTATTTCAAGAGGCTCACAACTTCTGTTACTAG
>Ga0100392_1003962_pt1 | contig 13432 bp, 10 predicted proteins | sample CryGeymeta201516_FD_81548 | JGI IMG/M metagenome (GOLD analysis project Ga0100392, IMG submission 81548) | Groundwater microbial communities from Crystal Geyser aquifers in Utah, USA - Crystal Geyser metaG 2015-16 | ecosystem: Environmental > Aquatic > Deep subsurface > Groundwater | place: USA... | reverse complement strand
TTTCTTACAATGCTTTTATTATAACACTTTTTAAAATTTTAATTAATGCCACGTGGCTCCCGGGTGTATATAAGTATCCGTTTACGCCATTTTTAATTAATTCCGGAATGCCCCCCAGATTGGAGGCAATAACCGGCACATCGGCGGACAAGCTTTCAAAAATAACCGTGGGAGAGTTTTCATAGCAAAGAGACGGGACGATAATATGGTCAGCTTGGGGTAAAAATTTTTTTGCTGATTGATAACCGTGGAAAATAATATTTTTATTATGGCTGGCAAGTTGTTTGGCTTGTTTAAGCTGGCTGCCTGCGCCAACTATATGTAACTCGTAATCCGTAACTCGTAACTTGTAAAATGATTTTATTAAAAATAATATGCCTTTGTGTTTTTCTATCTGGCCGACGAAGAGGAAATTAATTTTAGCCGGATTTTTGAGTTGTTTGCGAGATAATAAATCTTCTGTTCTAATTTTAAAATTTCTAATTACTTGTTTTTCGCTTGCAGGGAAAAAGCCATATGAGTCATAATAATTTTTTAGCCAATGAGACGGAAAATGAATTTGATCTGGTGAATTAAATAAAAATTTTGTAATTAATGTGTATAATTTAATTAAAATATTTTCTTTTTCTTTACCAAATAAAAGCAGGCCGGATGGCCGGATTAAAACAACGTCATGCGTCACTTGAATATATCTAACTTTGCTTTTTTTAATGGTCGCTGGAATCAAATAACCAAAACCTGTCAGATTATGGCCATAAACTATATCCGGACGCTCTTTATTTAAGATTGATTTGATTTTAAAATATGAATAAAAATTAAAAATATCCAACAAGCGCCAGATGGCACGCAAAAATACCGGCAATTTGTTAAGATAATAAAAAGAAAAAATATTCCAGGGATAAAAACGGTAGACTTTGTATTTTAAGGATGTTGCAGGATTAATTTTTTTAAATAATGGCTGAGTGGTTATGACAAAAACATCATGGCCTTGGGAAATAAAATCATTAACCTGATTTTCAGCCACGACTTCTGCCCCGCCGTGTTCATAGGGCTGATAAAGATTATTAATCAGACAGATTTTCATAATTTATTCACTGCTTCTTTAATTCTTGCTAAAGTTTCTTTTTTGCCTAAAACTTCGGCGATTTCAAAGGGTGAGGGGGATTTATCCAGGCCAGAAAGGGCAACGCGCATCGGCCAGAGAACTTCGCCGTTGGTGTAGCCCTTGTGCTTTATTTTTTCAACCAGAGCTTCCCCAACCGTTTCCCTTGTCCAATTCTCGCCTGGAATTTGAGATAAATAATCTTTGAGAAATTCAAGCCGTTCTTTAATTGTTTTGGCATCAGATTTTTTCCAGATTAAAAGTTCGGGCTGATACTCTGGTTTGACAAAAAAATATTTAGTCCTCTCCCCTATTTCCGAAAGTTTTTTTAATCTTTCTTGTTCCAAGCCGACGATAGATTTGAGGTAATCGTATCTCCCACCACCCCGTCCTCCGACATTAGTCGGAGTCCACTCGTCCAATCTGCCACTGGCAGATTTGGACTCAGGCAGGAGGGGATTTAAATAAGGTAAACATAATTCCGTCAGCTCATCTAAATTTTTTTGCCTGATATAATGTCCGTTCAGCCAGTCCAGTTTCTCGCGGTCAAACACGGCGCCTGCTTGGTGAACTTTGCTAAAATCAAATTCTTCTTCCAATTCTTTAAATGAAAAAATTTCTTGCTCCGTGCCCGGATTCCAGCCAAGCAAAGCAATGTAATTTACCAATGCTTCGGGCAGATAACCTAATTTTTTAAATTCCAAAACTGAAGTGGCGCCATGGCGTTTGGAAAGTTTGGCTTTGTCCGGCGCTAAAATTAATGACAAATGCGCGAATTCCGGCACTGGCCAGCCAAAAGCATGATATAAAATAATGTGTTTGGGAGTGGATGGCAGCCACTCCTCTGCCCGGATGACATGGGTAATTTTTGTTTCGTGATCATCAACCACATTGGCCAAATGATAAGTCGGGAAGCCATCGGACTTGATTAAAATTTGATCATCAATTTCATTATGGTTAAATTTTACTTGGCCGCAAATCAAATCTTTAAAAACCGTTTCACCGGCTGGAATTCTCATCCGAATTACGTGCGCTTCAGCGGCGGCCAGCTTCCTTTGAATTGCTTCGGCTGATAACTGCAGGCATTGGCGGTCATATTTTGGCGCCATTTTTTTAGCTGTCTGCTCCGCGCGCATTTTAACCAACCGTTCCGCCGAACAAAAACAATAATAGGCATGGCCTTTTTCAATTAATTCGTCGGCGTATTTTTGATAAATTGCTGTGCGCCGCGATTGGAAAATTATATTGTCTTCGTTGTCATAATTTATGCCAGCCCATTTCAGCGCCTCAAAAATTATTGCCACGCTCCCTTCCTGGTAACGAGCTTGATCCGTATCTTCTATGCGCAGTAAAAATTCACCTTTATTTTTTCTAGCAAAAAGATAGGCAAAAAGAGCGGTGCGCAAACTGCCGATGTGCAGATCACCGGTTGGACTGGGAGCAAAACGAGTAGCAATTAATTTTGACATAATTTTTCAATTTATAATTTTTCTGCCCAATGGCTGGCAGTGATCCGCCTCGGGCAGATAATTTTTAAACAAACGCGGATTCACTCGCCTGCCAACAACCACAATCTTTTTCTTTGGGGATTTTCGGAATAATATTAGAAAGCAGCTCTTTGACATTTTCCACATTCTGTTTGAAAACCCCGAGTATTTCCTGTGTGGTCACGGGCTTAATTTTAGGATTCCCCTCCAACCCCACATCCCAATCAGTCACAAGGGCGATGTTAACCAAACAAATATCAAGTTCCCGCGCCAGTACTACTTCGGGATAATGAGTCATATTAACCACATCCCATGCTTGGGCAGAAAACCAACGTGATTCTGGCTTGGTGGAAAAACGTGGCCCTTCGATAACCACAATAGTGCCGGTCTTATGATAAGGAATTGATATTTTTTTACAACATTCAGCCGCTAATTTCCTAAGAGTGGGACAATAAGGTTCGGCCATGGAAAAATGGGCGACTTCCGGCCCATGGAAAAAAGTATCATCTCGATGTTTGGTTCGATCAACAAAATGATCAGTGATTACAAAATCTCCTGGTTTGATATGCGACTGAAGCGAGCCAGCGGTACAAGAGGTGATTATTCTTTCCACCCCCAACATCTTGAGTGCCCAGATATTAGCTTGATAAGGTATTTTATGGGGAGGCAGATGATGATTTTTACCATGTCTGGATAAAAAAGCGACTTTTTTACCTTGATAAGTGCCGACTAATATTTTTTCCGACGGCTGACCAAAGGGTGTTCGGATACTGATCTCTCTGGCCTGATCTAAAAACTTATAAAAACCGGAACCGCCGATAACGCCAATTTCAGCGATTTTTTTCTTTTCTTTAATCTTTTTTATTTTATTTTTTAATTTCATATTAAATTACCTGCTCGCCATAATAGCTAATAAGCGAATGGACTTTGTATTTTTTTAATTTAGCTGAACCGCCGAGAAAGGGCAGGTCCACAACAACTGCAATACCAACTATTTTCCCGCCTAAACGCTCAACTAATTTAGCAGCGGCTTGTAGTGTACCGCCGGTGGCGATCAAATCATCAATAATCAAAATTTTCTCACCTTTTCTAAGGGTATCCTCGTGCATCTCAATGGTTTCCGAGGCATATTCCAAAGTGTATGATTCCTGGATAGTTTTATGGGGCAGCTTGCCTTTTTTGCGGACTAAAGAAACACCGGCTCCCAGCCGATAACCCACCACTCCAGCTAAGACAAAACCACGCGCATCAATGCCAACTACTTTGTCAACTTTTTGTGTGGCAAACGGTTTAATTAATTCTTGCACTAAGTAAGCAAAAACCTCTTTATTCTCAAATAAGGTCGTCACGTCATAAAATAAGATCCCTTCTTTTGGCCAATTAGGTACTTTGCGGATGAATTGATCAAGGTCCATAACTTCGCAATTTTAAAATAATGCTTAAATTACTCAACTTTAAAATTAAATCATTTTGAAATTGTTTGAAAATTGAAAATTTATTAATTAGCTTTAAACCAATCCCATGTTTGCTTTAATCCCTTATTTAAATCATATTGCGGCTGCCAATTTAAATCGTGTTTGATTTTATTAAATGAAAGGCAACTTTTCATTTGTTCGCCTGTAACGTATGGTCTATGTTTAATAAAGACTTTTGTCTGGGAAATTTGAATCATTTTTTTGGCCAGATTATCTATATTCGTTTGTTTACCTGTGCCGATATTAAATATGCCCTGGACTTGCTTGGGCAATGCTTTGATGACTGCGGAAACTACATCGGCCACATAAACAAAATCCCTGGTCTGTTGACCGCCGTTTACCCAGAGCGATTTTTTGCTGATTAATTGATGACCAAAAACCGCGACGACACCCGCCTCGCCTAAATAATTCTGGCGCGGGCCATAAATATTCGCCAAACGTAAAATAGTGTAAGGCAATCTATGTTGGTTTGAATAATAGTATAAATATTTTTCTAGCGCTAGCTTAGCAATGCCATAGGGCGAAAGGGGCTGCTCTTTTTCTGTTTCCAGAGTGGGAATTTTTACGCCGTCGCCGTAAATCGCGCCACCGCTGGAAATAAAAATAAATTTTTTAATTTTGTATTTGACACAATTTTCCAACAAATTCAAGGAGCCAATAATATTGCTCTGGGCATCAAAAATTGGGTCAACAATTGAGCGCCTGACATTCATTTGCGCTGCCAGGTGACAGACTATTGCTGGTTTTTCTTTTTTAAAGATCACGGAGAGTTTTCTATCTTGAATTTTTAATTGGTAGAATTTGGCTTGAGGATTTAAATTTTCTTTTTTACCGGTTGACAAATCATCCACCACAATTACTTGATGGTTTTGCATAATGAATTCATCCACTAAATGCGAACCGATAAAGCCAGCTCCGCCGGTGACTAAAATTTTAGGCATATTTTTTCAATTTAGCAACCATGTCTTTCCGCTCCCAGGTAAATTCCGGCAACTCGCGGCCGAAGTGGCCGTAGGCAGCTGTTTTTTTGTAAATGGGCCGGAGGAGATTTAAGTGTTTAATAATGCCGGCTGGAGTGAGTGGAAAAACTTGGCGGACAATTTTCTCCAATTTTGAATCTGCCAGAACGCCAGTGCCTTTAGTGTCAACCAAAACGGAAATGGGATCAGCCACGCCAATGACATAAGCCAGTTGAATTTCACAACGGCTGGCCAATTTAGCCGTCACAATATTTTTAGCAATGTAGCGCGCCATATAACTGGCGGAACGGTCAACTTTTGAAGGATCCTTGCCTGAAAAACAACCGCCGCCATGGCTGCCATGGCCGCCATAAGTGTCAACAATTATTTTACGGCCGGTTAATCCCGCGTCCGCGGGAGGACCGCCCTTGACAAAACGGCCGGTGGCGTTAACAAAAAATTTAGTTTTTTTATCCAGATATTTGCCGGCAATCGGCCGAACGACATGCTGGATAATATCGCGCTTCAGGCGCGCTGGGCTGACATCGGGATTGTGTTGAGCGGCAATGACTACGGTTTCCAATCTTTTTGGCTGGCCATTAATATATTCAACCGCCAGCTCCACTTTGCCGTCTGGTCTCAAATACGGCAGTTTTTTATTTTTTCGCACTTGAGCTAATCTGGCTGCCATTTGGTGCGACATTAAAATTGAGAGCGGCATTAATTCTTTAGTTTCCGTGCAGGCATAACCGAACATTAAGCCTTGGTCGCCAGCGCCTTGTTTTTTCTTATCAACGCCCTGGACAATGTCCGGAGACTGCTCATCAATCGCCACCACAACGCCCACATCATCAGCGCAAAAACCAAAATGGCCGTTGTCATAGCCAATTTCACGAATGGTGTCGCGGGCAATGGCGGCGACGTCAACATAACCTTTGGTGCGAATTTCGCCGGCGACAACGACCAGGCCGGTGGTCACCAGAGTTTCAATGCCGGCATGGCTGAATTTATCTTGACGAATTAATTCATCAAGGATGGCATCGGAAACCTGATCGGCTATCTTATCAGGATGGCCTTCAGTCACTGACTCGGAGGTGAAGATGTATTTATTCATAGTTATTTTTTAATTATTAAACTTCATATAATCTCATATTGGTCTGCATAAATTCAATGGTTTTCTTCAAGCCTTCTTCAAGATCAATCAGCGGAAACCAGCCGAGACTTTCTTTAGCCATGGTAATGTCAGGAATATTATAAGAAGCGGCATGCCAGTCCGGATCCTGATAAATGATTTTAGATTTTGAACCGGTCATTTTAATGATTAACTCTGCCACGTCTTTTAGCGCGTGCTTTTCATAATGACCAAGATTGATTGGCCCGGCCAGATCTGATTTGGCTAACTTAACCAGACCGTCAATAATATCGTCAATATAACAAAACGTATTTTCAGTCTGCTCATTGCCGTAGATAATCAGATCTTTGTTATTTAGAGCATGAAGAATAAAATCTGGCACTGCCCGGCCTTCTTTAATGGCCATTTTAGGGCCAAACGTTGTGAAAACTCTGGCAATCTTGGTATTTATTTTGAATTTTCTTTGGTAATTGGCAACAATGGTTTCGGCAAACCGCTTGCCTTCGTCATAAGCGCTGCGACTGTCAATAGGATTGACTAAACCTAAATAATCTTCCTTAATCGGCTTGGTATCCAAGGCATGGCCATAAACATGCTGGCTTGAAGTATGAATAAAAATTGATTGGTATTGCACCGCCAAATCAAGCATATTTTTGACGCCAGAGGAGTTAGCGCCAATGATTTCCAGGGCGTATTGTTCATGATCTTTGGGCGAGGTGGGACAGGCAAGATTATAAATGGCCTGAATGCCCTGAACGGCAACTTGGAATTTTTTCAACTCGGGAAAATTTTCCAAATCAAGCGGCTGGGTAATATCATGGCGAATAAATTCAAAATTCGGGTTTTGCAGCAGTAAATCAATGTTTGATTCCTTGCCGGTAATAAAATTGTCAATGGCGATAACATGGTTCTGGGTGACAAGCTGCTGACAAAGGTTAGTGCCAATAAATCCGGCAGCGCCGCTAACTATAATATTTGGTTTGTCAGTGGCTGAATTTTTATACGGCATAATTTTCAATTTAATTATTAATTTTATTATTTAATTCTTCTTTATTAAATACCCACTTTTTAGTCAAATAGTAAACAATCAAAGTGCAAATTATCATACCGATAATCTTGCCAATAATATCATGGCAACCGATATATTCCACGGTAATGAACAGCACCAGTTCACTGATAATTAAGCCGAGAATCATAACTAAAATAAATTTAACATATTGCCTGTGGATGTTTTTGCTGTTGTCCCTGAATGTCCAGTGCTTGTGAAAAACAAAACGGGCAATGCTGGCAATGAGCATAGTGAAAATGTTGACTGTCAAATAATGTTCCTGCCAGAAAAAGAATGCCCTAGTAAGGTAAATATACAAGCCAAGATCAAGCATGTTGGATAAATTGCCAACTAAAGAATATCTCAGCAGCTCTTTGACGGCTGGGTATTTTTTAAGAAATGGGAATTGCCTGATTGTATTTAATGTGGAATAATATAGTTTTAGCATATTTTATTTACCTGAAGCAACATAGACTCCGCCGGTAAATTTCTCACTGTAAGCAAAAAACTGATTAAGCAACAAGCCGCGGGCATTGAAAACTCTGACATGCGGACCGCCGCCCGGACCGGCGCCGGTAATAATTTCATCCAGACCATCGCCATTGACATCGCCGGAGGCAAGATTGACGCCGCCAAAAAATTTTTCATTGTAAGCAAAGAACTGGCTGATCGCTCTGCCTTGCCAGTCAAAAGTTCTGACTTGCGGGCTGCCGCCCATGGCAGGGGCGGTAATAATTTCTTTTTGGCCGTTGCCGGTAATATCGCCCACGGCCACGGTTAAACCGCGCATATAATTTGAGTCATAAGGTATAAATTGGCTGATGGTTTGAGCAGTGTAATTAAAAATTTTAATTAAGCCGGAAGTGCCGGCGCCGGTCGCCACAACAATCTCCGCATAGCTGTCGCCATTAACATCACCGACAGCCACGTTAAGACCGCCAGTAAAAAATTTGTTAACTGCGTAAAATTCCTTAATTAAACTGCCGGTTTCGCTGAAAATTTTAACCACTGGTTCAAAACCAGTTTGGGCAACCACAATTATCTCCGCCTGCTTATCATTATCAATATCACCGACGGCCAGTCTGATCCCCTTTTTCATTGAGCTGTCAAAGGCCAAAAATTTTAACTTTAGATTGCCGCGCAGATCAAAAATTTTAACCCAGGGCTCTTCGCTGCCGTTAGCGCCAACAATAATTTCTTCTTGGCCATCGTGGTTGAAATCAAAACTCGCCACATTGGCGCCAGCCCGTTTAGTTTCCTCAAAAGCAAAAAACTGGGAGGAAAATTTGCCTTCGGAATAAACTCTGATGTGCGGTCCGCCTTTTTGACCAGGACCAAAAATAATTTTATCAATTTTAACTTCAGCGGCGCTGACGGTGCTGTTGGCGGCAGCCAAAACTTTATAGCCGTTGAGTTTGCCATGGCCCATTTTGCCGACATAAAGCCAATTTTTATTGTCAATATTATCAGCATTATTCAAAAGCAAATCACGCAATTCCATCAGCGATAATTCCGGCTTTAAGGCTTTAACCAAAGCAGCCACGCCAACAACCTGCGGAGCAGAAACTGAAGTGCCTGACCAGTAACCGCCATATTCGCGATTATATTTTGGCAAACTGTCATTTTTGTCAAGAGTGCTAAAAATACCAACGCCAGGCGCAATTAAATCAACGCAATTGCCGTAATTTGAAAAACTTGCCAGCTGATTATTATTATCAACTGAAGCAACGCCAATGACCCAATTATTGCCAGGACCGCCGTCATGACAGACGGGATATCTGGGATTAGTGGTCATATCTAAACCGGTGGTAACCTCATTGCCAGCGGCGGCCACCACTAAAACACCGGCTTGATAAGCTCTGGCAATAGCATCTTCAAGAGTAGCCGAACGGCCCTCGCCCACAAAGCTTAAATTAATAATTTGAGCACCTTTTTCGCGAGCATAGTCAATCGCCCTGGCAACATCAAGAGTGTTGCCGCTGCCGTCGCCCCCGAGCACGCGCAAAGACATAATCTTGGCATGCCAGGAAACGCCGGCAATACCCTGATTATTATTGCCCTGGGCAGCGGCCACGCCAGCGATAATGGTGCCATGATTAATGCCTAAAAAACTATAATCACCGTCAAATTTTGGACTGGGGTCGGGTTGGTTTAAAATAAAATCCCAGCCATTATAATCATCAATATAGCCGTTGCCATCATCATCAAGATGATTGTCTTTGATTTCTCCGGAATTTTGCCAGATATTATAAACCAAGTCGGGATGGTTGACATCAACACCACTGTCAATGATGGCAATAACGACATTTTTACTACCCGGGGTATAGCCGGTAGTATAGTTCCAAGCTTGAGGAGCGCTGATGGCTGAAAGGTAAATTTGCTGGGTGTAGAAACCGTCATTCGGTTCAATGACGGCGTGGTAGATATAATTGGGTTCAAGATAATCAATGGACTTATTTTTCTGATTGGTCTGAATAAAATCTTCCAAAGCCTGACCGCCCAGCTGAAGATTATAAATTTTTTCTGAATTTTTGAGCTTAATTAAAACTTGGCCCGGCTCGTGGAGTGCGCCAAAATTATCCGCTACTTGCCGGGCGACTGATTGATTGGTGGCTAGGCCGCCAAAAATGAATGCCGTCGCCACTGTTAAAATGATAATAAATATTTTATAACGGATGCTATTTAGCATTATTTGAATTTAATTTTAATAATCTTTGATATAAATTAACAACTGCATGGGAAGTGCGCATACCAGAAAATAATTTGATAGCGCGCTCTAGAGTGCCGTTATCTTCACTCAAACCAAAACTAAGCATCCGCTGATACTCGTCAACGGCTAGTTGGTCTTGTTCGCTAATTACATAAGCGGTTAAAAGATTCCAATGAGCATCCAGATTCTTTGGGTAAAGCGCGACGGCTGATTGAAAATCTTTAATAGCTGCGGCAACATTACCCTGGTTAATTTTGGCGCGGCCTAATTCAAAATATATCTGCTGACGAGTGGGAGATAAGGCCAAGGCTTGGTTACCGTAAATAATTGCCTGCTGTGCATAATTGGCATCAAGATAACTGGCGGCATTATAAAGAACCATTAAATAAATATAGTTTTGGACATCATTAGGCGCCGCTTTTATATTATCACTAATCGCCTGAAAGGCATATTCAAAATTACGTTTAATGTCTGCTTCATCAGAAACATAGTCTTTATTATTGTGCGAAAGAATACTGTCAGCCAGCTTCTGTCTTAATTCCAGCGTTTGATAAGTATTCATCTTGATAGCTTGATCAAAATTTTGAATGGCTGATGGAAAATGACCATTATACGTTTTTTTTAAACCCTCAATGCCTTTGAGATTGGCTTGGGCCGGCTTAAGATTTAAATTTGAGATGAGCGCCAACAGGACAAAGAAACCGACAATCAAGGCATAAAGATTGATTGGTTTTTTGATGGCTGCTGTTTGCTGGCTATGTTTTTTTTCACTGGCGAGAAAAGCGACAAAAGCCAAAACAGAAAAGAGCATCACATAAGTTGGCAGGCTGTCAAAGACAAAGATATTTTGAATAAAATGGGCGCTTAAAAAAGCGAGCACGGCCAGAGATGGGTTAAAATTATGATAATAGTTTTCACGCATTAAGGCAAGCAAAATTCTAAAAGCTGAAACATAAATGCCAAGATAAATTATCAGACCGACTATGCCAGTGGCAATGGCGACATCAAAAACAGTATTATGCGCCCGATCAAACCAAATTTGAGAACCATTGTCGCGATAAATTTCTGGATGGAAATACTTGTTAAAAGCGACATTATAATTTTCCCAGCCATAGCCCAATAAAAATCTGTCTTGCCAGGCGCGCCATGATGAATCAATGGCATAAAGACGGGATTCAACCGTGACAGCATGGGGGGAAATACTAACCAGCCTTTGAAATGGACCGTGGCTCATCCAAGCTGCATTTTTGTTAATAAAAATAAAAATGATGGCGGCAATAATTAACACCAGCCCGCTTAAAAAGATTTTTTTTATCTTCTTGTTTTTTAAGGTGATAAAATAAATCAAAAAATAACAAAAAAGAGTCAGCATAAAGGCAATCATTGCGCCGCGGGTCTGGGTGGCAAATAAAATGTAAATTTCAAAAAGAGCCGCCAATCCAAAAATAATCTTCCACCAGATTTCTTTTCTTTGCCAGAATAATAAGAGGCACAACCAAAAATGACCAAGCGCATAAGCGCCAAGATATGAAGCATTGCCCAGCGTGGAAGTGAGCCGATCCCCGGCTGAATTAATAATGACCCAGGCAACTCCATATTTTTGGCCAAGCGCATAAAGAGCGACTAAGATGCTCACCGCGATTGAAGCACTAAAAAAAGTCAGCCATTCAGAACGGTTTTTAAATGTCTGGCTTAAAATAAAACAAAAAACAATCAAATGCGCAATGAACAAAAAGCCTTCGCCTCGCTCAATAGTGCCCCAGAGTGAACGGTAGGGATTAACGCCGCTCAATGAGGTTAAAAAAACAATGGCGCCAAAACCTAAAATAAACCAGAGAAGCTGATTTATTTTTGGGCGATAATGGACGGCTGACAGAGCGAGCAATAAATATAAAAAGGCGGCTATTTCCACAATGATGCGAAAATATATGGTTTTTAAAGTAATAAAGGGAAAAATAAACTTTGAGCTCACCAAAAGCGGCACTAAAAGAATTAAATATAAACAGCCCCAAAGCGAATATTTGAGGATTTTAGCGGTTAAAGTTTGATTAATTGTCATTGATTATATTGTATAATAGAAATATAAGATAATCAATGTGTATAATTGATGAGGATTGATTTTTTAGAAGAAGTTTGATATGATAAAAATAAGTTGCTATGAATATCATGACAAAAATTAAAATCGCAGTTTTGCTTATCGGGGATATAATTATCCTTTATTTTGCCCTATATTTAACTTTATGGCTCCGTTATTGGCGACCAGTCCAGGCAGAGTTGTGGAATAAGCATTGGCTGCCTTTTACGATTATTTTTATAATGTGGCTAATAGTTTTTTTTATTAATAAAATGTATGACCTGAAGACTGCCAGAAATAATTTTAATTTCTATAAGGTTTGGTTTAACAGTTTAATCTGGTGCGGTCTTATAGGTTTTATTTTCTTTTATATCACCACAACCGGCATCTCGCCCAAGACAGTGATGGTTTTGGATTTAGCTGTCTTTGGCGGACTGTTTCTTTTGTGGCGCAGATTGTTTAACCGCCTGATAGTCTATAAAAAATTTGTAGAGAACATGGTCATTATCGGATTGACCAAAGAAATGATTGAGCTAGCCCGAGAAATTAACAGCAAACCGCAGATGGGCTTGAGGGTAGTCGGCATGGTCAGCTTACAAAAATCTGAAATAAAATTTGACCAATTGGAGATTGCCATAATTAATGATTGGGATGAATTAAAAAATTTTTTTGACAAGAAAAAAGTCAGGACAATAATTTTGGGGAGCGATGCCCATGATTATCCGGATTTAATCAGCAAACTATACGAATCGCTTGAGCTGGGAGTGAATATTTTAGACAGACCGACTTTTGCCGAAAAATTTACCAGTAAAATTTTAATCAACACCATTGGCCAGATGTGGTTTTTGGAAAATATTAAAGAAAGCAATAAACAAATTTATGAGATCATCAAACGGGTTATGGATATCATGCTTTCCTGCGTGTTTTTGATAATTACTTTGCCTTTAATACCGCTTATTTACCTAATCACCAGGCTAACAAGCAAGGGGCCTGGATTTTTTATGCAACAGCGGACGGGCAAAAACGGCAAAAAATTTATGGCTGTCAAATTCAGAACCATGTATCAAAATGCAGAGAGCCATGGGCCGCAATGGGCGCAAAAAAATGACCCGAGAGTGACCAGCATCGGTCGGATTTTACGCAAAATAAGAATTGACGAAATTCCACAGCTGATAAATATTTTGCGCGGCGAGATGAGCTTTATCGGACCGCGGCCGGAAAGACCGGAGTTTATCGGACAGTTAAAAGAATCAATCCCCTTTTATGAAACCAGGCTTTTAGTCAAACCCGGTTTAACTGGCTGGGCGCAGATTAATTTTCCCTACGGGGCAACTGAAGCTGATGCTTTAGAAAAATTACAGTATGATTTGTACTATATAAAAAACAGGTCATTTGCGCTTGACCTGTCAATCCTGCTCAAAACCATTAAGACGGTGATCAGCGGC
>Ga0100392_1003955_pt1 | contig 13443 bp, 12 predicted proteins | sample CryGeymeta201516_FD_81548 | JGI IMG/M metagenome (GOLD analysis project Ga0100392, IMG submission 81548) | Groundwater microbial communities from Crystal Geyser aquifers in Utah, USA - Crystal Geyser metaG 2015-16 | ecosystem: Environmental > Aquatic > Deep subsurface > Groundwater | place: USA... | reverse complement strand
CGGGAATGACGGCGTTCATGCGGAGACCCTCCGGATCCACTGGTCAAGCGCGACCGCGACGATGATGAGCAGGCCGACGGCGAAGCTCTGCCACAGCGGCTCGAACCCCGACAGCGACAGGCCGGAGCGAAACACGCCCACGATCAGCGCGCCGAACAGCGTGCCGAAGATCGCGCCGCGCCCGCCGAACAGCGAGGTGCCGCCGATCACCACGGCGGTGATCGCGTCGAGGTTGCCTTCGGCGAAGGACTGCGGCGAGGCCGAGCCGACGCGGCCGATGGCGGCCCATCCCGCCAGCGCGCACAAGCCGCCTGCGACCGCATAGACCGACATCAGCACCCGGTCGGTGCGGATGCCCGACAGCTCGGCGGCCTCCTTGTCGTCGCCCACGGCATAGACCGCGCGGCCCCAGCCGGTCCAGTTCAGCGCATACCACAGCGCCATGAAGATCAGCACCATCAGGAAGCTGCCCAGGGTGAACTGCGCCCCGAACAGCTCGACGCGATGGCCGAACACCTTCAGCAGCGGCGCGATCTGGTCGATGCTCTGGCTGCGCACGGTCTGCCCGCCGGAATACCACAGCGACAGCGCGGCGAAGATCGACCAGGCGCCCAGCGTGGCGATGAACGGCGGGAGGCGGAACTCGATGGACGGGCCTGCGGGCAGCTTGCCCGCCGCCGCCGCGCCGCCCGCCGCCAGCCCCAGCATCACGCCCACCGGCGCCGACCAGATCAGCGACAGGCCCGCCAGCGTCAGCAGCGCCACGGTGGCGAGCGCGGTCACAAGCACCGGAATCACCCGCATCCGCGTCACCAGCGCGCCGTTGAACAGGCCGCAGGCCAGCCCGACGCCCAGGCCGATCAGCACCGCCACGATGTCGGGCGCGCCGCCCTCCACCCCCAGCCGCGCCATGATCATGTAGGACAGCACCATGATCGCCGCGACGCTGAGGTCGATGCCCGCCGTCAGGATGATCAGCGTCTGCGCCGCGCCAAGGATGCCGATCACCGTCACCTGCTGGATGATCAGCGACAGGTTGAACGCGGTCAGAAAGTTGTTCGCCGTGAAGCTGAACACCGCGACGCTGAGGATCAGCACCATGATCGGCGCCGCCGTCGGGTTCGCGTGCAGGAAGTGCTGGAAAAAGTCGAGCGCGCCCTTCCGGCGGCCCTCGAACGCCGCGACGGCGGTTTCGCGGGCGGCGGCGGCCTCGAAGTCCTGGGCCGGGCGGCCCGGCGGCGCTGCGGGTGCGTCGGACATGGCGTTTCTCCCCGATGATGCTTGTTGGAGAGAGGGCGCGCCGCGCCCTCTCCCGTCTTCAGAGCGGGATCAGCCCCAGCACTTCTTCAGCGCTTCCTCGGAGGTGATCGAGGGGATGCCCGCCACCGGCCGATCGGTCACCAGCTCGACGCCGGTGTTGAAGAAGTCCAGTCCGGGCGTGTTCTGCGGCTTCTCGCCGGTCTGGGCGTATTTCACCACCGCCTCGACGCCCATCGACGCCATCAGCAGCGGAAACTGCATCGAGGTGGCGCCGATCACGCCGTCGCGCACGTTCTGAACGCCGGGGCAGCCGCCATCGACGCTGACGATCAGCACGTCGTCGGCCTTGCCGAACGCCTTCAGCGCCTCATAAGCGCCTGCGGCGGCGGGTTCGTTGATGGTGTGGACCACGTTGATGCCGCTGTCGCGCTGGAACAGCGCCTCCATGGCGGTGCGCCCGCCTTCCTCCGCGCCCAGCGTCGGCTGGCCGCCCACGATGCGCGGGTCGGTCTCGTCATACATCTTCTTCACGTCCACCACATCGACGCCGAAGCCCTGCAGAAAGCCCTGGTTGCGCAGCACGTCCACCGGCACCTGGCGCTCATTGAGGTCCAGCGTCGCGATCTTGGCCGAGGCGGTCGCGTCGCCCATGGTCGCGGCGGCCCATTTGCCGATCAGTTCGCCCGCGAGGAAATTGTCGGTGGCGAAGGTGGCGTCCACCGCGTCTGCCGGGTCGAAGGGCGTGTCGAGCGCGATCACCAGGATGCCCGCCTCCCGCGCGCGGGCGATGCTGTCGGTCAGCGCCTGCGGGTCGGAGGCGACGATCAGGATGCCCTTGGCGCCCGCCGCGATCAGGCTCTCGATGCCCTCGATCTGCGCGCCGCTGTCGCCGTCATAGGCGCCGGCGTAAGAGCGCACCTGCACCCCCAGTTCCTTGCCGCGCGCCTCGGCGCCTTCGCGCATCTTGACGAAGAACGGGTTGGTGAAGGTCTTGGTGACGAGGCCGACGATGACCTCCTGCGCCGCGGCGGGGCCTGCGAACGGGCCTGCGGCCAGCACGGCGGCGGCCATCGCCGAGGCGAGCAGGCGGGACTTGATGGACATGAACGTTCCTCCGGGGGTTGGCGTTTTTCATCGTTCTGCATCCTCGGCGCGTCCTTGCCGACGTGTCCGAGAACCGCGCCACTAAGCATCATGCCTAACGATTCGTCAATAAGTAAATCACTTTGCCTTTTTAATTATTGTGATATATTGTCAAAAAGTTAAGGGTTCTATCCTTGGCGATCGGTGGGGGAGGGCGCCTGTGCGCGGCGGGGACACCAGCAGATTGAGAGCCTATAACGAGCGGCTGATCATCGGCGCCATCCGGCAGGCCGGGGCGCTGTCGAAGGCCGAGATCGCGCGCGCCACCGGGCTTAGCGCGCAGGCCGCGTCGGTGATCGTCAACCGGCTGCTGGCCGAGCATCTTCTGGCCAAGCGGCGCAAGGTGCGCGGTCAGGTGGGGCAGCCGCAGACGCCGATCGCGCTGAACCCCGAGGGCGCCTATGGCTTGGGCGTCAAGATCGGGCGGCGCAGCGTCGAGGCGGTGCTGGTGGATTTTCTCGGCGCGGTGGTCGCCAGCCGCCGCTTCGCCCATGCCGCGCCGCTGCCGGGTCCGGCGCTGGCGCAGGCGGCGGCGGCGGCGCGTGAGCTGGCCGCGCTGGCCAGGCCCGGCAGGCTGGCGGGTCTTGGCGTCGCGATGCCGGGCGATCTGCACGAATGGGCGGTGGAGCTGGGGCAGACGCCGGGCGCGCTCGACGGCTGGCGCGGGCTGGACGTGGCCGGGGCGCTGGCGGCGGCGACCGGGCTTGAGACCACCGTCTCCAACGACGCCACCGCCGCCTGCGCGGCGGAACTGGCGCTGGGCGACGCCATCGCCTGCCGCAGCGCGCTCTATCTGTATCTCGGCGCGTTCATCGGCGGCGGGCTGGTGCTCGACGGGCGGCTGCATCGCGGCGCGCGGGGCAACGCGGCGGCGCTGGGCTCGATGCCGATGGCGGGCGCCGACGCGCAAGGCCGCGCGCGGCAACTGATCCACGACGCCTCGCCGCTGTTTCTGGAGAGCGCGCTTGACGCCGCCGGGCTGGACGGCGCCGCGCTGATCGCCGGGCGGCAGGCCGCGCCGCAGGCCGAGGCGGAGGCGGCGTTCGCGCGCTGGCTCGACACGGCGGCGCCCGCGCTGGCGCGCGCCTGCGTCGCGGCGGCGAGCGTGGTGGATGTCGAGGTCGTGGTGATCGACGGCATTCTCAACCCCGCGTGGCGGCGCGCCGTGGTCGCCGCCACACGCGCCGCGCTGGATGGGTTCAGCACCGCCGGGCTGTCGCCGTTCATGCTGATGACCGGCTCGATCGGCGAGCCTGCGCGCGTGCTGGGCGCCGCGCTGGCGCCGTTGCAGGCCCGCTTCGCCCCCGATCCCGATCTGGTGCTGCGCGGCCCGGCGCGGGAGGCGGAGCGGCGCGCCGGGCGGGATCAGCCGGTCGCGCCAAGATAGGCGGCCAGCCCCGGCGGCGGATCGGCGAACAGCGCCGCCGACGGGCGCGCGCCGTCGATCCGCCCGGCGCCGTCTTCGCTGGCGCAGAACGCCGCCAGATCCGCCGTCCGCGCGTCGCCGGGGTGGTGCGTCACCATCAGCACCGTGGTCGCGCGCGGCGCTGCGGCGGCGCGGACCAGCGCCAGCATCTCCGCCCGCAGGCCCGGCCCCAGCGCCGCGAACGGCTCATCCAGCAACAGCGCGGGCCGGTCGCGCAGCAGCGCGCGCGCCAGCGCCGCGCGCTGGCGCTGGCCGCCCGAAAGCTGGTCCGGCAGCCGGGCGCCGAGGCCCTCCAGCCCCGTCTCCGCCAGCGCCGCCTCGACGCGCGCGGCCTGCGCCGCTGAAAGCCGCAGGTCGGGTCGCAGGCCCAGGCCGACGTTCTGCGCCACGCTGAGGTGGGGAAACAGGTTGTTGTCCTGAAACAGCAGCGAGACCGGCCGCGCGGCGGGCGCCAGCCCCGCCAGATCGCGCCCCGCCACGACCACGCGCCCCGCCGTCACCGCGACGAACCCGGCGATGGCCAGCAGCAGCGTGGATTTGCCGCCCCCAGACGGCCCGATCAGCGCGCAAAAGGCGCCTTTGGGGATCGCCAGATCAGCGCGCAGGATAAAATCGCCCGATTGCGCGACCATGCCTTCCAGCGCGATCATCCGCGCCCCCAGCGGTCGAACAGCCAGAACAGCCCGAAGCTGAGGCCGATCAGCATCAGCGCCGCGCCCAGCGCCGCGTCGAGCTGGCGCGACGTGGCCAGCAGGTGCATCAGCAGCGGCAGCGTGGGCGCCTCGGGCCGCGAGAACAGCGCGATCACCCCCAGATCGCCCGCCGACAGCGCCGCCGCCAGCCCCAGCGCGAACCCCAGCGGCGCCCGCAGACGCGGCAGATACAGGATGCGCGCCCGCGCCAGACCGCGCAGGCCCAGACTGTCGGCCAGCCGCCCGTGCTCGGCCTGCGCCTGCCGCAGCGGCGGGAGAAGGATGCGCAGCGCGAACGGCGCCGCCATCACCGCGTTGACCAGCGCCGTCAGCGGCAGCGCCAGCGCGGCGGGGTCGGCCCACGGGCGCAGCGCGATGAACAGCGCGATCCCAAGCACGAAGGGCGAGGCCGCGATGGGCAGCAGCCCCGCCGCCTCCGCCCAGAGCGCCGCGCGGCGGGGCAGGGCGGCGGCCAGCGCCGCCAGCGGCAGGGCCAGCGCCAGCGTCAGCGCGGCGGAGACCAGCGCCACCGCCAGCGACCGCCCCGCCGCCGCCCATACCGCGTCGGGCAGGCCGATCACCCCCGGCGCGCCCTTCAGCAGCACCGCCAGCAGCGGCAGGCCGAGAAACAGGCAGCCCAGCGCGATGGCCAGCGCGTCGCCGATCCGCGCCGCAGGGCTGGCGCCGTCCCACCGCTCGGTCAGCCGCGCCAGCCCCGGCGCCGTCGCCAGCGGCGCCGCCAGCGCCAGCGCCGCCAGCGCCGCGACGGCGCAAAGCGCGAATTGCAGCAGCGCCAGCAGCGCGGCGCGCGCCAGATCGAATTCATGGACGGCGGCCTCGAAGATCGCCAGCTCCAGCGTGGTGGCGCGCGGGCCGCCGCCCAGCGCCAGCGCCACCGCGAAACTGGTGGCGCAGACCGCGAAGATCACCGCCAGCGCGCCGGGGATGGCGCCGCGCAGCGCGGGTCCCTCCACCAGCCGAAACAGCGCCCAGCCCTGCACGCCCAGCTGCGCCGCCAGCCGCCAGCGCTCGGGCGGGATCGCCGCATAGGCCTGCAGCAACAGCCGCGCCGCCAGCGGCAGGTTGAAGAACACATGCGCCAGCAGCACGCCGGGCATGCCGTAGATGTCGAGCCGGGGCAGGCCGACGCTGGCCAGCGCGTCGCTGACCCAGCCCGACCGCCCCCACACCGCGCTCACCCCCAGAATCGCCACGATGGACGGCAGCAGAAACGGCGCCCCCATCAGCCGCGCCAGCGCGTCGCGCCCGGCAAACCGCCGCCGCGACAGCGCGCGCGCCAGCGGGATCGCCAGCGCGACCGAAATCAGCGCCGACAGCGCCGCCTGCCGCACGGTGAACCAGCCTGCGCGCCAGTCGGCCGCCGACAGCGCGCCGGGCCCCTCCGCCCGCAGCGCCACCACCGCCACCGCGCCGAGCGTCAGCGCCGCGACCAGCAGCAGGGCGGCGGCGCCGGGCACGGCGACCCCCGCGCGCGGCCAGCGCGAGAGCGCCGTGGCCCCGTTCATGGCGCCCCGCCGCCGCAACGCCGCAGCCCCGGCCTCGCGCCGCGACTACGGCGGTTCAGCGCCGCGACGGTAGCGAGGCCCCGGCGCAGGGCCGGGGCGGCGGCTGGGCAGGCGGCGTTGGTTCTCCATCCGTGCGCCTGTTCGGCGCGTCGCGCCGCTGGCGCAGCGCCGACTCGCCCGCATCCGGGTTCAATCCCGCCGCCGCCGCTGCGCTGTCCCAGCCTCGGGCCGGGACTGCTTCGGCGCCGCGCCATGCTCTCCGCGCGGCCCCGGCGCAAGGCCAGCGCCGCGATGGCGCCTGCGCGCCCGCTCACCGGCTCAGCGCGTCGCGCCATTCGTCCAGCGCCGTCGCGCGCAGCGCCGGAACATCCGCAGGCGCGACCATCAGCGAGCGGGCGGGCTTGGGCAGCCCCGCGAAACCCTCGGGCAGCCCGGCGGCGGGCGTCACGGCGGGATACATCCAGTTCGTCGTCGCGATGGCGCCCTGGAACCCCTCCGACAGCATGAAGGCGAGAAACTGGTCGGCCAGTTCGGGGTTGCGGCTGGCGGCCAGCTTCCCGGCGACCTCGACCTGAAGATAATGCCCCTCGTCGAACAGCGCGGCTTTCTTCGTGGCGTCGCCCTCGACCACCAGGTGATAGGCGGGCGAGGTGGTGTAGCTGAGCGCCATCATCGCCTCGCCCTCCAGAAACGCCGAATACGCCTCCCACCAGCCCTTGGTGACGGTGACGATCCGGGGCGCCAGCCGCGCCCAGACGCTTTCCGCCCCGTCGCCGTAGAGCTGCTTGACCCACATCAGCAGGCCAAGGCCAGGGGTGGAGGTGCGCGGGTCCTGGATCACGATGGTCACGTCTTCGGGCGCGTCGAGCAGCGCCGCAAAACTGGTCGGCGGATTGGCCAGCCGCGTCTCGTCATAGACGAAGGCGAACCAGCCCCAGTCGTAGGGCAGGAACAGCGGATCGTCCCAGCCGCCGGGCACATCCGTCTGCGCGCTGACGCCGTGCGGCGCGAACAGGCCGGTCGCGGCGGCGGCGGCGACCAGGTTGGCGTCCAGCCCCAGCGCCACGTCGGCCTCGCTGCGCGCGCCCTCCAGCCGCAACCGGCCCAAGAGCGCGGCGCCGTCGCCCGCCGCCACAAGACGCAGGTCGCAGGCGCATTCCGCCTCGAACGCCTTCTCGATCACCGGGCCGGGGCCGTAGTCGGTCACGAAGCTGTCGTAGGTATAGACCGTCAGCATGGGGGTTTCAGCCTGCGCGGCGCCGACGAACAGCGCGGCGGCGAGCACAGGGGCGGCGAACATCGGGGCGGCGAACATCGGGGCGGGGTATCTCATCGGCGTCTCCTCCGCCGGGGCCTGGGGGAGGACGCCGGATCGCGGGATGCGCCGGGCGGTCCGCCTTCCCTCCGCCGGCATGATCCGGTTCAGGTTCGACGGGTCCGCATCGCTGCGTCTCAGCCCTTGTCAGGACTCCCCGAGGCTGAGCAAGCATAACGTCGGGCGGGGGCGGCGCAAGGGCGTGCGTCAGGGCTTCGCCTCGGGCTGCGCCAGCGGCAGCGGCTGTTGCACCGGTTCTCCCCAGCGATGGGCGAGCCAGTCCATCTCGGCGAAGATCGCGTCGGTTCCCGCCTGTGCGCGGATCGCCAGCACAAAGCGCCGCGCCGCGCGCCAGTCCTTGAGAAACGACGTCCTGAACCAGCGTTTGTAGAGGTCCTCGTCGAGGATTCGCTCGCGAATGCCGACCGCGATCAGTTCATAATCGTTCAGCGTGTTGCGGATGGTGTTGGACTGGGGGCTGTTGCGGTGCTCCTCGGTGGCCCAGAGTTCCAGACCGCTCGACGCATCGCGCAGCTTGATGAACTCGGCGCGGGCGTCGATATAGTCCCGGTCCCATTCTTTCTTGGCCAGCATGTCGAGCGTGGCGCGCTTGCGGGCGATCTTGCGCTGTTCGGAGATGGAGTAGAGCGCGATGGTCGCGCCGATGGCCGCAGAAACGAGTATGGCCCCGACTGAAAGCCAAGGGCCATACCATGCGTTCGTCTGGATGATTACCGTGGCGACGTCCGCCGCCTGTGGTTCATCCACCCCAGCCTTCACGAAACATCATCATACTCCTCTGACAGCCTTGCTCAGATGAGAGCGCAATATTGCGCAGTCAAGAGAACGGCGCGTAAACAGTCGATAGAATAGCCACGCGCGCTGCGCCGCGCAACGCCCGTCAGATGATCGCGTGGCGCACCTTCGCCGACACCCACTCCGACAGAACCACGGTGCCGAGGATCACGATCACGATCATCGTCACCTGCGGCCAGGCCAGCACGTTCAGCGACGCCTGAAGCTGCAACCCCAGACCTCCGGCGCCGACCAGGCCCAGAATGGCGCTCTCGCGGATGTTGATGTCCCAGCGGAACACCGAGATGCCGTAGAACGCGGGCGCCACCTGCGGCGCGATCCCGTAGCTCATCACCTGAAGGCGGCTGGCGCCGGTGGCCTCGATGGCCTCGATCTGAGAGGCGTCGGTCTCCTCGATCGCCTCATACAAAAGCTTGCCGATGAAGCCGATCGAGCGGAACGCGATGGCGATGATCCCGGCCAGCAAGCCCGGCCCGATGATCGACACCAGCAGCAGCGCCCAGATCAGCGAGTTGATCGAGCGCGACGCCACGATCACGAACAGCGCCACGGGCCGCACCAGCAGCGCGCTGGGCGTGGTGTTGCGCGCCGCCAGCCACGCCACCGGCACGGCGATCAGGATGCCGAGCAGCGTGCCCAGCGTGGCGATGCTCAGCGTGTCCCACAGCGGCAGCCACAGCTTCTCCATATAGCTCCAGCGCGGCGGAAACGCGCGGGAGGCGAGGTCGGCCGCCTGCGTGGGCGCGTCATGGACGAACATCCAGATCGTGTCGGCGGTCATCACCCGCCAGCACCACACGAACAGCGCAACCAGCGCCAGCCACCCCGCCCACAGCGCAAGCGCCGCTTTCGGCGTGCGCCGCGTCCAGACCGGGCCTTGCGCCGTTTGCGTAATCGCCATCACTGCACCCACTTGCGCACGAAGCCGGAGACGTATTCCGCCGCCATCACGATCACGATGATGATCAGCAGCACCGCCCCCGCGCTGTCGTATTCATAGCGGTCGATGGCGGTGTTCAGCGTCGCGCCGATGCCGCCCGCGCCGACGATGCCGATCACGGCGCTCTCGCGGAAGTTGATGTCGAGCCGATACACCGACAGCCCGATCAGCCGCGGCGCCACCTGCGGCTGGATGGCGTAGTTGATCAGTTGCGGCCATGAGGCGCCGGTGGCGCGCACCGCTTCGGCCTGCGCCTCGTCGATGTCCTCGATGTCCTCGGCCAGCAGCTTGGCCATGAAGCCGATGGTGGCGAAGGCGAGCGTGAGAAACCCCGCGAACGGGCCGAAGCCGAACATCGCCACCAGCAGGATCGCGACGATGATCTCCTGCAACGCGCGGCTGGCGGCGATGATCGCGCGGCAGAGGTAATACACCGCCTTCGGCGCCACGTTGCGCGCGGCGCCGACGCCGATGGGAACCGACAGGATCACGCCAACGACGGTGGCGGTCAGCGTCATGGTCAGGCTCTCGGTCAGCCCCTGGGCGATGTCGCGCCAGCGCGAGGTGAAGTCGGGTTGCAGGAAGCCGCCGACGAAGCGCCCGCCGCGCTCCATGCCTTCCGCGATGCGCGCCCAGTTGACCTCGACCGTGCCGATGGCGATCACCAGATAGACCACCGCGCCGACGATCAGCGCCCAGCGCAGCGTCGCATTCTTCACCAGTTGCGGCGGGCGGCGCCACGTCGAGGGAAACGCCCCGGCGTCGCCGGCCAGATCGCGCGCGCTCACACCAGCCCCGCCATGCGTTCGGCCTGATCGCGGTCGGCGTCGGCGTCGTCCTGCGCGCCCTTGCGCATCGCCTTCCAGTCCTCCGCGCCGTAGATGCGGGTCAGCGCCGCTTCGTCGAGCGTCTCCGGCGCGCCGTCGAACACCACCCGGCCCGCTTGAAGGCCGATGATGCGCTGGGTGAACTGCTGCGCCAGCACCACGTCGTGGATGTTGATGATCGCGGGCAGGCCGCTTTCGGCGCAGATCTCCACGATCAGCCGCATGATCTGGCGCGAGGTTTTCGGGTCGAGCGAGGCGGTCGGCTCATCGACCAGCAGAAGCTCCGGCTCCTGCGCCAGCGCGCGCGCGATGCCGACGCGCTGGCGCTGGCCGCCCGACAGCGCGTCGGCGCGCTTGTCGGCGTGGTCGGTCAGGCCGACGCGGTTCAGCAGGCGAAAGGCGTTGCGCACGTCCTCGCCCGGATAGCGGCGCAGAAAGCTGCGCCAGAACGAGACATAGCCGAGGCGGCCCGACAGCACGTTCTCCATCACCGTCAGCCGCTCGACCAGCGCGTATTCCTGAAAGATCATGCCGATCCGCCGCCGCGCCCGGCGCAGGTCAGCCTTCGACAGCGCGGTGATGTCGAGATCGTTCAGCAGCACGCGGCCCGATGTCGGCTGGACCAGCCGGTTGACGCAGCGGATCAAGGTCGATTTTCCCGCGCCGGACGGGCCGATCAGCCCCACGACTTGTCCCTTGGGCACAGTGAAGCTGACGTCGCTCAGCGCCTTGTCGCCGCCGGGGTAGGTCTTGGTCAGTCGGTCGATGGTCAGCATCGGCGCGTCCTGTCGGCGGGAAATGCGAAAGGACGCAGGCGGCGGGCGCCTGCGTCCGGGTCGTGGAGGACGCGCGCTTACTGGCAGGCGTAGGAGACGTTGTTCGCGTCGTCGATCTTGCGGATCACGGCCCAGTCGTCCTTGAAGGTGATCGGCACGAACTGCGCCTCGCCCGACTTCTCGAACTCCGCCTGCAGCGACGAACCCTCCCACTTGAAGGTGCGGAACGCCTCCTTGATCTTGTCCTGAAGCGCGGGCGTGAGGTTGTGCGCCACGCCATAGCCGGTGGTCGGGAAGGTCTGCGAGGTGTAGATGATCCGCACCTGATCTTCCTTGATCACGTCGCGGGCGATCATGCGCTTGCGCACCGAGTTGGCGATCGAGGCGGCGGCATAGTCCTTGTTGGCGACGCCGAGGATCGAGTTGTCATGCTTGCCCGAGAACGCGGGTTCGAAGTCGCGGCCCGGCTCCATGCCGAAATCGGCCTTCAGGATCGCCGAGGGCGCCTTGAAGCCGGAGTTGGAGGTCTCGGAGGTGAAGGCGAGCTGCTTGCCCTTGATGTCCTCGACCTTCTCGACGCCCGAGCCGGGATAGGTGATGATCTCCATCTCGTAGCCGAAGCTGCCGTCGGCGCGCGCCATCATGGTGAAGGGGCGGAAACCCGCGCAGGCGACCGCCAGCGGGTTGGAGCCGGTGTTGAAGCCCGCGATGTGCAGACGACCGGCGCGCATCGCCTCGATCTGGGCGGCGTTCGACTGCACCGGGAAGAACTGCACCTTCTTGCCGGTCACCGCCGCGAGGTGGTCGAGAAAGTCCTTCCACGCCTCGGCATAGACCGCCGGATCCTCGACCGGGGTATAGGCGAAGATCAGCGTGTCAGGGTCCACCAGCTTCGCCGGATCGGTGGGAATGTCGGCGATCAGGTCGCCGTCGGCGTCGGCATAGCGCGCGTCCAGCGCAAATTCGGCGGAGGCGGCGCCGGCGATCAGGAACGCCGCGACGGTGGCCAGAAGCCTTTTCATGGAGTGTCTCCCTGTTTAATCGACCGCGCCTGATTAGGGCGTTTTCGCGACGGTTTGATTGCCATTCAGTGAATGAGTTGTGACGATTTGGACCCCAGGGTCAAGAAAATCGCGCGCGCCGGAACGGGTGCGGATCGACCACGGGCGCCGCGCCGGTCGCCAGATCCGCCGCCAGCCGCCCCGCCGCCGGGCCGAGGCCGAAGCCATGGCCGGAAAACCCTGTCGCCAGCGTCAGGCCGGGCGCGTCGGGCAGGGCGTCGATCACCGGGCCTTCGTCGGGCGTCACGTCGATCATGCCGCCCCAGCTTGCGGCTGCGCCCACGCCGCGCAAGGCCGGGTGCAGCGCCTGCGCGGCGCGCAGCACGTCGGCCAGAAGCGCCGCGTCGGGCGCGGGGTCAAGCATGCGGACCTGCTCGAAAGGGCTGACCTGATCGCCCGCCCAGCGCCGCCGCCCCAGCGGGCCGAAGAACGCGGGGCCTGCGCGCAGTTTCAAAATGCCCCAGCGGTCGCGCACCAGCCGCGCGAAGGTGGGAAAATGCGCGAAGGCCGCCGGGATCAGGTCAAACCGCGCGGCGCCGGAGCGGGCGATGGTGTAGCCGCCGTCCGCCCGCCTGCGCAGCGACGCCGCGTCCGCGCCCAGCGGCCCCGGCGTGATCAGCGGCGCCGGGCCGGTGCGCAGCACCGAGGCCGTGATCGCCAGTTGCGGCAGGCTCAGCCCCGCGTTCTCCAGAAACGGCCGCGACCATACCCCGCCCGCCAGGATCACCGCGTCGCAGGCGATCGGCCCGCGCTCGGTGACCACGCCGCGCACCCGCCCCGCCACGCGGTCGAGCGTGCGCACCGCGCAGGTCTCGACGATCTGCGCCCCCTGCGCCGCCGCCAGCCGCGCCAGGGCGGGGACCGCCAGCGACGGCTCGGCCATCGCGTCGGTCGCGGTGTGCTGGGCGCCTTTGAAGCGGCGGTCGTCGCGGCCCAGCAGCGCATCGGTCTCGGCCGCGCTCAGCATCCGCGTCGGCAGGCCGAAGGCGCGGGCGTGCGGCATCCACGCCGCGCGCTGCGCCAGCTGCGCCTCGGTCTCGCACAGATAGGTCGCGCCCGCGCGGCGAAAGCCGATGTCGCAGTCCACCTGCTGCGCCAGCCGCTCCCAATCGCGCAGCGCCGCCAGCATCAGCGGCAGTTCGCGCGGGTCGCGCCCCTGCGTGCGCACCCAGCCCCAGTTGCGCGAGGATTGCTCGCCCGCCACGCGGCCCTTCTCGCACAGCGTGACCGACAGGCCCCGCTCGCGCAGCGCCAGCGCGGCGCAGACGCCGACGATCCCGCCGCCGATCACCACCACGTCGGCGCGGCGGGGCAGGGCGGTCACGGACGCTCCTCGGGCGCGATCTCGGCGCGAAAACCGCGCGCGAACCAGTCCGACACGCCCGTCGGCAGACGGTTGTCGAGCCACGTCAGCAGCGCCAGCGGCGCCGGGAAGGTGATGAACGGGTCGCGCCGCGCCAGACCCCGCGCGATGATCTCCGCCGCGCGCGCCGCCGAAATCTCGAACGGCTTGAAACCCTTGTGCCGCGCCGACATCGGCGAGGCGACGAAGCCGGGGCAGATCACGCTGACCGACGCGCCCTGCGCGCGCAGACCGCCGCGCAGCGCCACGCCCCAGGCGCGCACGGCGGCCTTGCTGGCGCTGTAGGCGGCGAGGTCGG
>Ga0100392_1003948_pt1 | contig 13456 bp, 8 predicted proteins | sample CryGeymeta201516_FD_81548 | JGI IMG/M metagenome (GOLD analysis project Ga0100392, IMG submission 81548) | Groundwater microbial communities from Crystal Geyser aquifers in Utah, USA - Crystal Geyser metaG 2015-16 | ecosystem: Environmental > Aquatic > Deep subsurface > Groundwater | place: USA... | reverse complement strand
GACGCAACAGTCGGCAGCGCCACAGGCTGATCTGGATCAGCGATCCGCCCCGGCATCTTTTGGCCTGAAATATCCCGGGGTCCGGGGCAGAGCCCCGGATTTCCAACGTCCGGGGCAGAGCCCCGGATTTCCAACGTCCGGGGCAGAGCCCCGGATTTCCAGGTTCCGGGGCAGAGCCCCGGATTTCCAGGTTCCGGGGCAAAGCCCCGGCATCCTCACGCCATCCCGCCCGCGACCAGCCCCGCGGCGATCTGCGCATAGGCCTGCGCCGCGGCACTGTCACCCGCAGCGATCGGCACCCCCGCATCCCCCGCCAGCCGCGTGTCAAGGTCGATGGGCAGCGCACCCAGAAACGGCACCCCGATCCGCGCCGCCTCCGCCTGCACCCCGCCATGGCCAAAGATCTGCGCCTCATGCCCGCAGTTGGGACATATATAAGTAGACATGTTCTCGATCATCCCCAGCACCGGGGTTTTCAACGTCTGGAACATGTCGAGCGCCTTGCGCGCGTCGAGCAGTGCCACGTCCTGCGGCGTGCTCACCACGATCGCACCGGTCAGTTGCGTGCGCTGGCACAGCGTGAGCTGCACATCCCCCGTGCCCGGCGGCAGATCGACGATCAGCACGTCGAGCCGCCCCCATTCCACCTGCCCCAGCATCTGCTGCAACGCCCCCATCAGCATCGGCCCGCGCCAGATGATCGCCTTGTCGGGGTCCATCATCAGCCCGATCGACATCATCGTGACGCCATGCGCCCGCAGCGGGATGATCGTCTGCCCGTCCGGGCTTGCGGGCCGCGCGCTCACCCCCATCATCCGGGGCTGGCTCGGACCGTAGATATCGGCATCGAGCAGTCCGACCCGCCGCCCCGCCCGCGCCAGTGCCACGGCAAGGTTGGCCGACACGGTCGATTTGCCCACGCCCCCCTTGCCCGACCCTACGGCCAAGATCCTGTCCACCCCCGTCACGCGCTGCGCGCCCGCCTGCGGCGTCGGATGCCGCCCGATGGTGAGCGATGGCGGCGCCTTGGCCGCCGCCGCGGGCGCAGAGGGCCCGTGGGCCGTCAGAATCGCCGTAACAGAGGTCACGCCGGGCAGCGCCTGTATACATTCCTCGGCCGTGCGGCGAAACGCTTCGAGCGCACGCGCCTCGTCCGGGCTCGCCGCCTCGATCACGAATCTGACGGCGCCACCCTCGATTGCGAGCGCACGAATCATATCGCGCCCCACCGGATCGCCGCCGCCGGGCAGTGACAATTTTGCCAAGGTTCCCATTATCTTGTCGCGCGACAGATCCATTTTCATCTTCCCTTTACAGTTTCACCCACGGTCGGGTTTGCAAATCGCCTGTTCTCGCGCCAACCCTCGCCATCTTTGCGGCAAACAGCAAGCGGGCGTCCGCTTCACGCCACTCCCGCGCACAAATCGCCCAAAAAAAGGTCAACATCGCGTATGCATTTGCTGCATGGCAGCATTGCGCAGAGAGGCCATTGTGCATCTGCAGCAAATGCCTACTTTCACTCTCGAAGGCGCAGTCAAAGCGCTTTGAGTGAAACGTTTGAGCAGACAACAAGTGAGAGAGACCATGGCATACGCAAATGACATCCGCGCTTATGGCGCCACGCTGGGCCAGCGCATCTCCGAATTCCGTGCCGCCCTGGCGGACCGCTACGCGAAATACACGGTCTATCGGACCACGCTGAACGAACTGGCCGACCTCAACGATCGCGATCTGTCCGATCTGGGGATCAGCCGGTCGTCAATCAAGGGCATCGCCCTCGACGCGGCCTACGGCCGCAACTGAGTTTCCTTTTCAGGCGGCCCTCTTCCTCCCGGATAAGCCCGCTTGAGACGACGATCCGCTCCTCCTCCTCCCTGAGCGGGTCGTGAACAGAGCGGCGGCACCTCTCCTCCTCCCTGGTGTCGCCGCGTCTGACCCCATACGTCCCCCCTCCTCCTCCCGGGGTGACGTTGCTTCGACGGCAGGGTCTCTCCTCCTCCCTGACCCTGCCGTCACAAGACCAAGACCGGACGGCCCTGTTCCTCCTCCTCCCTGAACAGGGTCGGACCAGACCGGCGGCGGCATCTCTCCTCCTCCCTGATGCCGCCGCCACGCTATTGTGATGTGCGATCGCCGGTCGCCTCCTCCCTGACCGGCCATGCCAAGAGCGGCGATACCCACCTCCTCCCGGGTATCGCCGTTTTCGTTTGCGCGCGCTTCTGCCCCCCACCCATCTGCCCCCGCGCATCTGCCGCCCCCCACCCATCTGCCCCCCACGCTTCTGCCCCCCGCATCTGCCGCCCCACGCATCTGCCTCTTGTGCCGGGCGCGCCGCCCCGGCATCGTCGGCGCGCAACAGCGGGGCAATGCATGCGGCTCTCCCTACTCTCTGCGGCCCTCGTGGCGGCCCTGGTCGGCTATGGCTCGACCATCGTCCTGGTGCTGGCCGCGGCAGCAGCCCTCGGTGCGACCCCTGCCCAGACGGCAAGCTGGGTGCTGGCGATCTGCCTGGCCAAGGCAGCGGGCAGCGCGCTGCTCAGCGCCTGGGCCCGGATCCCCGTGGTCCTTGCCTGGAGCACCCCCGGCGCGGCGCTGATCGCCGCGACAAGCGGCATCAGCATGGCCGAAGGCGTGGGCGCCTTCCTCCTCGCAGGGGCGCTGATCGCGCTGAGCGGCGTCCTGCGCCCGCTTGGCCGGCTGATCGCGCTGATCCCCGACGGCATCGCGGCCGGGATGCTCGCGGGCGTGCTCTTGCCCTTCTGCCTCAAACTCGGGCCCGCAGCGGTCGCCCTGCCCGGCCTCGTGCTGCCGATGGTCACCCTGTTCCTGCTGGTGCGCCGCGCCAATCCCGCGCTTGCCGTGCTCGCGGCGCTGGCGCTCGGCCTCGCGCTGGCCTTCGCCACCGGCGCGGCAGCGCTGCCCGACCTGCGCCTGCCCTGGCCCCGCCTGACCTTCATCGCCCCCGCCTTCCGGCCCGAAGTCCTGCTTGGCCTCGGCCTGCCGCTCTACCTCGTCACCATGGCCTCGCAGAACCTGCCCGGCTTCGCCACCCTGCGCGCGGCGGGCTACACGCCCCCGGTCCGTGCGGCGCTGGGCGTGACCGGCGGGCTTTCGGCGCTCTCGGCGCTCTTCGGGGCGCATACCATCTCGATGGCCGCCATCACCGCCGCGATCTGCCTGGGCGATGACGTGCACCCCGACCGCACCCGCCGCTGGAAGGTCGGGCTTGCCTATGCCGCCGTCTGGGTGGGCCTCGGCCTGCTCGGGCCGCTGATCGTCACGCTGCTGGCCGCCCTGCCCGCCGACCTGATCGCCGCGATCGTGGGCCTGGCGCTGCTCGGCCCGCTCACCGGCGCGCTCACCGGCGGCTTTGCCCAGCCCGCACAGCGCTTTGCCGCCGCCGCCACCCTGACTGTCACCGCCTCCGGCGTGACCGCCTTCGGCATCGGCGCGGCCTTCTGGGGGCTGGTCGCCGGCCTTGTGGTATACGCCGCCGAGACCATCCAGCACCGCCGCTGAGGCTTCATCTTGCCGCAAATATCCCGGGGGGAGGCGCAAGCCGGGGGGCAGAGCCCCCCTACCCGCGCAGATCCTTCGTGCTGTCCATCACGATCTGCGAGGTGATCGACCGGACCGACGCAACCGTGCCCAACACCTCGGAGCAAAACCGCTTCCAGGCCGCCATGTCGGGCCTTTCGACCCAAAAGAGGTCGTCGAACACGCCCGCGATAGTGTGGCACTCCACCACCCCGGACGCCTGCGCCGCGCCGCCTGCGGGCGTTCGACATCGCCATGGCGCTGCTGCTGGTGGCGACGCCCTACCCTGTCGTCACCGGCAGCGCCGGTCTCGCGCCCTAAAAGGGCACGTCATCCGCCATGTCGGCCGCCACGACAAAGCGGGCCACGACCTTCTTCTCGCCCGCCTTGTCAAAGGCGATGTCGAGCTTGTCGCCCTCGATCGCCATCACGGCACCATAGCCGAACTTCTGGTGAAACACCCGGTCGCCTGTCGCAAAGGCGGACACGGCAGTCAGGTCGATGGTCATGTGCCGCGCCTCGGCGGGCGCCGCCATGCCGCGCTGCACGCTGCGTTCCTGCAACCGCCGCCAGCCGGGCGAATTGTAGACATTGGCGCCTGCCGCCCGCGCATGCAGATCCGACCCCTGCATCGCGGCAACCGCGGGCGAGGCGCGCGCCGCCATCCCCGCCGCGCCATAGCCCCCGCCATAAAGCCCCGGCGGCGTCAGCACCTCGACATGCGCCGCCGGCAATTCGTCGATGAACCGCGACGGCATCGCCGATTGCCATTGGCCATAGACCCGCCGGTTCGCGGCAAAGGACACCGTGCACAGCACCTCCGCCCGGGTGAGGCCCACATAGGCCAGCCGCCGCTCCTCCTCGAGCCCCTTGAGCCCGCTCTCGTCCATCGAGCGCTGCGAGGGAAACAGCCCATCCTCCCAGCCCGGCAGGAACACCGCGGGAAACTCGAGCCCCTTGGCCGCGTGCAACGTCATGATGCTGACCTTCTCGCCCGCCTCGTCGGTCTCGTTGTCCATGATCAGGCTCACATGCTCGAGAAAACCCTGAAGGTTCTCGAACTGCTCCAGCGCCTTGACCAGCTCCTTGAGGTTCTCGAGCCGCCCGGGCGCCTCGGGCGTCTTGTCGGCCTGCCACATGCCGGTATAGCCGCTCTCGTCGAGCATCATCTCGGCCAGCGCGACATGGGTGTCGGCCCCGGCGCCCCCGGCGGCCCCGGCGGCCCCGGCGGCCCCGGCGGCATCGCCCCCGGCGCGCACCTGCGCGTGCCAGCGGTCGATGCCCTCGACCAGCCGCGCCAGCTCTGCCAGCCCCTTGCCGCCCAGCATCCGCCCCTGCACCACCAGCCGCGCGCCCTCATGCAGGCTCACCCCATTGGCCCGCGCCGCGCGCTGGATCGTCTGCGCGGCCTTGTCGCCCAGCCCCCGCTTGGGCGTGTTGACGATCCGCTCAAAGGCGAGATCGTCGTCCGGCGACACGGCGAGCCGGAAATAGGCCATCGCATCGCGGATCTCGAGCCGCTCATAGAAGCGCGGGCCCCCGATCACCCGATAGGGCAGCCCGATGGTCAGGAACCTGTCCTCGAAGGCGCGCATCTGATGGCTCGCGCGCACCAGAATGGCCATCGCGTCGCGCCCCAGCGGCGCCATCCCGCGCGTGCCCCGCTGCATCGCCTCGATCTCTTCCCCGATCCAGCGCGCCTCTTCCTCACCGTCCCAATGGCCGATCAGGCGGACCTTTTCGCCATGCTCGACCTCGGTCCACAGCGTCTTGCCCAGCCGCCCCTTGTTGGCCGCGATCACGCCCGAGGCGGCCGCGAGGATATGCGGGGTCGAGCGGTAGTTCTGCTCGAGCCGGATCACCGCCGCGCCGGGAAAATCGGTCTCGAAACGCAGGATATTGCCCACCTCGGCGCCACGCCAGCCATAGATCGACTGGTCGTCGTCGCCCACGCAGCAGATGTTGCGATGCCCCTGCGCGAGCAGCCGCAGCCACAGATACTGTGCAATATTGGTATCCTGATATTCGTCCACGAGGATGTAGCGAAACCAGCGCTGGTATTGCGCGAGCACATCGGGATGCGCCTGAAAGATCGTGACGACATGCAGCAGGATATCGCCGAAATCCACCGCATTGAGGTCGCGCAGACGCCCCTGATAGGCGGCATAAAGCGCCACCCCCCGCCCGTCGAACGCGCCCGCATCCGCCACCGGCACCGCGTCGGGGCGCAGCGCGCGGTTCTTCCAGCCGTCGATGATGCCCGCAAGCATCCGCGCCGGCCAACGCTTCTCGTCGATGTCCGCGGCGGCGATCACCTGCTTGAGAAGGCGGATCTGGTCGTCGGTATCCAGAATGGTAAAGCTCGACTTGAGCCCGGCAAGCTCCGCGTGCCGCCGCAACAGCTTGGCACAGATCGAATGGAAGGTGCCAAGCCAGGGCATCCCCTCCACCGCCTCGCCGAGGCTGCGCCCCACCCGGCTCTTCATCTCGCGCGCGGCCTTGTTGGTAAAGGTCACGGCAAGGATCTCGTGCGGCCGCGCGGTGCCGGTTGTCAGCAGATGCACGATCCGCGTCGTCAGCGCCTTGGTCTTGCCGGTCCCCGCCCCCGCGAGCATCAGCACCGGCCCCTCCAGCGCCTCGACCGCGCGGCGCTGCTCGGGGTTGAGGTCATCGAGATAGGGCGCCGGCCGCGCGACCATCGCCCGCCGGCTCAGCGGCATCCCCCCATCGAACTCGTCGTCTGCATAGCTGCTCATGCGCGTATCCTAGCGCGCCCCGCACGGCAATAAAAGAGGTCGTTCGCCTTATGTTCGCCACCCAGCGCAGGCTTTTGCGGCTTCTCTGTGCCCAAATACTCATTCCACATCCGCCACGCGCGCCGCCTTCGGAATAGAGCCCGCGATTGACCGTTGCCCCCCTTGAAAAATCTACCTACCAATTGCTGCACCTGCAAAAGGAACCGCCATGCCCGCCTTGACCATGCCCGCCTTGACCATGCCCGCCTTCAAGAAGATCCTGATCGCCAACCGGGGTGAAATCGCCATCCGCGTGATGCGCGCCGCCAACGAGATGGGCAAAAAGACCGTCGCCGTCTTTGCCGAAGAGGACAAGCTCGGCCTGCACCGCTTCAAGGCGGACGAGGCTTACCGCATCGGCGAGGGCCTGGGCCCGGTGGCGGCCTATCTCTCGATCCCCGAGATCCTCCGCGTGGCGCAGATGTCGGGCGCGGATGCGATCCATCCGGGCTATGGCCTGTTGTCCGAAAACCCCGATTTCGTCGATGCCTGCGACGCCGCCGGCATCGCTTTCATCGGCCCGCGCGCGCAGACCATGCGGCAGTTGGGCGACAAGGCCTCCGCGCGCCGCGTGGCCATCGAGGCCGGCGTGCCGGTAATCCCCGCGACCGAGGTGCTGGGCGATGACATGGACACCATCCGCGCGCAGGCGGCCGAGGTGGGCTATCCGCTGATGCTCAAGGCCTCCTGGGGCGGCGGCGGGCGCGGCATGCGCCCCATCGCCTCCGAGGCGGAACTGTCCGAGAAGGTCCGCGAGGGCCGGCGCGAGGCCGAGGCGGCCTTTGGCAATGGCGAGGGCTACCTGGAAAAGATGATCCTGCGCGCCCGCCATGTCGAGGTGCAGATCCTGGGCGACAAAGAGGGCAATATCTACCATCTGTGGGAGCGTGACTGCTCCGTCCAGCGCCGCAACCAGAAGGTGGTCGAGCGCGCCCCCGCCCCCTATCTCACCGACGCGCAGCGCGCCGAAGTCTGCGAGCTGGGCCGCCGCATCTGCGCGCATGTGAATTACGAATGCGCCGGCACCGTCGAATTCCTGATGGATATGGACACCGACCGCTTCTACTTCATCGAGGTCAACCCCCGCGTGCAGGTCGAACATACCGTGACCGAAGAGGTCACCGACATCGACATCGTGCGCGCGCAGATCCTCATCGCCGAGGGCAAGTCGCTGGCCGAGGCCACAGGCGCGCCCTCGCAAGAGGCCATCGTGCTCAACGGCCACGCGCTGCAATGCCGGGTGACGACCGAGGATCCGCTCAACAACTTCATCCCCGACTATGGCCGCATCCAGATGTATCGCTCGGCCACCGGGCCGGGCATCCGGCTCGACGGGGGCACCGCCTATTCCGGCGCGGTCATCACGCGGTTCTACGACAGCCTGCTGACCAAGGTGACGGCCCGCGCCCCCACGCCCGAAATGGCCATCGCCCGGATGGACCGCGCGCTGCGCGAATTCCGCATTCGCGGCGTGAGCACCAATATCGCCTTTGTCGAGAACCTGCTCAAGCATCCGACGTTTCTGGACAACACCTACCACACCAAGTTCATCGACGAGACGCCCGACCTCTTCGTGTTCAAGAAGCGCCGCGACCGGGCGACCAAGATCCTGACCTACATTGCCGACATCACCGTCAACGGCCACCCCGAGACCGTGGGCCGCCCCAAACCCGCGGCCGATGTCAAGCTGCCCCGCGCTCCGGTGCAGACCCTGACCGACTACGCGCCGGGCACGCGGCAGTTGCTCGATGCGCAGGGGCCAAAGGCGGTGGCCGACTGGATGCTGGCGCAAAAGCATCTGCTGATTACCGACACCACGATGCGCGACGGGCACCAGTCGCTGCTCGCCACCCGGATGCGGTCGATCGACATGATCCGCGTGGCGCCCAGCTATGGCGCGAAAATGTCAAACCTTTTCAGCGTGGAATGCTGGGGCGGCGCGACCTTTGACGTGGCCTACCGGTTCTTGCAGGAATGCCCATGGCAGCGCCTGCGCGACATCCGCGCGGCGATGCCCAACATCATGACGCAGATGCTGCTGCGCGCGTCGAACGGCGTGGGCTATACCAACTATCCCGACAATGTGGTGCAGGCCTTTGTCCGACAGGCCGCGGCCTCGGGCGTCGATGTGTTCCGCGTGTTCGACAGCCTGAACTGGGTCGAGAACATGCGCGTGGCGATGGATGCGGTGATCGCGGCCGACAAGGTCTGCGAAGGCACGATCTGCTACACCGGCGACATGCTCGACCCCGCGCGGGCAAAGTATGACCTCAAGTATTACGTCGGCATGGCCAAGGCGCTCGAGGCCGCCGGCGCGCATGTGCTGGGGCTCAAGGACATGGCCGGCCTGCTCAAGGCGCCCGCCGCGCGGCTGCTGGTGCGCACGCTCAAGGACGAGGTCGGCCTGCCGATCCATTTCCACACGCATGACACCTCGGGCGCGGCCATCGCCACCGTCTTTGCCGCCGCCGATGCGGGCGTGGATGCGGTGGATGCGGCGATGGACGCGCTGTCGGGCAATACCTCGCAGCCGACGCTTGGCTCGATCGTCGAGGCACTGCGCGGCACCGACCGCGACACCGGGCTCGACATTGCGGCGATCCGCGAAATCTCGAACTACTGGGAACAGGTGCGCGGGCATTATGCCGCCTTCGAGAGCGGCCTGCAGGCCCCCGCATCCGAGGTCTATCTGCACGAGATGCCGGGCGGGCAGTTCACCAACCTCAAGGCGCAGGCGCGCAGTCTGGGGCTCGAGGAACGCTGGCACGAGGTCGCGCAGACCTATGCCGACGTCAACCAGATGTTCGGCGATATCGTCAAGGTCACGCCAAGCTCCAAGGTCGTGGGCGACATGGCGCTGATGATGGTGAGCCAGAACCTCACCCGCGCGCAGGTCGAAGACCCCGAAGTCGAGGTCGCCTTCCCCGATTCCGTGGTGGACATGATGCGCGGCAACCTCGGCCAGCCCCCGGGCGGCTGGCCCGCCGCGATCCAGCACAAGGTGCTCAAGGGCGAGGCGCCGCTGACCGAACGGCCCGGCAAGGCGCTGCCGCCGGTGGACCTCGAGGCGGTGCGGGCGCAGATCAGCGCCGAGATGGGCGGCAAGAGCGTCGATGACGAGGACCTCAACGGATACCTCATGTATCCCAAGGTGTTCCTCGACTACATGGGGCGCCACAAGCTCTATGGCCCGGTGCGCGCCCTGCCGACGCGGACGTTCTTTTACGGGATGGAGCCGGGCGAGGAGATCACCGCCGAGATCGACCCCGGCAAGACGCTCGAGATCCGGCTTCAGACGGTGGGCGAGACCACGGATGACGGCGACGTGCGCGTGTTCTTCGAGCTCAACGGCCAGCCGCGCACCATCCGCGTGCCCAACCGCAAGGCCGCCGCGACCAGCGCCAAGCGGCCCAAGGCCGAGGCCGGCAACGCGGGCCATATCGGCGCGCCGATGCCCGGTGTGGTGGCCTCTGTCGCCGCTGTTGCCGGCAAGCCGGTCAAGGCGGGCGACCTGCTGCTCACCATCGAGGCGATGAAGATGGAGACCGGCATCCACGCCGACCGCGACGGCACCGTGACAGCGGTGCATGTGCAGGCCGGCGCGCAGATCGACGCCAAGGATCTGCTGGTCGAGATCGGCGACTGAGCGCATATTCTTGCCGCGCCCCCGCGCGGGGTTGTGCTTGGGCGCGGCCTCCCCACATGATGCGGCGACCGCGCCATTGTGACGCGGCCCCGCAACCCTTGGTGCCCCTGCAATGCTTGACCTTCTTGCCGACCCCGCCGTCTGGGCGTCGTTCCTCACGCTGACCCTGCTCGAGATCGTGCTCGGCGTGGACAACGTCATCTTCATCTCCATCGCCGCCAGCAAACTGCCCCCCGCCCAGCGCGCCCGTGCACGGGTGATCGGCCTGTCGGGGGCGCTGGTGCTGCGCATCGCACTGCTGTTTTCGATCTCCTGGATCATCGGGTTGTCCGCGCCCTTTGTCACCATCGCGGGCTTTGGCCTGGCCTGGCGCGACGTGATCCTGATCGCGGGCGGGCTGTTCCTGATCTACAAGGCCGCGACCGAGATTTTCGACGAGGTCGAGGGCGACGCGCATCACGGCACTCCGGCGGCTGTAAAGGCCGGCTTCATGGCGGTGATCGCGCAGATCATGGTGCTCGACCTGGTGTTCTCGCTCGACAGCGTCATCACCGCGGTGGGTATCGCCAACCATCTGGAGGTGATGATCGCGGCGATGGTCGTGGCGATCGTGCTGATGATGATCGCGGCCGCGCCCATCGCCGCATTCGTCGAAAGCCACCCTTCGACCAAGATGCTGGCACTGGCCTTCCTCGTCATGGTCGGCATGGCGCTGGTGGCGGATGGCGCGCATTTCCACATCGAGCGCGGCTTCATCTATGCGGCGATGGTCTTTGCCGGCGGGGTCGAGGCGCTCAACCTGTGGCGGGGGGCGCGGCGGCGCGCGGCCGTGGCGCAGGCCGACCGGGCCTGAGCCGTGAAAAACTGCGGCAAGGGGCGCGTTTTCCCCTTGCAGCGGCGCGCGACTGTTTATAGATCACCTCTCACCAAACCGGTGCGGGCGTAGCTCAGGGGTAGAGCATAACCTTGCCAAGGTTAGGGTCGTGAGTTCGAATCTCATCGCCCGCTCCAGTTTGGTCAGTGTTAACAGACACTTAGACAAGGCCGCCTTCGGGCGGCCTTTCTGTTGTTGCCATCTGTTGCCAAATTCATGTCGCCCCTGCCATCAGAACATCGAGGTCCAGCACAGCATCACGCACCGATTCCGGTGACATGAACAGGTAGTTCTTCTCGGTTACCCTGGAGTTCGGGGAACGCCCGACCATCTTGCGGATCAGTTCCAGTGGGGTGCCACTGATCCACTGGTAGGTGGTAAACGCCTTGCGACCGAACTTCGGCGTGAACCGTATCGGTTGCCCGTATCGCTGCACCCCCGATTTTTCGACCGCCGTCTTGAGCGCCTTGCGATAGTTGTCCATCGGCCTGTTTGGATCACGGAAACCGGGAAACACGTAGGCCGAGGGCGATTGCAAGACCACCAAGTCCTGAGTCACACCCTCACCGATCATCACTTCACGATGGCTGGATGCTGTCTTCGGGGTCAGAACTGATCTCGATCCAACCTGAATGACCCGTCGCTCCAAATCGACCTGATCCCAGCGCAACGTTTTGGCCTCCGATGCCCGTAGACCGGTCTCCCACATCAGGCGAGTCAGCACACGGTGACGAAACGGCAATTGGCCAGAGTTGTGCAACAACGCCGGTCAAACAGGAAGTCTTCGATCGCGCACTGGAAAATCTCGATACTCTGACCGATATGCCCTCCGAAGTTGGAGATGGGAATACGCGGATCACCGAAGATGAAGAAAACGGTGGTCGTGATTGTCGTTTGCGGCCCTACAGTGAGGTATGCTCACCTCCGTACAGTACGCCACATCATGTTGTCGCTGACCACGTCTTCCGGAATCCGGGCGGTAACCAAACCTATCCCGGCGGCGTCCCTCACGCTGAAGGGCTTTGTATCTGTGTTTCAAATGGCACGCCGATCCGCCGTGGTGAGAATCTGAATGAGCATGGTCGGATTCACATTCTTCAGGATGCCGGGGAAAGCTATCTTGGTGAAAACGGGACGCCCCCTACACGGCAACATTGGGCGAGTTGGAAAACGTCGGCGTTGCAGCATCTGCGGCTGTGACAGGTTGTGATCCGATTGCAATGAAAGCGCAGTTGCGCGCCTACCATGAAAGTCGAGGCTTGCCGGCATCGTCCCTCTGGCGGGCGGATCCAACTGGCAGACATCCGGTGACAGGTGTAGGTGTCACACCGGGCTCGCGCTATTGATTGGATGGTCTGATGGCAAAACAATTCTTGACAGGAGGACACGCAAGCGCGGCACGCTGGCTGGTCATGTTTGCATCACAATTCTCCGATGAGGGCCAAGCCTCGACGAGGATATTCTTTCTCGACTCGGAAAACCCGGAGAACTGGGAAGTGTCTGATTGGCCGAACGGCGCGGTATCCTCGGTCGACTACCAGCATGGCCCCGAGAACAAGCTGGCCTTGTGCGTGCTGAGCGATCAGGGCCTCGTCTCCATATCAAACCGGCATGGTATATTGGCTGAACAGATCGACGGGGCGGGGTTAGCCATGCCCGGAGGGAAAGGCTATATGTCCGCACTTATTGCGGTCGATGAAACCCTGTTTGCGTGCGGCGATAATGCGCAGCTCTATCGGCGAGTTGGCCGAGAACAATGGGAGCGGCTTCAGCCGGAATTCACGACGTCGATCCAAGACCAAAGCGACGCGGCCTTCGCCGCCATCGCATCAGGCGAAACGAACCTTGCTGTCGGCGTCGATGCATTGCGTGACAGGCACGACTTTGCCACGATCGCGCGAGGATCGGGAGGGGACATCCTGCTTGGCGGCGGCTTTGGGCTGGTCGCCCGAATACGCGACGGCGCATATCGATATTCACGTGTCGATGAGCGATCTCAAATCGTTAAGGTCTTCGAGACCGGCGATACCCTCACGGTTGTCGGGTGGCGGGATTCAACGACACGTGTCTTTCGCGGCACCTTTGCTCAAGGATTCAGGCAAGTTGCCGTATCGCGGGCGATCGGAAATGCGACCAGTGCCGCCCATATGGGCAACGAAATCTATATTGGCTCCAAAGCCGGACTGTTTGCCCAGAAAGATGGGGGCATCGAGCCTGTGCATGTAGCCAGTATCAAGGGTGTCAGCCAATTGGCCGCAGTCGAGGGTGTCCTTTGGATAATCGGTCATCATGACGCTCATCGACTATCCGCTGCTGGCTTGGAATATTTCCCGCAGCCAAGCTGAAGTTGGATGTACCAGGGTTACAATGCCCATATCGTGCCGGATTACACTCTACGCTACGGGCCGCGGCCATCCAGCGGTGGGGTCATGACAATTGCCGGTGACAATGGGCATTGTTGCGTAACTGGGCCGGGAAGCGTGACATCCCCTTTCCCCGATGGGCTCAGGCCACGCGAACGATCCCGGCGGTTCCGAGCACGTTGAAGCGATTGATGAGTGCGACGCGGATCTGGATTTCGGCGGTTTGGCGGTCTGGGTCTCT
>Ga0100392_1003939_pt1 | contig 13470 bp, 14 predicted proteins | sample CryGeymeta201516_FD_81548 | JGI IMG/M metagenome (GOLD analysis project Ga0100392, IMG submission 81548) | Groundwater microbial communities from Crystal Geyser aquifers in Utah, USA - Crystal Geyser metaG 2015-16 | ecosystem: Environmental > Aquatic > Deep subsurface > Groundwater | place: USA... | reverse complement strand
TGATGTGACTCCTGTGGGAATCGAACCCACGATTGCTTGGATGAAAACCAAGAGTCCTAACCACTAGACGAAGGAGCCTTTAATTTACGGACAGGGTATTTTAGCAAATAAATACCCACAATAACAAATATAAATGAAATGAGGTTGGCGATTTTGAAATTGGAAATAATCCAGGTGTCGGTGCGAAAATATTCAGTAATAAGACGGATGATGCCATAGCCGATTAAATATAGCGCGGTGGCGCGGTAGCGCTTTAGCGCTTTAGTTTTCATTATAAAATATAAAATAAAGCAGAGCAGTGATTCGAGCCACCAAATAGAAATTTCGTCATTGACATAGTTGCCAAAACGGCCGATGGCTTGGGCTAAAGGGAGAATGGGAGTGATGGAATCAAGTAAACTGAGCACTGATAACTGATAACAGAGAGAGAAAATATAAACATATAAAAAACCAGCAATGAGAGCGCCGTATATTCCCAGTCCTCCGTTGGGGATATTGATAATTTGACCTATATTTTGGGAATAATATGACCAAGTGTCGATGACGTGATATGCCCTGGCGCCTATTAAAAGTGAAATTAATAATCCAAAAACAAAAATGTTTAATTTTTGTTTGGGAATTGATTGATTATTTTTTTTAAAATAATTGAGGCTGATGACAACGGCGATACCGATGATTAAACCATAAAGATGCATACACTATTTTAATCTATTTTTGGATGTGAGATAATACGAAGTTAATAATTTGGGTCTATAGAAAATTTAACCAAATAATATTTATTAATAATTGGTTATAAATTTTTATAAACCAAAGTAAAACACATGGGTCTATAGCTCAGTGGTAGAGCAGTTGCCTTTTAAGCAATTGGTCGCGGGTTCAAGTCCCGCTGGACCCACATTAATTTTGGCTTACTAAATTCCAACGAGATTGCTTCGTCACTTTTGTAAATGTTCCTCGCAATGACGTATCCTTGGGTGTTTTCTCAGCTTCGCCCTGTCCCTCCATAGGCGGGCAGGCAAGGGAAGGTACTCGATTTCTTAATCGAGGGGTGGGGTTAAAAGATTATAGTGATCTTGCTCTTTCTTTTCGGAGGAAGTAGAGTTTTGAGCGGCGGACTTTGTGTTTGGGTGAACGGATTTTTTTGATGGAATCGATCCACGGGGAATTGACGGGGAAGATACGCTCGACGGATATGCCATCAGTGGCTTTTTTGACAACTAAAAAAGTTAGATTGTCACCACGACCAGTGATAGCCATGATGATACCATCGAAAGCCTGAAGACGTTCTTTGTCTTTTTCTTTAATTTTGTATTGAACTTTGACGGTTTCGCCAATGTTAAACTCGATATCTTTGTGTGTGAATTTTAAGGACATGTAGGTATTTTATATTAATAGTTGATATATATCAATAAGCTTATGACCTGAGAATTTTATCAATCTCTTTTTGTAAATCAGAATTGTATTTTACGCCATATGGTAGGGTGATTTCTTTGCCTGTGGGCATGATGATAACACCTCGATGGCCATTGGGGTTATTTTTTAATAGACGATTTAGATCCATCAGCTGACTTTGAGAAGTGCTTTGGGGAATATTGATGACAAAATCAAAACGTTTGGTATTTTCTGGTAAAGTTAGCGAAATACTATCAATTAAAATTGATTTTTCGTCATTACGATTACTAATTTTACCTTCAATGTATACCGCTTGATTTTCAATTAATAAATTTTCGAATTGGATAAAGGCTTTGGGGAAAATTATTGCTTCCAGACTACCCGTGTCGTCAGTTAGAGTAATAAAGGCCATTTTGGAACTGTCTTTTTTGGTAAGAATCGTTTTAAATTTAGTGATGATTCCTGTAAATTTACTGACAGTGTTGTCGGGTTTATCGAGTAAATCTTTAATTTTTGGGAGTGATGCGCCTTGAAAATGTTTTAACATTTTAGAAATAGGGTTTTCGGTGACATAAACTCCCAATAATTGTTTTTCTAAACTTAATTTTTCCTTTTCAGTCATGGGGGTAACATCTGGGAATTTATCGAGAGGTATAAAACTGTTATCTTTGTCTTCATGACCGTCAAAAAGACCAAATTGACCGTCGAGTCTTTTGGATGATAATTTTTCAATATTACTGCGAATAACATCAATACCTGCTAATATAGCGTTTCTTTCGGCAAATGTGTCAAATGCTCCAACTTTGATTAAACTTTCTAAGACTCGTTTGTTTACTTTTGAGCCAGAGACTCGTAGACAAAAATCGGTAAAGCTTTGGTATGGTCCATTTTTTTCGCGTTCGTCGATAATCATGTCAATGGCGATATCACCGACATTTTTTATGGCTGATAATCCGATACGAATACTCATTTTGTCGAGTGATTTGTCATTTTTTTCCATTTCAAAGCCTTTTTTTGATAAATTAATATTTGGTGATGAGACAATAATGCCTAAATGACGACACTCGGCAATTCCATCAGTAATTTTTTCGGTATCACCCGATTCGGCAGTTAGCAGGGCACACATATATTCGACGGGATAATTTGCTTTCATATAGGCAGTACGATAGGACAACATGCCGTACGAGGCAGCGTGGGCTTTATTAAAGCCATAGCCTTGGAACGGTTCGAATAGATTCCAAAGTTTTTCGGCATTTTCTTTTGTCATGTTTGAGTGTTGTTGGCAACCATTGACAAAGATTTTGTGTTGAATGGACATTTCTTCGGGGATTTTTTTGCCTACAGCTTTGCGTAGTTTGTCAACTGAAACCCAATTATATCCAGCAATTTCAATGGCAATAAATAAAATATCATCTTGATAAACTAAAACTCCAAAAGTTTTACTTAAGAATTTTTCCATGTTGGGGTGAAGATATTCAGGTTTTTTACGACCAAATTTACAATCGATATAAGCTGAAATATTGTCCATAGGGCCGGGACGATAGAGGGCAACCATAACCATTAAATCTTCGACTCGATTTGGTTTCATTTCTTTTAACCATTTGGTCATGCCTTCGGAACCTAGCTGAAAAACACCCATAGTATCGCCCTTTGACAACATCCCAAAAGTTTTTTTGTCATCTAGTGGTAGTTTCCGGAGATTGATATCAATTCCTCGAGTTTTACGAACATTTAAAATTGACTGACCCAAAAATGACAAATTACGAATTCCGAGAATATCGTATTTAATTAATCCAACATCTTCAGCGGCGTGCATTTCATATTGGGTGATAATTTTATCGCCTCCGGCTTCAATTTGAGTGGGTGAAAAATCATTAACGGTGGTGGGAGAGATAACGATGCCACAGGCATGAACAGAAATTTGTCGGGCACAACCTTCGATTTGTCTGGCCACTGACATAATTTTTTTGGTATCGGCGTTTGTGTCATATAGTTGTTTTAAGTCTGGGGTAATGTTGAGAGCTTTGTCAATTGACATAGGAAAACCTTGTTTGCCCAAGGGAATTAATTTGGAAATTCTATCTCCGATGGCATATTCGTAGCCCAAAACACGAGCGGTATCCCGAACGGCACCGCGGGCCATCATTCGGCCAAAAGTACAAATTTGGGCCATAGCATTTTTGCCATATTGTTGCGAAATATGGTAAAGTAATGCTTGTCGTTTGTCGTCGGCGACGTCCAAATCGATATCAGGTGGTGAAGGCCTGTCGCGGTTTAAAAAACGTTCAAAAGGGAGTTGGTAATTCAAGGGGTCGACGGCGACGATTCCCAAGACAAAGGACACAAGAGACCCTCCAGCTGAGCCTCGAGTATTAGTGGCGGTGTCGTTTTCTTCGCACCATTTAATAAAGTCACGCATAATTAAAAAGTAGCCAGCATAACCTTTGGGACAAATAATACCGAGCTCAAAATCAAGCCTTTCTTTGACTTCGGGTGAAATACTACCATAGTATTCTTTGGCCATTTCATAAGTAATTCTCTGTAATTCATCTTCAGGGGAAATTCTGGAAGGAAGTTTAAATTTGGGGAAAAACCATTTGCCGATTTCAATTTCAAGATTACATTTGTTAAAAATTTTTTGAGTGTTGGTAATGGCATCTGGTAAATCGATAAATAGGTTTGACATTTCATCGGCGGTTTTTAGATAATAACTGGGGTCGTCGGCCATTGATAGCCGTTTTTGTGAATTGATATTGGTTTGAGTATTAATCATGACAAGAACGTCTTGGGCAAAGGCGTCGTCTTTTTTGAGATAGTGAGAGTCGTTGGTAGCAACTAAAGGAATGCCCAATTCTTTGGATAATTTGATTAATTTAGGATTAGCCTCTTCTTGTTCTTTGATTTTATGACGCTGGATTTCGAGGTAATAGTCATCACCAAATAATTGTTGATAGTTGGTGATAATTTCTTTTGTTCGATTGTAGTCATTGTCGGCGAGACTTTTGTAGACTTCGCCAGAAATACAACCTGAAAGACAAATTAAACCGTGATGATATTTTTCAATTGATTCCCAATCTACACGAGGTTTATAATAAAAACCTTCTTCGTAACCGATTGATACTAATTTCATCAGGTTTTGATAACCCTGATGATTTTTGGCGAGCAAAATCAAGTGGTTAAGTTTTTTATTATTGGGGTTTTTGTCAAAACGGGAGCCGTTGGTAGTATAAATTTCGCAACCAATAACCGGTTTTAATTCGTTTTTGAGAAAAGTTTTGTAAAATTCGATAGCACCATACATATTGCCATGATCGGTAATGGCACAGCCAGGCATTTCAAATTCCTTGAGAGTATTGGCTAATTTTTTGATTTTGGTGAGTCCATCGAGGAGTGAGTATTCGGTATGAAGATGAAGATGAACAAAAGACAACATATACTAATTATCAATTTTCAATTTACAATTTACAATGAGTGAAAACTAAATCAAATACAAAACGTACTGACAAAATGCGGTTATTACACTTTTTTTAATTTTATATAATCCTCAATCCTTTTGTTTGCGATTTTTACGTATTTTTCCTCTTTTTCAATTCCTATCCAGTTTCGTTCTAACGCAGTAGCTACTATTGCGGTAGTTCCACTGCCCATAAATGGATCTAATATTAAATGACCTTTATTGCTTGCTGTTAAAATTACTTGCTGAATTAATTTAAGTGGTTTTTGAGTTGGGTGTGATTTTATTCCATTTTTGTCACGTAATCTTTCTTGTCCTCTACATAAACCAAAAACCCAATCAGTATCTTTCATTTGTTTTCCACCGTTTATTCTTTTTAGAAATTCGTAGTTAAATGTGTATTTTTTTGAATCTTTGTTCTTTACAGCCCAAATTAATGTTTCATGATTATTAGTAAATCTTCGACCATTTAAATTTGGAAGAGCATCAGTTTTTATCCAAATAACATCATTTAAAAACCATAGTCCTATATCTTGCATAATTTTACCTACTCGAAATATATTATGATACATTCCAATAATCCATATGGTACCTTCAGGTTTTAAAACCCTTTGACATTCTTTAATCCAATTATATGTAAAATTATCATAATCTTCGTAACTTTCAAACTTGTCCCATTCATCATCTACTGGAATTATTTCTGAACCATCTGCTCTTTTTAGCCTTTTGCCTTTTGGTAATTGAAGATAATATTAATGTAAAAATATTTTTGTTCTATGATAATTTAGATATTCTTCTCGTCCGGCGATAGGTAAATCATCAATTAGTTGGTTGTCATATAAATTTAGATGTTTCAAATTATATGATGAAAAAGATTTTGAAACCATCAATTCTTTATTTTCGCTAAATGAAATTATTCCTCTATCAAAAAGTCGATCAAATGTTGGACTAAAAAGAAATCCGTTGTGTATGTCCAATCTTTCTGTGTTATTTGACATTGTCCACGGTTTAATATGACTGGCTGTTAGAATTCTTGTATCATCAATACCTGTAATAGGACATTTTTTAAGACTTAATATCAATTTATTTCTAAATTTATTCTGACCAATTCTGATGGCAGTTATAACGTCTTTCGTGGTGATAAAATCTTTTGGAGATAGGACTAATTTGTTTTCGTCGTAATTTTCGAATGCAAATGTACCATCTGTAACTTTTTTGAAATTTCTGTGATTTTTTATTTCCCTATATAAAACTCCACGAATTCCAGCCGACCATTCTTTTGATAATTTTGCTTCTGGGTAATATTTTTCGATTTCATTATAGATTATTTCCCATGTGGCAATGCCACCATTATCTTCTAATACTTTTTTCATTGCTTCGACTTTTGTCATTTTATTTTATTATTTTAGATTACTCCTATATTATATAGACTAAACTTAATTTTGTTTTGTGTAGTATGAATATTCCAGCAATTATTTACTGATTTAGTCTTACCTAAATATTTAATATAATTTCGTTTGTATGTGTCAAGTATTGTTTTATGTCCATCTTTCGATTTGCAAATGTAGTTCCAAAATGTTTTATTTTTTAGTAGATTTTTGTCAAATAGTCTATTCGTTGTATTGGATGATATCTTAATTTTTGATAATTCAGCTATGTTAATTACTATGTTTTCTAACATCTTTCCAAGTGAAGTATCTAATGACTGTGCCAGTTTAATATAATTATTTAATTCTTGTTTATCAAAAGCCAAATATACATTATCTATCTTAAAATTTAAAATATTTCGTAGGTTTATGAATTTAGTGTCGTTGTTTTTTACAAACCCTGCAAAAAATGAGTCAAATGAACTTTTAACAATTAGTTTTATAATAGTTTTTTTATCAATTGTATTTATCATTTTTGTAAGATGGTGGCAGTATTAATAAAACAGTATAACAAAGTGAATCAAATTTTATGTATTTACAAATTACTTATGAAAATATTTCTGCATTAATTACTTCAAATTTAATTGAATACTATAGTACTGACAAAATGCGGTTATTACAACATAGCTTCTAAAGTTTTGATGCGGTCACTGATCGGGGGGTGGGAGGAGAACATGGAGGCGAGTTTATTGCCTTTAAATGGGTTGGTTATGTATAGTGAGGCGGTGGCGGTCGAGGCAAAGTCAGATGGTGAATTGTCAGTAGATAGTTTTTTTAGAGCCGAAATTAGACCCGACGGTTGATGGGTGATGGCGACAGCACTGGCATCGGCAAAAAATTCTTGACGTCGGGAAATGGCGAGTCGTATTAATTGAGCAATAATTGGAGCAAAGATAATCAAAATTAAGCCAATTATCATAAAAATGCCACCACTTTTGTTGTTATCATCGCTGGAGCGAAAACGAGTTCGCCATGACATATTAATTAATATCGATAATGTGCCAATTAAAATAGAGACAATAGTCATTAAACGAATATCGTAGTTTTTGATGTGTGATAGTTCGTGGGCAATAACTCCCTCAAGTTCGGTGCGATTTAATTTTGACAATAATCCAGTGGTGGCACAAATAACAGCATGGTCAGGGTTACGGCCGGTGGCAAAGGCGTTCATAGCATTTGACTCAATTACATAAATTTGAGGAAGAGGAATTTTGGCAGCCATTGATAGATTTTCAGTAACAGTATAAAAGTTGAAATATTTTTTGCGAGTGGCGGGAATGGCGCCATTTAGGGCTAAAACTATTTTGTCACCGGCAAAGAAGCTGACAAGTGATGATCCGGCAGAAAACAAAATGGCAATGGGGACTAGTTCGGGGTTATTGGTGGCTTGAGATATTAAATAAACTGAACCAATTATAAAAGTTAAAAACAGAAAAATTATGCCAAAAGATTGACGTTTGTTATTAGTAATTTGTTCGTAATAATTTAACATAATTTAAATTCCAATTTCCAAAAAACAATTTCCAAACAAATCACAAAAAACAAGTAACAAATTTTTTAATTTGGAAATTAATTATTTGGAACTTGTTTGGAAATTGTAGGTTTGTAATTTGTTATTTAGTTTAATTTGACTGTTGGAGTCGTGGTCTCGGTGGCGGATACTTCAAGGTGGGAGCCAGACATGGGGGTGTCAAGACCTTTTTGGGGAGTAAAGCCAAACATAGGGGCAAACCACATGCCAGGAATGGTGGATATTTTGACATTGTAGTCGGCAGATAGGTCGATTAAAGTACGACGAGCGTACATAATTTTGTCCGATGTATCGCGTAATTCGTTCATAAGGTCAGAAACTAAGGTACTAGATTTGATTTCTGGGTTTGATTCCATGATGACGTTGATCGATCCCATGACTTTGCCAATCATGTCTTGAGCTTTGTCAATATCTTTGCCATTATTGCTTTTGACAGCACTATCGATTTGATGACGTGCCGAGGTGAGGTCTTCAAAAATCCCCTTTTCCTGTTTCATAAATCCTTTGACAGATTCGATGAGGTTGGGAATTAAATCAGCTTGACGTTTGAGTTGGTTACCAATTTCTTGGATAGATGCGCTAATTTGTACAAGTGCCGTTTTGAGGCTGTTGTAAAAACTGACTAAATAAATTACCATAACTGCGAGAATTCCAATTCCAATATACATGATTTTATTAATTTGTAACTAAATTTAGTATAACACTATTAGGTCAAAATTTGATATATTACAAAGACTGATTTTTTAAGCTTTGGGCTTGTGGTGCAGCGGTCTAGCACATCCGCCTGTCACGCGGAAGATCGTGGGTTCAAATCCCATCAGGCCCGCCTTCGCTTTGCTATGGCGGGTAAACCCGCTAAAAATTGCTTTACTTTTTACTCAAGATATCAGTGATTTGTTTTTGGATGGTGGCAATGGGTTTTTTATGAACAAAAGAAATTTCTTTGGCGAGATGATTGGTAATATTGTTAATGATTTCTTGATTGCTTTTGAGAAATTTTTCACCAAGTTCTTTTTTATTTTTATAAAGAAATTTTAGTGTTAGAGCATTTTTAATGGGGTCGTTTAAATAAAGTGATTCTTTGATTAATTTGTTTTCAAAGACTGAATCATCAGGAAGAACTTTATTTAATTCAGCAAAAAACTCTTTAATGTTTTGGGTGTTGATAAGATGACGAAATCCGCTTTTAATCATGTTGGTTACAGGCAGGGAAGATGTAGATGTGGCTTTGTCACCTTCTAAATGGTGATAAAAGAAAAAACCATCTTTTTCATCATAAATTAGATAAATATTCTCAAAATCAACGATATAATCCCCTACTTTAAAATTAGTCATATTAAATATTTGCGCCAAAAAATAATTTATCGAGGCAGTTAGCGGTTGATATATTATACCATTAAAATTTACTCGAGAATTCCGTCTAAATTAACGTCGTAAATTATTTCTTCGGAAATAATACGATAACCTAGAATTTCTTCTGGTTTAAACCAAAGTTTTATTTCGATTTTGGCTTCTTCAATTGATCCAGATGAATGAATGATATTGCGGACAGAACGGTTATCGGCGTTGGCGGCAGTATAAGAGTCAATAGTGTAATCACCGCGAATGGTACCAGGTGCTGATGAGAGTGGTTCGGTACCACCAGTAATTTTGCGAACAACCGCAACAGCTCCCATACCCTGCCAAACCATAGCTACAACTGGACCGGAACTTAAGAATGATTTTAATGTTGATCTAACTTTTTTTGCATAAATAATTGGGTTATCGGTTCCTAAATCTTCCCCCCGGGACTTGGCGGCTTCAATGGCTTTGGTTCCAGTTTTTAAAGCCCATTTTGGGTCGGTGGAGTAATGGGCTAATGCAAGTTCTGGAGTAGGGATGAGCATTTTTAAGGCAACCAGTTTCAGGCCACACTGTTCATAGCGCTTGATGACTTCGCCAATTAAATTGCGTTGGACACCATCGGGTTTGATAATAACTAAAGTTTGTTGTTGTTTATCGTCGTAATTTTGCATGAGTGATTTTGCAACATGTTGCATTGTTTTGCAATAAGGAGTATTATATATTCATATTTAGATATAAATATATAAACCAAAGATTGGATTTAATTAAACTTGTTTTACAAAACGAGATGTGTGTTGGTGATTTGGTAAAAAAACTTAATTTACCTCAACCCAAGGTATCAATGATGTTAAAAGAGTTACGAGATCTTAAATTGGTCAGTGTGGTTGAGCTTGGTAAGCGTCGTTTTTATTCCATTAACAGGGAAATTTTAAATAATTATTTAATTGATATAAAAAAAATGTTATCGGATTTTGAGACAAATAGTTTAAATGAGATAATTGTTCGGAGAAAAGTGTCATTGTCTAATTGACTATAGGGTAAATATTAGATATGTTTGGGAATGAATAAAAATATATTTCCAGAATCGAGAGAAGAATTGGTGTCAATGTTTTTGGGTTTGGGGGTGGTGATAGTGGCAGTGTTAGTTATTTTTAATTTTGTAATAAAGTCAAAAGGAAATATTTCTTTGCCTGGAATATCGACTAAAACTGAACAAAATTTACTAACAACTCCGGGAAAAATCAATAATATTGATTCGGGGTTATATGAAGTAATTAAGGGTGATAGTTTGTGGAATATAGCAGTTAAAAAATATGGTAATGGGTTTTTGTGGACTAAAATAGCTTCTGAAAATAAATTGATAAATGTTTCGGTTATTGAGGTGGGGCAAAAGCTGGTACTACCTGTTATTTCGGGAGCTGAAATTAAATCAGCCCCCAAACCCATAGCAGTAATTGAAAATTACAAAGTGCGTGTTGGAGATTCGTTGTGGAAAATTGCGACCTCGCAATTGGGAAGTGGATACAAATGGACGCAAATTTGGAATTTAAATAAAAATAAAATTGGTAATCCTGATCGACTGGAAATTGGAATGATGCTAAAATTGAGATAATTTGTTGCGGGTATAGTTCACCGGTAGAATGCGTCCTTCCCAAGGATGAGAAGTGGGTTCGATCCCCATTACCCGCTCTGGGCTCGCCCCTTTAGCTCAACGGTAGAGCTATGGTATCGTAAACCACAGATGTCAGTTCAATTCTGGCAAGGGGCTCAGGTGGTATAATAAGCTTATTATGGCAAAGTTTTACAGTTCGCGATTGGAGAAAAAAGAAGATGAGGAGATTACAAAAAAAACAGTGGTGATGGGGGTGGTGACAATATTAGTTTTGATTATGGTTTTGGTTTTTGGGTTACCATTTTTGATAAAAGTTTCGGTGTTGTTGGGTGAGGTTAAAAATAAAAATGCTAAAGAACAAATTGAAAAAATAATGCCACCACTACCCCCTCGTTTGATTGTTAATTATGAAGCGACTAATAGTGCGATAATTTCTGTTTCTGGCTTGGCTGAAGCAACATCGAAAGTTAAATTGTTAAAAAATGATGTGTCATTGGGTGAGGTTGTTACCCAAATTTCGGGTGAATTTGTTTTTACAAATATAAGTTTGGATGAAGGTGAAAATCAATTGGCGGCGTTTGCCAGTAGTGAGAAATCGGGTAGTAGTGAAATGTCAAAGGTGGTAACAATTATTTATGATAAAGTTGCCCCTCCCTTGACAATGACTAATCCAAGTGAGGATTCGCTGAAGGTGGATGTAGCTGATTTTGACGTGGTGGGGCAAAGTGAAAAAGATGTGAGTGTGACCGTTAATAATCGATACGCAATGGTTGATGATACTGGTAAATTTAAAATAAAGTTTCAGTTAAATGCGGGAAAAAACGATATTGAAGTTGTGGTGCGTGATTTGGCGGGGAATGAAACAAAAAAGAAAATCAGTATTACTTTTGAGTTTTAGACGGGGGATATTTACCTAGTGGCGTTGCCACGGGGTAAATTGATTTAAATATGGATAATAATAAAAATGTATATGGATAAAAAAGAGAATTGGCAAATAGTGAATGAATAAAAATAGCTAATAATAATGATTGGTAAAAAAGACTGGCGTTTTTAAATTCATAATTTACACCAAGAATTAGAAGGGTTAAACCCAAAATACCGGTGGTAATAGCGATTGTTAATAGACTTCCGTCAAAACCGGAATTAGCGTGTGATTGGGTGTTTTGATGATTTAATAATGGAATATTATTGTAGCCGATACCAGTGATGGGATGGTTGATAAATATTTTTAATCCCTGTTGGTAATTGGCAATTTTGGCATAAAATGAGGAGGTTCGTTCAAGCTTAGTCCCTTCACCAGGCATACGAGGCAAAATAATTAAGGTTGATAAAAATATAATTAACGAATATATAAATATTTTTTTATTTTTTTTGATGTATGAAATATAGGAAAAAACAATAATAAATGTCAAAAAAGTTGACCGGCTATAAGTGAGAGCAATGGCGATATAAATAAAAAGATAACCGAGAATAGATAACTGAGCACTGAGGAATGTAGATGAATAAAAATAGAAATAAACTAAAATAAACAAAAATATTAATCCGGTGAAAGTAGGGTCAAAATAAGTGCTAACGAGACGGTAAAGATGAGGGTCCCAGTTTTGGGAGGACATAATAGTAAAGTCTGGCCAAGTGAAATATTGGATAAACCCAAAAATGATGTTGGAGAATAGGATAATGTTTAAAAATTTATGCTGAAAGTGGTCAAATTGTGGAGGAAAAATTAAAAGAGAGAGTAGTGAGAGTAGACGAAGTAAATATAACCAGGCAATGATATTGAAATATAATAAATTAGATATGATGGCTATTAAGGCAAAGATTAATAGATATTTATTTTTTATTTTGAAATTTTTTTGAGAAAAAAGGTTGGTGATGGCAAGTAAAACTATAAATATATCGATAAATGGAAAAAGTTTTCCCAGAAAAAATAATATTAGGAGGGGGTAGAAAATTAAACGTGATAAAGTTGCCATAATTTGCAACGGACGAGAAAACTGTAAAAGGACATAGATAAACAAATGATTACCCCGGGGATGCCGTCAACAAAACCAAGGTGCCAAAAATAATATTGAATAAATTTGGCTGTAGGGTAAATTATAATGTCAAATAAATTTACTTTTGTTTTTTGTTTAAAAAGTTCTTGGGCACGAATGGTGGAATAATTGTTTAATTTATTTAAAAATGTTTTTAAGTTGGGGGCGGAATAATGAAAAACGGGAAAATTTATGGTTGTTTGTTTGTTACTAGTAGCCCACACTTCGTGAACTAACCCAGTAAATTTGCCCGAGTTGCGGTTAAACAGACGGATGGGATTATCGGTGGTTGATACCCCGTGATAAACAACTTTGCTGAGATAAACTAAATATCGTTTGATGGAGTAACAATAATTATTGTCTAAATTTAGTTTATTTAAATAATTGATTAATTTTGAGGATGGTATTTCATCAGCATCGAGAAATAAAATCCAGTCATTTATGGCGTGTTTGACGGCGAAGTTTCGTAAATTGGCAAAGTTGTCATTAAACTTTTTGTCAAATATTTTTATTTTGAGTCGTTTTGATTCTAATGATTTTAAAATTAGTTTGGTGTTGTCTGTTGATGAGCTGTCAATGACAATTATTTCATTAATGTGAATTAGCTTATCAATCCACCCCCCCCATTTGCTCAAATTTTCTTGTTCATTTTTGGTGAGGAGGATGAGGGTGATGTT
>Ga0100392_1003932_pt1 | contig 13478 bp, 12 predicted proteins | sample CryGeymeta201516_FD_81548 | JGI IMG/M metagenome (GOLD analysis project Ga0100392, IMG submission 81548) | Groundwater microbial communities from Crystal Geyser aquifers in Utah, USA - Crystal Geyser metaG 2015-16 | ecosystem: Environmental > Aquatic > Deep subsurface > Groundwater | place: USA... | reverse complement strand
GCGTGCGGGCCGCCGCAGATTTCGCGGGAGAAGTCAAGAACTGAATACACTTTCACTTTATCGCCATACTTCTCCCCGAAAACTCCCAGCGCGCCCGCTTTTTGGGCGTCATCGAGCGTCATTTCCTCGCATTTGACGGGAATATCTTTTGAAATCGCTTCGTTGACCAATTCTTCGACCTTCTGAATTTCTTCCGGCGTCATTTTTTTGTCGTGCGAAAAATCAAGCCGCAGCCGTTCGCCGGTGATATTTGAGCCTTTTTGAATAACGTGATTACCCAAAACTTGGCGCAAAGCCGCGAGTAATAAATGAGTGGCAGTATGCAATTTCGCCGCCTTTTCGCCCGCGTCGGCCAATCCCCCTTTGAACATCCCTGCGCTGACCGTCCGCGAAAGTTCCTGATGTTTCTTGAATTCCTCGTGATAATTTTCTTCGTCAACAGAAATATTGTGCTCCGCGGCGATTTCTTTTGTGAGCTCCAGCGGAAATCCATAGGTTGAAAAAAGATAAAATGCCCTTTCGCCGGAAATTTTTTCCTCTTTTCGGCTTTCGGCGATGATTTCCTTGATTTTTTTGAGACCTTTTTCGAGCGTCGTCCGAAATCTCACTTCTTCCTGTGTCAATTCTTCAGTTATTTTATTTTTCTCCCGCTCGAGCTCCGGATAAACGTCTTTGTATATATCAGCTACAACTTCCGCGATTCTCGACGTGAAATTATCCTCAATTCCCAGAATTTTTCCCTGCCGAATCGCCCGCCGGATTAAGCGGCGCAAAACATATCCGCGTTCGACGTTGGAAGGCTCGACGCCGTCGGCAACCGCAAAAGAAGCCGACTTCAGGTGATCAGCAATAATTCTCATTGGCCTTTGATTTTCTTCATCGCCGTATTTTTTTCCCGACAATTCCTCAATTTTCCTGACAATGGGATGAAAAATTTCTGTATCAAAGATATCGTCCTTGCCATTCATCACAACCATTGTCCGCTCCAAGCCCATGCCCGTATCCACATTCTGCTGTTTCATTCTTTCAAAAGTCGCATCAGCTTTTTTGTTAAATTCCATAAAAACATCATTCCAAATTTCCAGTAGCCGGTTATTTTTGACTAAATTTTCAAAATTCCCATTAAGTGCTCCTTTTTCAGGAGAAACATCATAAAACATTTCTGTACAAGGTCCGCAAGGACCGGTTTCGCCGGCGGGCCCCCACCAGTTGTCATCAGCTCCTAGGGGAATAATTCTTTTCTTATCATTAACTATCTTGTCTTCATCCGTTACTCCCACTTCGACTCCGGCCTTCGTAAACTGATCCTGCCAAATCCGAACGGACTCCTCGTCGCGCGGCGCGTTTTCATCGCCTTCAAAAACCGTCACATATATTCTTCGCGGATCAAGTCCCAGCCACTTCTCCGAAGTCAGAAATTCGAAGCTCCACTCGATTGCCTCGCACTTGAAATAATCCCCGAGCGACCAGTTTCCCAGCATTTCAAAAAAAGTATTGTGGCAATTATCGCCTACATCGTCTATGTCAACCGTGCGGATGCATTTTTGAACATTAGCCAGCCGTTTTCCTTTCGGATGCTTTTCGCCCATTAAAAACGGCACCAGGGGATGCATTCCGGCCGTCGTGAAAAGCACCGTCGGGTCGTTTTCCGGCACCAGCGGCGCCGACGGAATAATGGCGTGCCCTTTTTTCTTGAAAAAATCGAGGTATTTTTGACGTAATTCTTTCGCAGTCATAGTTTGGTAGATAGTATTTGGTATTTGGTATTTGGTATTTTATTATAGCCCGTGATTATAAAAATAACTTAATATCAGAAAAATGTAAAGAAAAACTCCAGCCAAAGCCGGGGGTAAAAGGGCGGTCCGTATGAGCCCAGGTTGTAAAAAATTACGGCTTAATTTTTCTCGCCAGTTCGTGGGCACGAAATGGCTTCTCCAGAAATTCGAACCCGCATAGAGAGGCTCTTTCCGGCATGAGGTCATCAGCCATTCCGCAGACAATGATAATTTGCCGAATGTCCGGATTGGCTTCTTTGGCCCGTCTGGCCATCTGCAGGCCAGCTATCTCGGGCATATCGTGGTCCGTGAGCAGTACATCCAGCCGGCCACATGCCCCCAGATACCCTAATGCCTCAATGGGATTTTGGAACAAAGTGGTTTGGTAGCCAAGTTTATCCAAAAGTCGGCAGCTAACTTGGCCGACAGCCTCTACGTCATCCACAACAACAGCCGTTGGTTTAGGTTTCATCTCCTAATCCTCCCGAGTCTATTTTAGAACCTTCAGTTTCTTCTTGAGGCTATGGGTTTCCTCCTCCAAAAGCCTCACGTTATCCTGAATTTTTTTGAGTTTTTTGTCAAGCGCGTCGCGGTCAACACGGATGCGCTCCTCTTCTTTCTTGAGCCTTCGCTGGTCAGCTTCCAGATCCTGCTTTTCGCGAAGCAGTTTTTTGAGATCCGAATCGGCAATCACGATTTGTCTTTCAAGTTCGGCCCGTTTTTTGCGAATATCTGAAGGATCAACTGCCTGCGAATTCTCATCGCTTATGTTTTGATTGTAGTCGTCGAGCAGAGACATACGCTTAAAAATTTAAGTAATACTATTTTGTCATCCCGAGCGGAGTCTCGACGAATAGTCGAGACGTAGCCGAGGGATCCGCGTCCGTACGCAATAGCTAGCCATTTGCTTATGCACGTAGATTCCTCCACTTCCCCTTCGACTCGCTCTGCTCGCTCAGGGTCCGCTCGGAATGACAAGGTAGAAATTAAATTATCACTCCTCCTCCCAATACCTCGCCATTCTTATAAAACACCGCCGCTTGCCCCGGCGTTACGGCTCGCAAAAATCTTTCACTTCTCACTTCCAACTTTTCACCTCTTACTTTTCTAATTATAGCAGAAAACTTTTCGGCGCGGTAGCGGATCCGAATTTTGGCGCGCAACGGAAATTTGACTTTCTGATTTACCCAATTTACCTGATTAACCCAAAATTTATCTGTGAACAATTTTTTCGGATCATCTGTCACGACCAATTCATTTTTTAGGACATTTTTTCCAATTACCCAATACGGCCCCGTTCCCCCGATTTCGATTCCTTTTCGCTGGCCAATGGTATAAAACGGCAAACCCTTGTGTTTTCCCAAAATATTTCCCCCGATTTCCCTGATTTCCCCTATCTTACTTTTGATATTTTTCTTCAGAAAATCACCAATAGAATTTTCCGCAACAAAACAGATATCCTGCGACTCGTTTTCGGCAACCGGCAGTTTCATTTTTTTCGCGATTTTTTTCACTTCCGATTTTCTATAATCTCCGAGGGGAAAAATAATTTTCGCCAAATCTTTTTGCGTGAGGCGATAGAGAAAATAAGATTGGTCTTTGTTTTTGTCTTTGGCTTCTAATAATTTAGTATTTGAAAATTTAGAAATTTTAGAATTGTTTGAAAATTGAAAATTGAAAATTGAAAATTCCCGCCCGAGGCGGGCATAGTGTCCCGTCGCTACATAATCCGCCTTATACTTTTTCATTAAATCAAACAACACTTGAAATTTCATTTCCTTATTGCACGCCACGCACGGATTTGGCGTCAGACCTTTTTTGTACGAAGCGATAAAATAATCAATTACCCGCTTTTTGAATTCTTTTCGCGCATCGATGATTTTCAGCGAAATTCCAAGTTTTTTCGATATTTTTTTCGCTTGAAAACTTGATGTCCTGGAGCTAAAGAAACGAAAAAAAACTCCAGCGACTTCGAATCCCTGTTTCTTAAGCAATGCCGCCGCCACCGCCGAATCCACCCCGCCGGAAAGGGCAATAATGACTTTTTTATAATCTTTCATATAAAAAATGAGTCCGATAGGCCTTATCGGACTTACCGATAATTATTTTTTATTTTCCAGACTTTCTTTGATTAGCTCTCTCACTTCGTCCAAATTGACTTTCTTTTTCGGTCGTTCGCTTTTTTCCCGCCGGAAGGGTTTCGGCGGCATCCTCACTGCCTCGCGAAGAGTTATTGTTTTCTGCGGATGAATATTTTCCCTGCCAGCTGTTCTTTTTTCGTCCCCGACCTTATTGCCTCTTACCTGCTGAACCCGGGCCTGCTGGCGCTGATAGTCTTTGAGGCAGTCTTTGCAAAAAGTAGGCCGTGAGCCGTCAGGCTTGAAAGGCACTTCGATGTCCGCGTCACAGGTAGCGCATTTTGCGGAATACATTTTCCGATCGCCAGCTGTTGAAGCAGGATGACTGCTTTTTATCGGCTTTCCTGCCGCTCTGATTGTTTTTGCATTTTTCATAGTTTCAACTTTATCTCTCCTGATTCCTGCCGTGCTTCTGTCAGTTTCCAGATCTTTTTCCGTCACCATTCCGCTCCAGCGGGCAATTTTTTCCTCGACAATCTCCCTTTGAGTCCCGTACCGTTCCCGCGTTATCCGGATCACCTTTTCGGCACTTGTTTCCGTCTTGGAAAGATCGGCTGGCGGAAGAGTTTCGGCCGAGAAAGCGTTTCCGGCAATTCCGTCTATCATCAGCTTGATATAGATATTATAGCTGGGAAGATTGACCAGGTCCTGCGCCATAAAGACCGGCTCAAACTCTTTTTCCAGAAATTCCGCGTCCTCGGCTCCGACCCGAAAAAGACAAATTGTTCCCACGTTTCCGAAAACGGCATCGCGCACCCGCGTCGAAGTGTCGGTGATAAGCTGGCCGATATATTGATGAGCCAGTATCAGATCGAGGTGATATTTCCGGGCTTCGGAAAGAATATTGGCGAAAGAATCAGTCGCGAAATTTTGGAACTCATCGACATAGAGATAAAAATCCCGCCTTTGGTCTTCCGGAACATCCACCCGGGCCATGGCCGCGAGCTGGATCTTTGTTATCATCATCGCCCCGAGAAGCGCGCTGTTATCTTCGCCGATCCTCCCTTTAGAAAGATTCATAACCAGTATTTTTCCTTCATCCATAAGATCCCGGATATTAAAGGCCGATTTTGTCTGCCCGACGATATTCCTGATGAGAGCGCTCGAGAGAAACTGGCCAACCTTGTTTTGAATCGGAGAAATAACTTCCTGAAGAACTCTCTCGTTCCATTTGGTGAACTCATCCACCCAGAAGGATTTCACCACCGGATCAGTGATTTTATCCACTACCCTGTCGCGGTAATTCTTGTCCACTAAAATTCTTGTTACTCCCAGCAGGGTGCTTCCCGGATACTCCAAAAGGCCAAGGATCGCGTTTCTAAGAATATATTCCAGGCGCGGCCCCCAGGAATCAGCCCAGATTTTCTTGAATACTCCCACCAGGCCTGAAGCAATAAGGTGCCGGTATTCCGTGTTTACTTTTTCCATGACATTAAAGGCAATCGGGTATTCCTGGTCGGCCGGATTAAAATAAATGACGTCGTTGATCCGGCTTGAGGAAATGGCTTTGAGAACCGTTTCCGCGAATTCTCCATGCGGGTCAATCACGGCCACTCCCCGGCCGGCCTGAATGTCCTGAATGGCCATATTCTGGATCATGGTCGTCTTTCCGGTTCCGGTTTTTCCGATCACGTAAAAATGCCTTCGGCGATCATCTTCCTTGATCCCGAAAACCCGTTCCTGTCCGCGGAAATTTGTTTTGGCAAAGGTTGTTATTTCTGACATGGTTTTACTCTCAACTCTCAACATTCAATGTTAGGAAAACCCTAACATTGAATGTTGGAATCTCATTCCACTGGCAAATTGAGCGGCGCGCCGCTTTTTTTAGCTTCGATCCGGGCAATTGACGGCGACATCGCCGACATATCCGGCAAATGCCAGATTGTCGCCAGTTCCTCCGTGTTCAAAAACATATTCGGTCCGTCGTTGTCGCGGGTGATATAGCGCCGGAAAATTTTTCTCTGCGCCCATGTTATACGATATTTCCTGAACCAGTAATTGGCATAAGTTTTTGTTTCATTGTCTTTGGTGAGCGTATTTAGATTGAGATCGTTGAACTGGTGAGTGAAGCCGTCCACCGCCTGATAAAAAACTTTTCTGAACGTATCGCGGGGAGCGACATAAACAAGCCTCAATTTCGTTTTGAAAGCCTTTTTATTGAGACTCTCTTCCACTGCCTGCAAAATATCCTTTTCCACCGGCGTAAGCCTGAATTGCAGGGGCTGTTCCTCTTTTTTTTTCTCCTCTTCTTTCTCCGGAACAAGACCAAAGATATTCTGTACTGAAGATACCAGCACATCAATTGCCTCGCTGAAAAATCTCACGACCGCGGCGGATTCTTTTTTTATTTCGCGGCCGGCAAGCTTTGCCGCCACTTTTTGGACAGCCGGCATCCACTCATTATCTTTTATGGGTCTTACGAGAATCTGCAGCCAGATTTGATGACCCGGGGGAAGAGAAACGATAGCATCAGCCAAGGGGGCCAGTGGCTCAATCATCCCCTTCGTTACCTCCTCCTGGAATTTGTGATAGGTGCGGATGGGATAGGCGTCATCTCTTGAAAACTTATAGTCCGTTCCCCACAGATTCCATTTCGGATTCGGCATATTGGCAGGCACGGTGCTGATATAATCCTCCGCCTCTTCAATCTCGGCTTCCGGATACTGGGAGTATATCGCCGCTTCCACCAGATTGCGGTATCTGCTTTCCGTTCGGATATAAAAATGCATTTCGCCGTTCACGCCTCGGATCTCAAAAGCGAAAATCGACTGAAAAATCCGGCCCTTAAAGTACATATCAAAATAGCTCGGGGTGGACCAGATGCCGTGAAGCATCATGAAAATCTGCTCCATTGTTTTGGGGCTCCTTTCAATGTTCCGGGGAGGCTTGATTTCAAGAAGGGTCCATTTCAGAGTCTTGTTATATTCTATCCAGACATACCGCCAGTAGAGCTCTTTAAAAAGCCAAAACAAAACAATCGGGCACGCAAACCACCAAGTGGCGGAAACAGCTTGCCCGATTGTTTGAAAATATTCTTTGAGAAATAGTATGAAGTCCATACGAGTTGTTAAGTTTTGTTTTATAAACCTATCTACGAATTACGAATCTTATACTAATATACGAATTCGTATATCCGAATAAAATTTGTAATTCGTAAACCTGCTTGAAACTATCTTAATCCGTACCCGTCCGCTTTTTTCGAAAAAGTATTTTTATCAGCCAGATTCACCGCGATTGTCGCTTTTTTCACTTTTCTTTTCCCGAGAACTCCGCTTATGATATTTTCTTTTGACAGGAATCCTCCGGCGGATTTCAGGAGCGAAACAATTACGTCTTTTACCGTGCCTTCCTCATATCCCCACTCGCGAAGAGCGTACGTGCCCCGCCCGACCAAGACAAATCTTTTGTCGCGAATGAGTTCGTTGTGCACGGTTTGAGAATGCACTTTCTTTCGGCTCAACCCGAAATTTTCTATGAGACGCGAAATTTCCCGGAAATGAAGAGGCTTTTTCTGGTTGAGCAGAACGAGCGTCGCTTTTTCCCGCACTCCCCGCGGCCGCACCAGGGGCCACTTTGCTTTGCCCCAGTTTCCGAAAACATTTTTATCGAATTTTTTCGAAACTTCCAAAAAGTTGAGAACCTGCCCCGGCGCAATATCCGGATTCTTTTTGAGCAGTTCCGTATATTCCAGTTTTTTCACCAGATCCTCGCCGGAATGCAATTTTTTGTTATCTTCAAAAAATCTTTCAACAACATCAACTACCTCCTGAAACTTCTTCGAGTTGAAGTTTTTATCCGCCCAGGAATCGTGCAGTTCTCTATTGCCTTTCACTTTCTTGAGGCCGGCCACCGGAAAAACAAGTTCGATAAGCTGATTTTTCTCCTTGTCTCCGTTTTCTTTGGCGTTCTCCGGATGCTGGCTTGCAACTTCTCTGACAAGGGTGTCGGCCCTCACGATTCCGCCTTTTGCGGCAACAATCTCGTTTATAAGAGATATTGTGGCGTTTGCTTCGAGGCCCTTTTGGGATTTTTGAAGATTATCCAGGGCACCAGATTCAATCTGCCGAACTCTCTCCCGGGTAATCCCCAGCGTCTTTCCAATCGCTTCCAGAGTCTGCGGCTTTCCGCCGGAAATACCAAAGCGGCTGGAAATGACCAGTTTTTGCTTGGCGCTCAAAGGCGCAAGAAGCGCTCCAATCATCAAGCGGACACTATCCGATTTCACCGGAATTTTTTGAATAACCTCTGTTTTTCCCCTTAAATTTACCATATTTCTTATAACCTGCATTTTAGCTTGCTTATTAGTCATATTAGCTCAAATTAGCTTGATATACAACCATAATACAGGGTTGTCAGACTGTCAAGAGTTTTGGGTAAATTCAGGGATTTTGAAAGAACAAGGAATAATCTCAAATTTCAAAGCTCAAATTTCAAATCAAATTCAAATGTCTAAATTTCGAAATTTTAAACTTTGGATTTAGGGCTTGATTTGAAATTTGATATTTTTCACTTGGAATTTACGCTATATTTCCACCAATCCACCATCAGGGCAGACGCAACAAAAATCGAAGAATAAGTCCCGAAAGTTATTCCAATGAGAAGCGCCAGGGTGAAATTTTTGATCGTCTCTCCGCCGAAGATAAAAATCGCCAGAAGGGTAATAATGACCGTGAGAGACGTGTTTATTGAACGAGCCATTGTCTCATTGAGACTGCGATTGACCGTCTCTTCGAATTCTTCTTTTGAGCCTCCCCGCATAAGATTTTCCCGCGTCCGGTCATAAACGACAATCGTGTCGTGAACGGAAAAACCCAAAATGGTAAGGAGCGCGGCGATGAAAGAAGTGTCAACTTCAATATTCAAGAAATGCCCAAGAACGGAAAATATTCCAACGGTTATCAAAACATCATGAACGAGCGCGATGACCGCTCCAACGCCGTATTTCCATGACCCAACCGGCCGGGAAACCTGCCGGAAGGCATAGGCGATGTAGAGAGCAATCCCAACCACGGCAATTCCCAAAGCCCAAAAAGCTTTTTTCTTCAGCTCCGAAGAAATCGAGGGGCCGATATAATCGAGGCGGGTGTTTTTAATTTCGGGAAATTTCTCCCGCATTTTCGCAAGAACGGCTTTGTTTTTTCCGTCGTCGGAATTTCCGTAGCGAATGAGAAAGGAATTACTTTGCGTCGGAGTAATAACTGCATCCTCGATTCCAACTTCTTTTAATGCACCCTTTACCTCATCAATTTGCCAGCCAGAGGCTGGTCCGCCTTTGGCGGAAAATTCTGCCAGTGTTCCTCCCGTGAAATCCAGTCCGTATTTCAGTCCCCAAGCGGAAAGAGCGATGACGCTTAAAAGCACCAATGCGCCGGAGAAGACATAGAAATATTTGCGTTTGTTTATAATTTTATACATACGATATAACGTGAGCGGAAAATTATGATTTTCCGCGATTCTAATGTGACTCGTCCTCAATTATTTTTTCCTTAGCAATGATCAATTCTTTGCGTCCCTCCACCCATTCCCCCACGACCGCCGAAAGAATAGTCCGAACGAGAACAATTGCCGTGAACATCGAAACAAGAACTCCAATAAGGAGTGTCACCGCGAATCCTTTCACAAACCCCGTCCCGAACCAAATCAAAATAAGCGAAGTGATCATCGTTGAGATATTACTGTCGCGGATGCTCGGCCAGGCCCGGTGAAAACCTTCGTCAATCGCGCCGGCAAGACTCCTGCCCTTTCTGATTTCTTCTTTCGTCCGCTCAAATATCAAAATATTGGCATCCACCGCCATTCCGACGGAAAGAATAAATCCGGCAATCCCGGCCAGCGTCAAGGTGATTGACCAGGGCGTTCCGGCGGATATCTTGAATAAAGCCACCATAATTGATGTGTAAATTATCAGCGCCGCTGAAGCGACAAGCCCCAAAAAGCGGTAATAAAAAATCATAAAAATCATAACCAGGACAATCCCAATCGCTCCGGCTTTAAGACTTTTTTCGAGTGAAATTTTTCCGAGCGAGGCTTCCACGCTTTGCTGACCGATGAGAGTTATCGGAACCGGCAACGCCCCTTCGTTCAGCCTCTGGGCCAGTTTTTTGGCCTCGTCGAGCGAAAAATTTCCGGTGATCACCGCTTTCCCGTCGGTGATTTCGGTTTGCACCGTCGGCGCGCTGATGACTTGCCCGTCAAGGAAAATGGCAATTTGCTTCCCGATATTTTCTTTGGTCAGCTGGGCAAAGTTTTTCGCTCCCTCGCTGTCAAACTCAATCCCCACTTCCGGCTTTCCGCTCTGGGACATAAACTGAACATCGGCTCGTTTGAGATTTTTTCCGGTGAGTCCCGTCTCGATGAAAGCCGGCATCTGCGGCTCAATTGGCAGAGTTTTTTTTGTGAGCAATATATGCTGGGCGTGAACCTCCTTATCGTCTCCATCTCCCCTCTCCTTGAGTTTTTTTATAATATGATATCCAAATTGCGATTCGACTATTTGCGGATACACCTGTCCGGATTGGAGATCGCTGTCAAACAAAACCTTGTCGAACTCCGGAACAAAAGTTTCGCGTTTCACGAATCCCAAATCGCCGCCCTGGTCTTTTGATCCCGGATCTTCCGAGTTTTGCTTGGCCAGCTCCGCGAAATCCGCTCCGCCTTGAATTTGTTTAAGCAAATCTTCCGCTTTTTTCTTTTGCTCATAGTTGAATTTTTTGTCTTCTTCGGAAAGCTGCGATTGTTCGGCCGGCGGCTGTTGTTCGGCTAACTTCTTGAATTCTAAAAACGGCGTTTCTTTGATCATCGCTTTGGCAGCCTCGATATCCTTCACGCCGGCGAGCTCTACGATTAGTCTCTGCTCACCGCCTGATTTTGAAGTTTCAATGAGCGGTTCGGCTACTCCAAAAGCATTTACCCTTCTTTCAATCACATCCTGCAAGCCGTTAAGCGCGTCTTGAACCTTTCCCGATTCCACTCCGCTCGTATCAACTTTATATATCAAATGTATCCCGCCCTGAAGATCAAGGCCGAGGTTGATTTTGAGGCGTGACAAAAAATTCCCGAGCCAGGCCGGTTTTTGAATTGGTTTTGGGCAGGCGATCAGAGCCGCCGTCAGGAAAAGAATCAGGACTAGACAAAATTTTATCCAAATCTTTCGACGAATGGACATTGAATAAAGAGTTTGATTTTTATAGTTCTATTATAGCACAGAAAAAGGAAAAAATAAAGCTCAAATACCAGCTACCTGCCCGCTATTGCTACGCAAAGCGTTGCAGGCGGGCCAAAAACTGATTCGCTTTTTCGAGTACTTTTTTCGTCTGCTTGAAAGTCAGAAGCTCGTATGCCTTTTTGAATTCCCGCCATTGATAATCAATATGTTCATGCGATAATTTTATTTTTTCAGTTTTCGCTTCAGCCAGATAAAAAGTTGAAATTTTGAAAATATTGAGGCCGACATTTTTTCTTTTTCTCTTTTTTGCTTCTTCTCCGACTGCCCGGTAAAAATATTTCACCCAAGCGTAAAAATCGGGGATTATTTTCAAATCCTTAAGTCCCGTTTCTTCCCGCACTTCTCTTTTGAGCGCGTCTTGCCACGTTTCCCCTTTTTCGATATGCCCCTGCGGAAATCCCCAATAATCCGACGCGTTCGGCTTGCGCGGAGTTTTAAGAAGAACTAAATATAAAATTTTCTTTTTCTCTTTATCCCGCACTTTTGAGCCCCTTTTCATCTTTTGCGAAAAAGTGCGGGGCCGCCGGAACACCACCGCCCCGACGGATTTTTCAAATGGCATAAAGTTATCCTAAGATCGGATCTTGGGAGAGAATCACCGAATCGCGTCCAGAAAATCGGACGGCGTTACGATTCTTATTCCCCGATATTTCTTTAGATTTAAAAGATGGCGATCGCCGGAAATGATATATCCCGCTTGTCCGGAAACGGCGCATTCAAGAATCCGGTTGTCGGGATCGTCGGAGATCGCTTTCAATCTTTTTTCGGGATAAATTTCCTCTGAAAATTTTTTGACGCGTTTCACCGCGCCTCTGGCTCTAGAATCGCTCCACTTTAGTTTCCCTTTGAGTATCCGCTCAATTTCACCGATGACAGGAGGAGAAACAAAATTGCAGATTCTTCTTTTTCTTGCCAAGAAAACCACTTCCGCTGGCGCCGAACCGGGAAGATAAAAAGCCGAAATAAAAACATTCGAGTCGATAACGACTTTTATCATTGTTTATTTTTTGCGGCTTTCGTCCACAACCTGCTGAATATCCTCTTCGGTTTTAACTCCGGTTTCTGAAGACTTCAGACGAGCGTAGCGAGTCAGCTTTTCCCATTCTCGATCTTCGATATATCGCCGCAAAGCCTCCCGGATAAGTTCGCTCTTGGTGCGGTTTTCTTCTTTGGCAATTCTTTCAACTTCCTTAAAAAAATCCGGCATAATGGAAATGGTAAGCAGTTTTGTAAATCTTAGCATAATATGTTTTGATTACCAGTTATACTTAGTATTACTATAGCAAATGAGAATTTCTTGTCAACCCCGCCGTTTTCCCCAAATAAAAAAGCGGGCTCGCCGAGAATCCCTCCAAAATTCTCTGCGAGCCCTAATAAGGCTATAGCCTGGCTGGTGGAACCGGCGAATTTCCGGTCCACCAATCCAAATTCCGGTAGTACTGCCGGAAGGGTTTAAACCCTCCGGCGGCTTGGTGGCCCAGACCGGTGAGAACATTGAGTCCACCACCGCCAGCGGCCATCCATAAGAAAGCATGCTCTACCGGCAACCGGTAGAACTGATGCCCTCCCAAGCCGGGGAGTCCGACATCCAAGGCGTAGGCGCCCATTGCCCCGAAGGCAGCCTTGGTGCCCGTCACCATGACATCCGCCCAATAGGGGCGGTCATAAACCAACGTCACGGTAACAGGGTCTAACTCCCTCCAATTTCGCCCGGTAAATTGCCAGACGAAATCGGTGGCCGCGTGTTCCGGCAACGATGCCGGGAGCTTGAAGAAGACATAGCCTAGCGCCGCTAGACTAATGTTCTTCTTGCCGGCGAGATATGCCCGCATCTCACCGGCATTGTAAAGCCGCATGGCGAGACCCACCACTGGAACGAAGCCGATGACTTTGCAGACCTTGTCCTGTTTCGCGGCGGCATCCGCTGCGATCTTTGCCACTTCAGCCGTCTTAGCTTTGAGCTGGACCATTTGGGCGTCGTAGGCCGCCATCTGGGCCGCATGTCGCCCGAAAACAAATTGCCCAGCCCAAGCCGTACCGGCGCCTACCATTAGAGCCAAAACCACTACCGTAATCACTGCCAACTTCGATTTCCATCCCATACTATTTCCTCCTTTGCCTTTCGGCAAAAATTCCTCCCCGCTGGGAGGGTAAATCATTTTGTAAATGAAACTCCTATAAACAAAAACTAACACTTCCAAAAATCCTGTCAATAGCAAAAATTTATCAAAATATAAATTTGACGCGGTGTAAAATGTGTTTGGAAATATATTGTTCGTTTTGACATTTTACTTATCCACACCCAGTAATAGCTTTTTTATTTCCCTGTGATAGAATTTC
>Ga0100392_1003919_pt1 | contig 13509 bp, 8 predicted proteins | sample CryGeymeta201516_FD_81548 | JGI IMG/M metagenome (GOLD analysis project Ga0100392, IMG submission 81548) | Groundwater microbial communities from Crystal Geyser aquifers in Utah, USA - Crystal Geyser metaG 2015-16 | ecosystem: Environmental > Aquatic > Deep subsurface > Groundwater | place: USA... | reverse complement strand
TAACGGTCGAGTGTAAGTGCCGTAAGGGATTGCGGGTGATTTCCTATCAAGTTACACGAAAAGTTAAAGCGGACTTCTGACCTTAGCAAACCCCTGAAACCCTTATGGCATTTACACTTTGTTGGCGTTTCGTTGTTCATTTATCTCGTTATTTTTTTTCATTTTTGCTGCATCGTTTCTGTCTGCCGTGCGTTGGGGTAGGCAAGCTCTTTGGCTGGTTTTGGTCGTGTGTTGGCTTTTTTGAGCGACCAGCCAATGTGCTTGACTACGGAGCGAGGGCTATTCAATCAATTGTCCTACTTTGTTTACTACTTTATATTCCAAGTCATCAAACTCGTTGAAATGAGCTTTTCCGCATTTGATTTTCATTTGTTCATCTCCACTTAATTTTGATAAATCAACTTGTGGTGTGCCAGTGTCTTTGGTTTCAGCGACAAAATAAATTTTCTTGTCATCTTCAAATACCAATGCCCAATCTGGATTGTAATTTCCTATTGGTGTTGGAATTTTAAACCAATTTGGTAATTTGAAATAGAATTTTATCTGGTCGCTGGTTTCACAATCTTTTGCAAACTTGCTTTCAACTCCTGAATCTAAAGGCACAAATTCTTCATAAATGGTTTTAGAAGGGTCGGAAACTTTAAACGAAAAGTCGTTCAGATAAACTTCTAATTCCTGTGCTTCAAACAATGCCATTTCATATTCTGAACCACCAATTTTTTGATACTTGATTCCGTCAATCATTAAATCATACAAAGTCCGCTTCATAGCAGTTGTTGCCAAGTCTAAAAACAATTGAGGATTGATAATAATATCCTCAATTCTTCCTGATTTACTTAAAATATCTTCAATCGTAGAACGAGTCAATTCTGTTTTGCTTTGAATGTAGCCCAAAACATCAGGTATTTTCCAAGAGTAACCTCCATATGATTCTACCTTTTCACCAACATAATTTGTTCCTACGCCTTCGTCTGTCATTGTAATTCCAATCTTTGTGGAACGAATGGAAGGTGATTTGATTTCAGGCAAATCTTTTATGGCTTTTGCAGCCAAAGTAATTAACTCGTCCGTTTTGTAATCTACTCTGTAAGTGGTTTTCTTTTTCAGTTTTTCCCAAATCTCCAAAAATTTTGGGTCGGCTTCAAACCCTTTTCGATACTTTATAGCCGTTCTCGTTTGCTTGTTTTTTATTCTTCCTGTAAATGCAACTCCGCAATCGTCTTCGATTTCTTTTTGAAGTGCTTTGGCAAAATCGTCATAGGCTTCATTAGCAATAACAGTCAAGCGATTTATGTTTTGGTCATAAGTTCGCTTTCCTGTTTGGTCAACTGCCAAACGCAAACCTCTGCCGATTTCCTGACGTTTTTTTATATCTGACTTAGTTTCATTTAAGGTGCAAATCTGAAATACATTCGGGTTGTCCCAACCTTCACGTAATGCAGAATGTGAAAAAATGAAACGCAAAGAATTGTCTAAACCCAACAATTTTTCTTTGTCTTTCATTATTAAGCTGTAAGTGTCGTCATCTGCTTTAGTTTCGCCCGAAGTGTCTTTTACTTTTCCTTTGCTGTCTTGTGAAAAATAACCGTTGTGTGTTTCACCAATTGGAAATTTATCTAATTCCTTAAAAGCTGGTTTTGAAATGTATTCCTGATAAATTTCTTCAAACCATTCAGCAAATTTACCTTTTACGGCATTCCCTGTTGAGTCGTAGTTACGGTAATTCGCAACTTTATCAATGAAGAACAATGACAAAACTTTTATTCCTAATTTATTTAGGCTTTTTTCTTTCTTCAAATGCTCTTCTATGGTTTTTCGAATTTGAAACTTCATTACTTCATCAGTCAATCCGCCTTGGCTGTCGCCTTTGTACAATAAGTTTCCGTTTGAAATGGAAATACATTGGTTTACTGCATCAATTTCCTCAATAATATAGCCATCTGCATAGATTTCTCTTTCGTTGGATAGTTTGTATAAATCGTCACCCACTTTTACAGTAATGGTTTTCTTTTTTACACCTCCGTTTTCATTGCTGTTTATAGAAACTTTTGCTGTTACTTTGGTTTTTGTAGCGGTAATGGATTCTACCGAAACAAAAGCATCATTGTAAGCATTTTCTTCAATGATAGAATCTACTTCAATTTGTTTTACCAATCCTAAATCATATGCCTTTACAGGATTTAGACTGTATGTAAGGTTGTATTGATTTCTGTGTGTTGCAGAATAACGAAGCGTACACAATGCTTTCAGATTTTCAATAGCTGCAATACGCTTTTCGGTTTCCATATTTTGAGGCTCGTCCACAATTACAATAGGGTGGGTAGCCTGAATAAACTCAACTGGTTTTTGCCCGTTCAGCTTATCATTGGGTTTATTGATAATGTTTTCGTCTTTGGCAAATGAATCAATGTTGATTACCAAAACTTCAATGTTGTTAGTAGTTGCAAAACCTCTCAAAGTGGAAACTTTAGTACTGTCATACACCTGAAAATTAACGGGTACATTGTCATAAAGTGTTTGAAAATGCTCGTGAGTAATTTCCAAATTCTTTAAAACGCCTTCACGAATGGCAACCGAAGGTACAACAACTACAAACTTTTTAAAACCATACATTTTATTTAGTTCATAAATGGAACGCAGATACACATAGGTTTTTCCTGTGCCTGTTTCCATTTCTACAGAAAAGTGCATACCGTCCAATTTAGCCGAAACATTTATTTCGTTGTTGGTTTGAATGCTTTGTAGATTGATGAGTATTTGTTCTTCTGAAATTACTAAACGATTGCCATAGCTATAGATATTGGCATAGGTATCTAATTCAGACAATTCAGATTGAAGTAAACTATCTTCCAAAGGTTGCCCTTCAAACAAATCCGTTATGGATTTTATGGCTTCTTGCTGATAAGCTAAATTCGATTCAAAAGTTAACTTCATTTTTTTTCTGGTCTTGGAATTATAACTTTGAATTGTTCACCTTCAACTTCGTTGATAAGTTCAATATTTGGTTGTGCTTCCAATGCTCTATTAATACCCGAACCAAAACCACGATAAATCATTAGCTTTGAACAATAAGAAACTAAAAGATTATTACGTACAACAGCATTACCCATTTTAATGTTTTCTATTGTTAGGCTATTAGGCAAGGAACCTGGACTCACAATTTCAATTCTATTATCAAAAATCATAATCCTAATTGGCGAATTCTTAGAATAATCTCTATGTACCAAAGCATTTTGTACAAATTCTTCCAATGCAATTTGTGAAACTTCTAATTTACCTACAGAATTGAAATTTTGGCCAGCTTGAACATGTTGTAAATTTGATGTAAAAAACCTCATTGTTTCCTCAAAAATCTCAGGAATTGTTCCAACAATATCCTGACTACTACGGTATTCAGTTCCTCCAATACTATTTCCAAAAAATGAAATTGCCTTTACACAAAATGCAGGTCGATACTTTTGAGGATTGTTTGCAAAAAATAATAGCCCCCCTAGTGTAAGATGGCTTTCTTTAATGATATTCAAATTATTTAAAAGGTTTTCTGTAATGGTAATGCTTTCATCTGCTTCTCGCTTTTGAACTGCTTTAACATATTTTTCGACTTTTGAGTTTTCAACATCATTTATATTTGTTTGTGGAATAATCATTTCATCCAAATATAAAATTCCACTTTGTTGAAACAAACGTATCTGCTCGTTATTATCCGTCAACCTCCTTTTATCTGAACCTTGCTTTATCCAAATAGCTCCATTTTTATCCTTATAAGGCTTCGCAGTACCTTCTGAAATTTCAACTATCAGTACTTTTTTTTCATCATCATCTGAAAAAGAAACCCCAACAACCTCAGTATAAATAAAAACCTGTGGTTTTACCATATCATTAGCAATATTAGCCAACAATTGATTATAGTCATGAATTTGTTTTATACTAAGCCCAGTAATTTTACCAGTTTTATCTTCAACCCCAAAAAATATTTTACCTCCTCGTGAATTTGAAAAAGCTATCATTTCGGCAGCAATAGAATCGTTGCTGTCAATTTCTCTTTTAAACTGAACCTTGCTTGTTTCTCCAGTGCTAATTATATCAAGTAATTCAATTGCGTTCATATTGTTTTTATTTTTTCAATGTTCCAAATACTATAAATATTTTTCCTGCGATTAAATGCCTCGTCTCCACCTTCCATAATGTCAACAATAAATCGTTGTGTTTGGTGATTATCAATAGTGCCAGAATGTACTGTAATTTTCTTTTCGTCATAGCTGCACGAAACTACTTTTTCACTATCACCAAGCACAGGGATATTGGCGTTATGGGTTGCAAAGATAAATTGCATATTACCCTTAATTTTCTTTAATTCTTTTATTACTTCATCATAGATGGTTTGATTATCTAAATCATCTTCGGGTTGGTCAATAATCAATACATCATTTTCTCTTTGAGCCAACAAAAATAATATTAATGCAGATGCTCGTTGCCCTAAAGAATGCTTATCTAATGATTTACCATTGTATTGAATAATAATTTTATTTTCTACTTTAAAAGTGAGTAATTCCTCCCTATTTTCAATAAACCTTCGCTTAAAATCTACGACCTGATTTTCATTCAATATATCATTCAATTTGCTATTGTCTCTGTAAATTTGAATGAAGTCTTTGTAGTTTGCCTCAATCTCCTGATAAGCGGTTTCTCGGATACCTGTACCTCTGAAAACCTGCTTCATTTTATCAATAAATTTATCTCTCCTGCCTTTATATTCAACTTCAATTGAAATTTTACTTTCAGCTTCATTAATCCTATTCACTTCTTTATTTAAAACATTATATTCTTCTAGCCAAAGATTGTCCAATTCAGTAAGTCGCTCCAATAAATTGGTCTGCAAATCGCTTCTTCGTTTTTCAGATTTTTCGATTTCCTTTAATTTCAATAAGGCTGTTTCGATTTGCCTGTTCAGGTTCAGAAAATTATCGGGGTTAATGGTGTCTGTGTTTATTTCTCGTTTAATCTTTGCAAACTCTTCCTTTAAGCCTTCTTTCTTGGCATTAATTTTTGATATTACATCTTTCAATTTTTGCTGACTGAGAACAGAGTTCTTTTGAATCGCTTTAAGTTTTTCAAACTCAATTTTTAATTCCTGAATAATTGTCTTTGCTTGTTCAAATAGTTCTTTATTGACTTCTGAACCGCTAATTTCTTGTTGAAAGAAATAATCATGATTAGAAATTAAGGATGCCAATTCACTTAAATAACTTCTGACTGTTGATTCTATTTGTATAAGTTTAGATATATCAGAATCAAAAAGTGTTTGTTGTTTTAATCTGTTTTCAACACCTTTTTCCTTAAAAAAATTAAGCTGATGTTTTGAGTTTTTTATTTGGGCCTCTGTATCTCTTTTTAACTCTTTTAAATTTTGAAGCTTTTTTAATTCCGATATAATATTTTCAACTTCTCTTTTCTTTTGCTCTATTTTAGCTTGAACTGCTTTTAATCTTGTTCCAATTAAGCGTTGGATCAAATCTCCTTCAAAATCTTTTCCTTTATTTGAAAGGTCTTTTTGTCCAAAATAAATAGGGGAATGGAATCCTGTAGCATCTATAGAAATTCCTGGTTGTAGCAAGTTGTTTTTGTAAATATCCTCCTTTTGTCCATATAGTTTTTCTATTCTGTATTCTTCATTTTGTTTGTTGACTATAGTAACTATGGCTTTCCCTCCGCTACCCATTGAGCGTGTCACTAATGAATTCTTATAATCTGGGTCAGCAGCGTTAAATGGAAGAGAAATTCCAAGAACATAGCGTAAAACTTCCAGTAATGACGATTTTCCGCTTCCCCTAATTCCGATAAGGTTGTTTAACTCGGGGGAAAAATCAATTTTAGTTCCTTCTAGTAAGCCTCCTTCAAAGGAAATTGATTTGATGTATGAGTTTTTAATTTCAGGCTTTGTATTCAGTGAAATTCTATAATTAAAGTCAGTAAGGGCATATTTCAATGCTTCTAAATTGAAATCCCCAATTTTGATATAAGTTCTTATTTCCTCATTTTTTTGTTGATGTGGTCTTCCTATATCTTCCAATGATTTACAGTCTGAACCTTCAATAAATGCAGGTAATTTATCGTTAAACCAGTTTTTCCAAGTAGCTACTTTATCGTAAGTTCTTACTTTCTGAAAACCTAATACAAAATGCCTGAACAGGTCATTTGATATAAGCTGTTGAATTCGTCCTCCGTCTAATTCGTTAAAAAAACCGCTGTTCTGTTCCACATGAGCAAGAATGATAAAAGAATCTCTTCCATTGTTTTCATGGTCGTTTAATTTCTGTAATACGGTTTCAAAGTTATATCTGCACCTTGTATTTTCATTTTCTCTATTCGCTATCCCTTCAAATGCGGCTGTAAGAAATTGATTAATGAAATCTTCACCATTAACACACCATTTTTCAAAATCGAAAACAAGTAAGCAATGAATCCCATTTGCTCCATCATTTACCGAAAGTTCAACTCCAGCAAATAAGCCAATACCTTCTTTTAAGGCCTTTTTTCTAAGGGCTACAAACTCGGATTTGTCAAACTTATTATGATTGGTAATAACTCCAACATTAATGTTCTGCTCTTTAAGTTTCTCTACATAAAGACGGCAAAAATCATTTTCATTACCTGTGTATGAGAATTCTTTGTCTGCTTTCGTGTGCAAATGGAAATCACCCCGAAGCCAGGTCGCTCCATTTTCAAAAATATTTTTGGTTTCGTTTTCCATTTTTGCTTGTTTTATATCGTTTTAAATTCAATCCCTGCATCTTTCATTTGCAGAACGGTATTCGTTTTCAACTGGTCGTTACCTTTAAAAAGTTTATCTAAGGCAATAACTTTGACAGGTTTTTCAGCAATTACAGTATCAATAATTTCTTGTGTTGCTTTTTCTAAAAGCAAAATCAATTCAGTGCCGTTGATTTTATAAAAACTGCTTTTCTTTTCAATAGGGCTGTTCAAGTCCTTGCCACTTTTCAGCAAAAGTTCATACACCATATTTTCAATGGTAGCAGATTCAGAAACAGGGTCAACAAACAATTTCATTTGCTCAGCTAATGCTTTTGCATCTTTGCCCTCAATTTGTTGCCATTGCTTGAAGTTGCTATCTTCTAGTTTTAAAACTTTGAAACCTAAATCGTGAGATTTCAGATTGTTGATTAACGATTGTTGATTTTTGATTTCATTAATGGTTTCCTCTGTTTGAAATTCGGTTTTTAGTTTTGTGATTGCTAATTCGTGATTTTTAAATTTTAATTCATTTTCAGCCTGTATTTCCTTTCCTGCCCTGCGGATTCTTTCCTTGCTTATGTCGGCTATGGTTTTGTACCCTGCCTCGTAAGCTTCGCTTTTTTCATCCGTAAGTTCTGGTAATTGTACGCAAATGTATTTTCTAATTGCTTTGTCTTCCTTATTTAGTTCCATTACTGCTTGGGCTGTAGTGCCACTACCTGCGAAGAAGTCTAAGATAATTCCATCCTTACTTCCCTCCATTGTCAATAAGTACTTTATATATTCAACTGGTTTAGGGAAATCAAAAGGTAAATTTTCTGATTTTAGCTTTTTTGCATCAGATTGAGAATCAAAAAAGTGCACACCAGTTGGTTTAGAATGCAAACATTCTCTTAAATATCTTTTAATTCTTGGTATTGTATTTTCGTCTTCGCCAAAATGCCATCTATTTTCAATTTCATACTGGCGTATTGTATCCTCTTTATATCTCCAACCTCCCTGTGGTTTTTTGCATTTAATTTTTGTAATTGGATGAATAATTTCAGACTCAAAATTACCACTTGTTACACCGCCCGGATTATCAGTTTGATACACACCATTATCATCACAGTAATAAAAGTGGTCAAATTCGTAAAATCTTGGGTATTTTGTCAATGCTTTCATTTCATTTTCAATTTCACTTGACTTCATACCTTGTTTCAATAATCTATTTGCATAACTTTCAAATTCTTTATAATTATTTTTTGGTACCGACCATTCTTTTGATACTGAGAATTTATTCTTTGAAAACACTAAACAATATTCGTGAGTTATAGATATTTGATTGACATTATTTTTCGCTGAATTACTTACTTTAATCGTTTCTCCCAGAAAGTTCTCCTCTCCAAAAATTTCATTCATTAATAAGCGAAGATTATGAACCTCATTATCGTCAATAGACACGAAAATTACTCCATCTTGTCGCAATAGATTTTTAGCCAAGTACAAACGTGGCATCATCATATTAAGCCAATTACTGTGGTATTGCCCGTTTTCTTTGCTGTTCTTTTTGAACATACCGTCTTTGGTCATATAGCCTTCTTCGTCTTTGTCGCCTACACGTTTTTCATATTCTGCTTTGGTTTCAGAAAATTTGTCAGGATAAATAAAAGAGTCATTGCCTGTGTTGTAAGGTGGGTCTATGTAAATCATTTTCACTTTGCCGAAGTAGCTTTTTTGTAGTACTTTCAGCACTTCCAAGTTTTCGCCTTCAATAAAAATGTTTTCGGTTTCGTCAAAGTTTACGCTTTCGTCTTTTGCAGGAACAAGGGTTTTGGTGGTAGGAGTTTGCAGTACTTTAAAAGCCTCACTTTTGCCCGCCCAATTCAACACATAGCGTTCATTAGAAAAGTTTATGTCTTCTCCAAGCGTGGCTTTAAGTTTTTCCCAATCTATTTTCCCTTCGCTAAATGCTTCGGGTAATACTTGTCGCAATGCGTTTATTTTTTCTTGTTCTGGTGTAAGACTTGTTCCGTCCATATTTTAGTGTACTTTTCTTTCAATTAATAATTCTTTGACTTCAATATCAAGGATTTCAGCAATCTTGTATAGGTCTTCTAGACTTGGTTGTCGTCTGTTTTGGGCGTAAGAGTTCACCATATTGTAGCTCTTGCCCAATTGCTCAGCCAACCATTTCTGTTTAATTCCCTTCTGGTCTAAAACGTCTTTTATTCGGTTCATTATTGAACTTTATTTATATTTCACAAAAATAAGAATAATTATTTAATATCTCACAAAATGAGTATTTAAATCATCATTCTGTTTGGGTGCGGAGGGAAAGGGCAAGCTCTTTTGGTTTTTTAGTGTTGGCTTTGCGTGTCGGCAAAAACCAAATGTGCTTGACCGTGCGGTTGACTTTCTTCCTTTTCCCTTTATGCAGCAAAAATTCCTTTGTAATTCTGTCGTCTGTTTCGGTCTTTTTACAATGAACGCTAACGTTTCTCAGCTATACGCAGGCAGGGATTTTCACCACTGAACTTCCTACGAAGAACTGAACTTTAAATTTACCACTTTCCTGTCCTACGAAGCACGAAACCCCTGCTTGCGTATAGGTGATGTTGTGCGTTCGGTGTTCTTCTTTCATATTGATATTCAGTCGTTTGTTAGTAATTCTGTCAGCGTTGGCAAAGATATACTCTTTTGCGATTTTTGGTTGCAGCGTTGGCTGGTGCGAATTGCAAATGTGTATGGCTTTTAGCGGTGGCATTATTTCGTTATTACTCTGTTTTTCTTAAAATTCTCCGCTTGTTCAAATATGTCTTTATATACTTCGTCTCTTTCTACTGGCGGATAACCGTGTTCGTCCAAAAGAATTATCAGTCCTACTTTTAAAGCGGATTTTATGTCTTGTCGTTTACTCCAATCAGGATATTTGGCTTGTGAGTCCACCAAGTCTTTCACTGCCTGGGCTAAAACAATTAGTTTGTCTTCTGGATATTTGAAGTCATACTTTATACACAAGTCTTTCAAAATGTCATAAAAGGCTTTTTCTTCAAAGTCAATTCCCAATTCGTCCCCTGCGGAAAACTCCTTTTGCACCTCCCAAATAAGGTTGGTCAAATGCTCTGCCATTTCTTCGTACACTTCGCTTCGCAAAACATCATCTTCTTTTCGCTCGTTGTAGCGTTCTACCAAGGCTTGCATTTTCTTAGAGAAGTCAATTCCTTTAACTTTATTGACTTTCTTAATCTCTCCAATCGCTTTGGCTAAAAGTTGTTGAAGCAATTTGATTTTGGTATGTGGCAGCTTGATTTTATCAATATTTGCCAAATAGTCTTCATCAAAAAGGTCTTGTTCGCTTTGGGTTTCATCTCCTAGTTTGAAGATTTCCTGAACGCCATCACTTTCTAAAGCGTCTTTTATCATTTCCCTAACTTTGGCGTTCATTTGTGCGGTGTCGGGCGCATTGCCTTTAGTCAGCTTGAAAACAATTGACCGAACCGCTAAATAGAAATGGGTGTAATCTCTTTCTTTCTGCGTTAAATGTTCGCTTCCAGCACAAATATCATAAGCAGCTTTCAGACGTTTTACCAAGCCCATAAAGCGGGTTTCCAATTCTTTGGTCAACTGAACGTATTCTGCCGCCATATTTAACGTGTTCAACTGTTCTAAAGCTGCACCACCAAAATATTTTGAACTGTCGAATTTGTGGAAGACCTTGGCTAAAAGGTCTAAATGGTTTCTAACCACAATGAGCGATTCTTGAATGTCTTCAAAGTTTTCTCTTTCGCCCTTGTTGTATTTGGCAAGCGCCATATTCATTGCCTTTTTGATGCCTATGTAATCGACAACCAAGCCTTTGTTTTTGCCTTCAAATTTTCGGTTTACTCTCGAAATGGTTTGAATCAAATTGTGTTGCTGAATGGGCTTGTCAATGTAAATGGAATCCAAGAAAGGTACGTCAAAACCTGTAAGCCACATATCAACCACAATGGCAATTTTGAAATTGGATTTTTCATTTTTAAACTGTCTATCCAATTCTTTGCGGTGTTCCTTTGTGCCAATCAAATCGTACATTTCTTTCGGGTCGTCTTTTCCTCTGGTCATTATCATTTTGATACATTCCAATGGTTTGATTTCCCTTTTGTCTTTGTCTGTTAAAACAGCTCCTTCTTCCGCAATTCGTATTTCCGCCCATTCAGGTCTTAAAGCGATTACATTTTTATAAAACTCGTAGCCAATTTCTCTGCTACTGCAAACAAACATTGCTTTGCCTTTTACGGTCGCTCCTTCGTTTACTCTGTTTTCGTAATGTTGAACAAAGTCTTCTGCTAATTTCAATAAACGGTCTGGGTCGCCTAAAATGGCGTTCATTGTAGCCGTTGCCTTTTTGCTTTCTTCTATTTGATATTCATTTGCTCCTGCTTCGGCTGCTTCTTCGTAGTATTTTTCTATTTTCTCTAATTCGCTGTTGTGCAAGGCAACTTTGGCCGCTCTGCCTTCATACACAATCCGAACCGTGATTTCATCTCTTACCGATTCGGTCATTGTGTAGGCATCTACTACTTTTCCGAACACATCCAAAGTTGCATCTATTGGCGTTCCTGTGAAGCCTACAAATGTTGCATTGGGTAAAGAATCGTGTAGGTATTTGGCAAAACCGTACGTTTTTTTAACGCCTTCGGAAGTCACTTTTACTTTTTGGTCAAGATTGGTTTGGCTTCTGTGGGCTTCATCCGAAATACAAATCACGTTGGTTCTTTCCGTGAGCAGTTCAGTGTCTTCTGTAAACTTGTGAATGGTGGTTAAAAAAACGCCACCACTGTTTCTTCCTTGCATTTTGCTCCTTAAATCGGCTCTGCTTTCAACGCTTTCAACAGCATTGTCGCCAATGAATTGCTTGGCGTTGGTAAATTGCCCTGAAAGTTGGTCATCTAAGTCAGTTCTGTCAGTGATGAGTACAATGGTCGGACTTTCAAAATGCTTGCTTTTCATTAAAAGGCGTGTGAGATAAAGCATTGTGAAACTCTTTCCGCTACCTGTTGCTCCAAAGTAAGTTCCGCCTTTTCCGTCTCCCTCTGGCTTTTCCGCTTTTTTGATGTTTTCGTACAAACTGCGAGCAGCGTAATATTGTGGATAGCGACAAACTATTTTTTCATCTTTCTTTGACGAATCGGGAATGTAAATGAAGTTCTGAATAATATCTCGCAATCGGTTCTTGTGCAGCATTCCTTGAACCAAAGTGAACATACTGTCTATGCCATCAACATCTTTGGAAAGTCCTGCAATTCTTCGCCAAGCGTAGTAAAACTCATAAGGGGCAAAAAATGAACCTGCTTTGTTGTTCACACCATCACTAATGATGCAAAATGCATTGTACTTGAAAAGTTCGGGAATGTCTCTCTTGTAGCGAGTGGTCAGTTGAACATAAGCATTGTGAATGGTCGTGTTTTCCTGAATAGCCGTCTTAAATTCAAAAACCACCACAGGCAATCCATTGATGTATAAAATGCCGTCTGGGATTCGTCTTTCCGTTCCTACAATTTCCAACTGGTTGACGAATTTGTAAATGTTGGTGTCAGGTGGATATTGTTCTTCGGGTTCTGCCGCAATGATGTCTAAATTTTCACTTTGACGTTGACGGTCTAAACCTGCATAATCAATAAGTGAAATATGAATGTCTTTTTGGCTTCTGTCTTCTCGTTTTAGGATAAATCCATCTGCCAACCACTGCATTATTTTCTTGTTGCTTTCATAAAGGTCTGCCGAAGAAAGCGTTTTGAGTTGCAGAATAATGGATTGTGCTTCGGTTTCGGTTAGGTTGGCATTTTCATAGCGAGTGAGCAAGTAGGCTTTTAGGTCTTCTTCAATCAGTACTTCATCTTCACTTGAACGCACCAAACTACTGCCCACAAAATGCGGATAGCCTTCGTTTCCTAAAAGCTCTGTAAATGCTTGCTCTAATTTCGCTTCTGTAAACTTCATTTATAATGGTTAATGTTCAATGATTAAGTGTTAATGTTGGCTTTTGCTGATTTTAAAATTGCGGTGATTAACTTAATTATTTCAACTGCATCTGTGTAAATGCTTTCAAATTGTTCAGATGACAGATAGTCGGTTTCTTTCAGTAGTTCAAGCCAATAAATTGTCTCATTAATTTCCTTTTGGGCAATGCCCATTTTATGTTTAAAGTCGTTTTTTGTTTCAGCGTGTTCGGCTTCCCTAATCATTGCTCCAACGCTTGTACCACTTCTTAACAATTGTTTTGAGAGGAGAAATTCTTTCTTTTGTTCACAAAGAAACTGATAAAGCCTAACCACTCTCACCGCAAAGGCAAAACTCTTATTCTTAACAACATTCTCTCTCATTCCATTAACCATTTATCATTAACAATTAATCATTCGGCTTCAGCCGTTTAATGTCCTCTTCCAACTCTTTCAAACTGGCTTCCTTCTCAATGGCTTTTTGCTGTTTTTTGAATTTCTCATATTCTTCTCCTGACTTTTCTATCGCCATTTTATGCGATATTTTCCCTGCGTGGGTCAATAACTCTCTGCCGTTTAATTGCAAAATGCTGTCCAATCGCTCTATCCAATCTTTCATATACATTGGCGTTTGTTGCTGTGCCATTGTTTCGGCAAATGCCAAATATTGCTCTACCAACAGACCCAAAAGTTTTATTTCGTCTTCTTCTAAATAGTTTTTGGCAACGCTTACTTCTGCTTTTTTGATGGAAGCAAGCTGTTTTTTGTCATACGACAGCATTCCCATCAAAGG
>Ga0100392_1003895_pt1 | contig 13544 bp, 9 predicted proteins | sample CryGeymeta201516_FD_81548 | JGI IMG/M metagenome (GOLD analysis project Ga0100392, IMG submission 81548) | Groundwater microbial communities from Crystal Geyser aquifers in Utah, USA - Crystal Geyser metaG 2015-16 | ecosystem: Environmental > Aquatic > Deep subsurface > Groundwater | place: USA... | reverse complement strand
TTAACGCCGGGGCCGGGTCCGTCATTCTCTTTGATCCGAAGATTGAGAAACTGGTTTTCAGATACGTGGTCGGTCCGGCAGCCCCCATGCTTACGGGGATGGAACTCAATCCCGATCAGGGGATTTGTGGCGAGGTGTTCCAGACAGCGATTCCGAAGATTACCGATGATCCCATGAAGGAGAAACGCCATCTTCGATCCGTGGGAGAGGATATTCACTACATCACCAAGAACATGGTGTCGGTGCCCCTCAAGAGCATTGCAGGCAATCCCATCGGAGTCATGCAGATACTCAATAAGGAGGAGACGAACTTTGACGAAGATGACCTCGAGTTGCTGACCATCATGGCTGCACAGGCCGCGACGGCTATCGAGAACGCGCGCCTGCACGAAGAAGCCAAATTGGCTGTGGTCGTCAACCTGATGGGCGATATCAGCCACGACATCAAGAACCTCATCACTCCTGTTTCTACATGCACCCAGACGCTGGAGATGATGTGGCAGCCGATGGTGGATGAGTTTAACGCCATTCAGGAAGAATACAAGGATAGCGACCCCGCTCTGGTGGAGCGCATCGAGAACGCGTGGGGATTTATTCGTGATTTCTTCCCGGAAGCTGTGGAGATGATTACCGATGGTTCCACAGCCACGCAGGAGCGCGTGCGGGAGATTGCCGACTGCGTCAAGGGGATCATCGCCACGCCAAAGTTCGAGCTGCTAAGCATGGAAGAGGTCATCGAAAAAGCCATCAAACCCCTCAAAGTGGTGGGCGACAAAAACGGGGTGACGGTGGGCATGGAAGCCGGCGACAATGTTCCTCTCACGATGATCGACCAAAAGCAGCTTTACAATGCCATCTACAATCTGGTCAACAACGCGATCCCCGAGACTCCAGCAGGAGGGTCAATCACGGTGAAGACCTCTGCTGAAACAGAAGGAGAGTTTCCTGACGGCGCTTATGTGATGATCCGTGTGCAGGATACCGGGAACGGCATGCCTGACCACGTGAAGGCGAAGCTCTTCTCAGATCAGGCCATCAGCACCAAGCCGGGAGGAACCGGCCTGGGGACAAGGATTGTAAAAAATGTTGTGGACGCCCACGAAGGTACCATCACCGTCGAGAGCGAGCAGGGCGTGGGAACTACTTTTAGCATGAAAATCCCCTACCGGACAGAAATGCCGGATATGGGAGACGAGGATGAGGGATAATGGAATCTCTCCGTAAGAGGATTTTCTGCAGGACGGTCACCCTGAAGTCGAGGCGGCAGGTCCTTCTCTTGGAACCCACGTCTTGACGGTTCGCTTGCGCAGCGGAATCTGAATCTCCCTCTTTTTGCCCCCCTCGAAGACCTGCACCGTCTGGAAGTCCGTCACCACCTGCTCCCTCCATTCGCCCTGCGTGATCACTTTCCCACCAAGTGCTCCTCCCCGTTGCTGTCCGCCTCCCGAACTGGGGCCAGTGCAGGGGGGGGGTACGGGAATCACCGGAGGGGAGGGCGGCGGCGGCGGTGGCGGTGAGGATGGCGCGGAGCTCCCTCCACCTTGCTGCTGGCCTGCTGGAACGTAGGTTTCATCGAGGTCGCCGATGCCTACCGCCGGAGCTTGTGGAGCCAGGGCTACCGGGGGCAGAATATCGGGGTTGGGGGAAACGACTTTGATGGCGGTGTCGCCAGCGTGACTAATGACCCGGGCAAGCGCGTCGCCATCTGATCGCGAGATTGCCAGCAGGATACCGGATGGCAGCGACGTTACTCCGCCTTCGTTGACCACGAATCGCGGATGGAGGTCCACGACTTTTGCGCTCCGCGCCACCAGGTTCGTCTGTGCCCCAAAGACCTGCGTGATCTCGACCAGGGAATTCTCCCGCAGGTTGGCCTTTTGCTCCTCAGTAACCGTGTGCCACCAAACCTGTTGCCATGGCGTGACGCCCGAGGACCACGGACCCGGTTCGAGTTGCCCCATGAGGTCCCCGGAGTGGATCACCTCGCCTTTCTTTTTCGTGGACGCAATAACAGCGTGGGCGATCTCCCCTTGCGTAGCCGGGCTCCCGTCGAGCTGGGAGGTTTCCACTGTCTCCTCCGCAACCAGCGACTCGTCGAGCACAATTCCCGCGGGGGAATCCTGCGCCACGGTGAAGACCGTTGTGCTTCCCCCAACCTTTCGGGGTGGTTTGCTGGACTTCTTCCCTTTGAACAGGACATAGCTCAGCCCGGCAGAAGCCACAAAAACCAGCAAAATGAGAACGACGCCAAGCCTCCGCATGTTCCTCACATCCTGTCTGTCTTCCGTCTTTGTTTCGCGCTAACCAGGGGACACAAAAAACGCCTGACCGGAAAGACCGGCGAAGCGTTTTTCTGCATCAGATGCTGCCACGCAAGGCCCATCATTGAAGATCGTTCCGCCAGGTAGTCCGTCAGAGGGACATAAAATTCCGCCGTTTGGCGCAACACGCCACACGGGAGGCGATGGACATGCAGCGGCGATTATGAACTTGTCTCTTCACCGGAATCTGATGCCCCTTCGGGTTCAGCGCTTTCCGACTCTCCGGAGCTGTCGGTTTCGGCGGATTGTTCAGCAGGTTTCTCCGCATCGGTTGGAGAGACCTCAGGGGCAGGGATGGCAGAGTCAAATTCCTTGCTCGCCCGCATCTCACTGATCCCAATTGCCAGCGCCAACGCGCCTCCGAAGAACAGCGTGACACCGAAGCATCCCCTGAAGACGGTGCCAAAATCAACCCGCCAAATCCACCACAGGATCAACCCGATGATCCCAACAATCAATCCGCCAACCACCGTGATCGTATTCGTCATGTGCTACGTCCTCCTTTTCCTATTTCTTCTGAATGAACTGAGATAGAGTATAGCAGAAACACTCTGTCTGGGCAAAAAAAATCTGCCTTGCTGAAATACCAACGTAGTGGTGGTTGATCTGGGGGGGGTGCATCCCGGAATTACGGAGATTGCCGTAGGATAAAGCTCCAGCTTTGTCAATCAGCAGACTCGCTTCGGGTGTAAGTCAGATTTGTGATGCGTGGAGGTAATCAGCGCCCTGGGGCCGGGCAGGCATAAACGAAAGGTTGGGAAGACCTACGCGAGTGAAAGGGGACAGTAACAACCCCCATCCTCGAACCCTTTGGGTTCGAGGATGGGGGTTGCTGCAAGAACCCACTCAGGACCGACGAACCGCGAACTGCGTTACACAATCACTGTCGGTTTCCAGATGATAGGCGCCGATGGTTCCGGCTGGGCTGAATTCTCACAAATCTTACTTACACCCCCCGCGCCCGCCGCCTGCGTGTCTGCAGAAGAAAGGTGGAGAGTGGAAATGTGAAGGGACGCACACGAGATTGCACTTGTCCATTCATGGCTCAATCCGCAGCAGCCCGGCAAGATTCCGCCAGGCGATCATCTCGATTCCTGCGTCGTCGACTCCTGCCAGCTGCAAGAAGTTCATCATGCTCGCAACGCAGGGCGGGTAGGGGTTCTCCTCTGGGTGACCCACCACGAACACCACTCCATAGGGAAGAAACGGCGGCCCGACGCGCGTTACCCAGTCGGTCCCCGCAATGAGGCGCGTCAAGGGGACTCGCTCCACCACACTGCGGACACCGGGGGAGTCGAAGTCTCGAATTTCCACCCAGAAGTTGTCGGGGAAATCGCCGCAGGTCTGTTCGATGAGGTCGAGGTACTGGTCCACCACCGGCGGGTCTGCGTCGGGCATCCCGACCGCGTGCGCCAGAACGTACTGCGCTTCGGGCACACGCTGCGCCAGTCGGCAGAGAGGTCGGTGAGTTGCGCTATGCCGTGACTGGAGGCGTGTTCCTGACGGTTGGAGGTAGAAATGTGAACCTGCACCGGCACGCCGAACTCAATGGCGCGGCGGACCAGCTTCTCCACGGGAGGGCTGTTCATCTCGTATCCCATCATATATTGCAGCATCTCCCCAAGCTGCACGAAGCCCCATTCACCAAGACACAGGTCCATCATGCGCAGCGATTCATCGAGGAACCGGGGGTTCACCATGCAACTGCCATACAGCCTCCCCGGCGCGGCGCGGACGAGATCCCGAATGAAGGTGTTGCCCTCGGTCATTCCTTCCGATTCATAGCAGATACGACTCATGCGCGGGCCGTCGGGGCTGACCACCAGACGCAGGTCTGCCTCCTCGGCGTCGAGGACCGCCAGCAGATCATCCACGAAGTGGGGCCGCTCGCTGCCATCACCATTCAGGTCGCTCACGTGAATATGATTGTCTATCCAGACCAACTTCCTCATTCCGTTGCCTCCTGCACGCTGGTTCTCCTCGAACTCGCAGAGTTCGCCTCGAACCCGCATTCCGCTCTACCCTTTGTCGCCCGAAGTTCTCGTGCCGGGCGTTTAAGCCAGCAAACCGAAATATAGCACGTTGTGTCTCTGTCCACAAGCAGCGGAAATGCTATAATGCCACGCATGCGCTGCCGCGGACGCGTCGCAGCGATGAGTTTGAGGAAGGAGAACGTAGATGCTGTCTTCGAAGGTTGTCAAGGAATACGCAAAAAGTTGTGGCGCTGATATTGTGGGGATTGCCTCGATGGATCGGTTCGAGGGCGCGCCGAAGCAGGCGGACCCGCGGTATATTGCGCCCGATGCAAAGTCGATGATCGTCATGGGATTCCGCATTCCCCGGGGAACGCTGCGGGGAATTGAGGAAGGGACGTTCCATGTCGCGTATTCCTCGATGGGATACGCGGCCATCAACAAGGTTCTGCAGCCGATGGTGTTGTGGCAGGTGACGGCCATGCTGGAGGATGCCGGTTACGAAGCCGTGCCGGTGCCGAACAATTTCCCGTGGTGCAACATCCACACGGGAACCGGCGAGCCGCGTCCCGAATTCAGCCGACCGGTCTCCCCCCCCAAGCCGGCGCCGGATGTGTTCATCCACTCGAGCCGAGCCACGCGCCGCTCGTCGCCCCTCACGCCATCGAGAACTCCCGCTTCCCCGCCGAATGGCACGACCGCGTCACTCAGTGCAACCACCATTGCCACCAGTGCGACTATTGCGAGTCTGTGCTGGGCGAGGTGCGGGTATGTTGGGTGTAAGTCAGATTTGTGAGAATCCACCCCACCTGTCCGAGTACGTGAGTAGTGATCTTCCAGCATCTCCTTGCACGCGGGAGTCGTCGGCCATGCAGGGATTGACGACTGCCATCCATAGGAATGTGGCGCGGCGGTTGCGGACAACGCGTCCGGCCGCCACAGAGTCCCAAGCCGGAGAGTTTCCACATGATAACCGGTGAAATCAAGAGTCAAATCGACCGCATCTGGGACGCGTTCTGGTCTGGCGGCATCTCCAATCCGCTGGAGGTGATCGAGCAGATTACCTATCTGCTCTTCCTCCGCCGGCTCGACGACCTGCATACGCTGGAAGAAAATAAATCCGCCCGGCTGAAGAAGCCCATGCAGCGCCGTGTGTTTCCCGAAGGGAAGGACGCCAAAGATCGGCCCTATGAGGACTTCCGCTGGTCGCGTTTCAAGCACTTCGCTCCTGCCGAGATGTTCGCCGTTGTGAGTGAGCACGTCTTCCCGTTTCTGCGAGCTTTGGGCGGCGACGACTCCACTTACGCTCAGCACATGAAGGACGCGCGGTTCACCATCCCCACCCCCGGTCCGCTGGCGAAGGTGGTGGACATGGTCGAGCAGATGCCCATGGAAGACCGCGACACCAAGGGCGATCTCTACGAATACATGCTCGGCAAGATCGCCACTGCCGGGCAGAACGGACAGTTCCGCACCCCGCGCCACATCATCCGGTTGATGGTCGAGCTGACCGCGCCGCAGCCCACCGACGTTATCTGCGATCCGGCCTGCGGCACCGCGGGGTTCCTCGTGGGGGCGGGGGAGTACTTGCGCGAGCGCCACCCGAACCTGCTGCACGACGCGAAACTGCGCGAGCACTTCCACCGCGGCATGTTCCACGGCTTCGACTTCGACAACACCATGCTGCGCATCGGCAGCATGAACATGCTGTTGCACGGTGTGGAGAACCCGGACATCCGCTACCGCGACTCACTGGCGCAGGATCATGCGGGCGAGGAGGAGAAGTACACGCTGGTGCTGGCCAATCCGCCCTCCGCCGGCAGCCTCGATTACGAGAACACCGCCAAAGACTTGCTGCAGATCGTGAAGGCGAAGAAGACGGCGCTGCTCTTCCTCGCTTTGTTCCTGCGGCTGCTGAAGCCCGGCGGGCGGGCGGCGGTCATCGTGCCCGACGGCGTGCTGTTCGGCTCCAGCAAGGCGCACAGAGAGTTGCGCCGCATTCTGGTGGAAGACCAGAAGCTGGACGCCGTGGCGTCGCTCCCCGGCGGCGTCTTCAAGCCCTATGCGGGCGTCTCCACGGCAATCCTGCTGTTCACGAAGACCAACTCCGGCGGCACAGACCATGTGTGGTTCTACGATGTGCAGGCCGACGGCTGGAGCCTCGACGACAAACGCACGCCGCTTCTGCCGGAAGACAAACTCGGCCCTGTCCCCCGCACCACACTCACAGATGACGAGCACGCCAAGAATAACCTGGCCGACCTGCTTGCGCGCTGGCGCTCCTTTCACCCCCTCACCCCGACCCTCTCCCCCCGCGGGGGAGAGGGTCGGGGTGAGGGGGAAACCAGCCGCCTCCGTACCGCGCAATCCTTCTGCGTGCCGAAGTCCGACATCGCTGCGCAGGGCTACGATCTCTCGCTCAACCGCTACAAGGAAGTCATTTACGAAGAAGTCGAACACCGCCCACCGAAGGCGATCCTCGCCGACCTAGCGAAGTTGGAGCGCGAGATCGAGCAGGGGATGAAGGAGTTGAAGGGGATGGTGGGATGAAAGCGATTGAACCCACGGGCCGGGACATGGTCGCGCCAACCGCCGAGACATCGCGACTCCTGGGTGAGTTGCGTGAGTTGATCCGCGCCGCCCGCCGCCGCGTGGCGACGGCCGTGAATGCCGAGCAAACCTTGCTCTACTGGTACATTGGCCGTCGGCTGCTGCAGGAAGACCTCGCTGGCGGGCGCGCGGAGTACGGCAGGCGAATTCTTGTAACGCTGTCACAACAATTGGTCGTCGAGTTTGGCGCGGGCTTCAGCTATTCCGCGTTGACTCGTATGGTTCGTTTCGCAGAGCAGTTCCCCGATGAAGAGGTTGTCAGCGCTTTGGCCAGGCAACTGGGGTGGAGCCACTTTCTCGCGCTCCTGCCGATCAAAGACCCTCTTGCCCGTGAGTTCTATGCCGAAATGTGCCACATTGAGCGCTGGACAGTACGGGCCCTGCGGCAAAACATCGGGAGCTTGTTGTATGAACGAACCGCCCTGTCCCGCAACCCAGAGACCGTCATTCAATCCGAGCTGGCGGCACTGCGCGCGGGCGAGACGGGAAGTCCCGATGTCGTGTTCCGAGATCCCTACATCCTTGACTTCCTCGGGTTGCAGGGCGCGTTCTCGGAGAAGGATATGGAAGCGGCCATCCTGCGCGAGATGGAGAGGTTTCTGCTCGAACTGGGCAGCGGCTTTTCTTTTGTGGCTCGGCAAAAGCGTATGAGCATCGGCAAGGACGACTTCTACCTCGACCTGTTGTTCTAACACCGCCACCTGCGTCGGCTGATTGCCGTCGAACTCAAACTCGAAGCCTTTCAACCCGCGCACACCGGACAGATGGAACTCTATCTGCGCTGGCTGGACAAGCACGATCGGGCGCTCGGAGAGGAATCCCCCATGGGGCCGATCCTCTGCGCTGGCGCGGATGCCGAACAGGTCGCGCTACTGCAACTGGACGAGAAATCCATACGCGTCGCCGAATACCTGACCGAGTTGCCTCCCCTGCCGGTGTTGCAGGAGCGTCTGCATCGCGCGATTGAACTGGCGCGAGAACATATGGCGAAACAGGAGTTGAAGGGGATGGTGGCTGAGCGAAGCCGAAGCAGCCGAAGGGAATGAAGGGGATGGTGGGATGAGCAATATCTTCGACATGCAGAAGGTCATCGATAGCAAGCAAGATCACCGCAAGCGCCTCGCCGCCCTGCCAATCGCAGAGAAGCTGCGGTTGCTCGAGCAACTCCGCGACCGGACACTGGCCATCCGCGCCAGCCGCGAGAAACCCCGCACAATTCGCAGTGAAGGAGAGGATGGAGAAGGGATGAAGGAGTGGGAGGGGATGGTGCGATGAGAGCGTGGAAGACAGTGGCGCTTGGCGACCTAGTTGACCGCGCCCAGACGTGGAATCCCTCGCGTTCAGGGCCGCAAGAAGTCTTCGATTACATCGACCTCAGTGCCGTCGACCAGGATGCGAAGGTGATTATTGGGCCACGCGAGCTTCCGTGCAGTGAAGCTCCGAGCCGCGCTCGCCAGCTTGTGGTAAAGGGCGATGTTCTTGTTTCCACCGTTCGCCCGAATCTTAACGGTGTGGCGCGAGTACCCGAAACGTTGGATGGAGCGACCGCCTCAACTGGCTTCTGTATATTGCGGGCGGACCCGACGGTGCTGGATTCCACCTACCTTTTCCACTGGGTCAAGTCGCCGACGTTCGTTAACGACATGGTCAGAAAATCAACTGGTGCAAACTATCCCGCTGTGTCTGACCGCATCATCTTCGAGTCGCGGTTTCCCCTCCCTCCTCTCCCCGAGCAGCGCCGCATCGCTGCGATCCTGGACAAGGCGAATGCGCTGCGGGCCAAGCGCCGCGCCGCCCTCACCCAACTCGACACGCTCACACAATCCATCTTCCTGGAGATGTTCGGGGATCTGCTCAAAGAACCCGACCGATGGCCGCGCGAGACATTGGGGAGTCAACTTGATTTCCTAACTAGCGGCTCGCGAGGTTGGGCGCAATACTACCGCGAGACCGGCAGTATATTCCTGCGGATACAGAACGTCCGACGCGACGAGTTGGTGCTTGAGGATGTGGCTCGCGTCGACGCTCCCCACACCGTCGAGGCACGGCGAATCCGCGTTCAGGCCGGGGACGTTCTCTTGAGCATGACCGCAGACTTGGGCAGGACTGCGGTCATGCCAGAGGGACTGGGTGCTGCCTATATCAACCAGCATCTTGCGATTCTCCGAGCGCCGAAGCTGGAACCACGATTCCTATCCGCGTACCTATCCTGCCCCGCTGGACAGCGACAGATTCTCGGACGCAATCGACAAGCAGTAAAGGCGGGCCTGAACTTCGATGACGTGCGATCCATTCGGCTGTCCCTCCCTCCTCTCCCCCTCCAGCGCGAGTTTGCGGTGCGGGTGGCGGCGGTGGAGCGGTTGAAGTCGGCGCAGCGGGAGTCGCTGGCGACGCTGGACGCGCTGTTCGCTTCGCTCCAGCACCGCGCGTTCCGGGGGGAGTTGTAGCCATGTTGCCCTTCGCTCCGCGCTTCACCATCACCAACACCATCACGGCGGACCTGACGACCATTGAACGGGCGCGCGGTTTTCTGGATGCGGCGACTCTGTCGCAACAGTGGATCGAGCGGATGAGCCAGCGCGCCTTGTTGCTCGAAGCGCACCACACTACTCACATCGAGGGCACCGAGCTGACGTTGGACCAGGCGGAGCAACTGTGGGCGGGCGAAACGGTTGCGGGCGCACGGCGCGACGATGTGCGCGAACGGGTCGAGTGGCTGCGCGCCGAGACCGGCATCCATCCGGCGCTGGTGGCCGGCATTGCGCAGTTCCAGCTTGTCCACATCCATCCTTTTGTGGACGGCAATGGCCGCACCTCGCGCCTGCTCTCCACCCTGTGCCTTTGCCGTGCCGGTTACGACTTCAAGCGCCTGTTCACTCTCAGTGAATACTACGACCGCGATCGGAGCCAGTTCTACACGGCTTTGCAGGGCGTGCGAGAGCAGGACATGGACATGACCGGCTGGCTGGAGTATCTTGTGGATGCGTTGGCTGGCCAGTTAGAGGAGGTAAAACAGCGAGGCACGGCAGTCATCCGGGCCGAAGTGATGGCAAACACACTTCATCTGAATACCCGCCAGAAGCTGGCGATGGAGCGGCTCCTGGAGACGGGAATGGTGCGCGTTGAGGACATGGAAACCATCTGCCCCGGCGTTCACCTTAGGACCCTGCAACGGGACCTGCAGGAATTGGTCGCGAAGGGGTTGGCAACGAAGGATGGTTCAGCCCGAGCGACCCGTTATTTACTCGCCGAGGCGCCGGATGGCCGCCTCGCGGCAAGTATTGTGGCCGCCTCGCGACAAGTATTGTGACAGACTCACGGCACGGCAGGGAATCGGGCATGACCCACTTCGCCTTCCTCCAGCGTGAATGGCCTGACGTGTTCGACGCGGCGGCGCGTTCCGAAGCGGCGGTCCGCGCGGACCCGCGCACGGCCTGTTTCTACGCGCGCCGCGCGCTGGAACTGGCGGTGAACTGGGCGTACAAACACGACGCCGCGCTCGAGTTGCCGTACCAGGACAACCTGTCGGCGCTGATCCACGATCCCAGCTTCAAGCAGACCGCGGGTGAGGCGGTCTTCAACAAGGCGCGGGTCATCAACACGCTGGGCAACCGGGCAGTGCATAGCCATCGGGCCGTGCCGGAAAGCGACGCGCTGTCGGCGGTGCGGGAGTTGTTCCACGTCGCCTATTGGTTCGCCCGCACCTACGCGCGGGGCGAGCGTCCCGCGCCGGAGCTCTCGTTCGATGCGTCCGTCCTTCCACAGCCACCGCCGTCCCCGCAGCAGACCGCCGAGCAGTTGCAGGCGCTGGAAGCGCGTCTGCGTGAGCGGGATGAGAAGCTGACGGCGCTCAAGCGAGACAGGGGCGCGCTGGACGAAGAACTCAAGCGTCTCCGCGCCGAGGTCGCCGAAGCAAAGAAGGCGGCCTCGGCTCAGCCGGACACCCACGACTACTCCGAGTCCGAGACCCGCGACTACTTCATTGATCTGTTGCTCAAGGAAGCGGGATGGCCGCTCGACCAGGCGCGGGATCGCGAGTTTGAGGTCAGCGGAATGCCCAACGCCGAAGGCAAGGGCTTCGTGGACTACGCGCTCTGGGGCGACGACGGCAAACCTCTCGGTCTGGTTGAGGCCAAACGCACACGCCGCGACCCGCGTGTGGGCCAGCAGCAGGCGAAACTGTACGCCGATTGCCTGGAGCGGATGTTCGGGCAGCGCCCGGTGATCTTCTACTCCAACGGCTATGAACACTGGATGTGGGACGACACCAACTACCCGCCACGCGCGGTGCAGGGGTTCCACAAGAAAGCCGAACTGGAATTGCTGGTCCAGCGGCGTGGCAGCCGGAAGTCATTGGCCACTGCCGAAATCAATACGGAAATCGTCGAGCGCTACTACCAGTGGCGCGGCATCCGCCGCATCGCCGAAGCCTTTGAGCAGGATCACGACCGCAAGGCTTTGCGGGTACAGGCCACGGGCGCGGGCAAGACGCGCACGGTGATTGCACTGTGTGACTTGCTCATGCGAAGCAACTGGGTGAAGCGGGTGCTGTTTCTTGCCGACCGCGTGGCCCTGGTCAAGCAGGCGGTGAACGCGTTCAAACGCCACCTGCCAGAAGCGTCGCCGCTGAACCTCGTCACCGAGAAGGATGCCGAGGGGCGCGTGTTCGTCTCGACCTATCCGACGATGATGGGGCTGATTGATGAGACGCGCGAAGGTCAGCGACGCTTTGGCGTCGGGCACTTCGATCTGGTGATCATAGACGAGGCGCACCGTTCAGTCTTCCAGAAGTACCGCGCTATCTTCGACTACTTCGACTCCCTGCTGGTGGGTCTTACGGCCACGCCCAAAGATGAGGTGGACCGCAACACGTACAGTCTGTTCGACCTTGAGAACGGCGTGCCGACCGATACCTACTCGCTCGAAGAAGCGGTGCGGGACAAATTCCTCGTCCCGCCGAAGGCAGTCTCGGTGCCGCTCAAGTTCCAGCGGGAGGGGATCAGATACAACGCGCTCTCGGAAGAAGAGAAGGATCAGTGGGACGCGCTGGAATGGGGCGAGGAGGAGATTCCCAGGGAAGTCGGGGGAGAAGCAATCAACAAGTGGCTGTTCAACAAGGACACGGTCGACAAGGTGCTCGAGCACCTGATGACGCGCGGGCTGAAGGTCGCCGGCGGTGATCGGTTGGGCAAAACCATCATCTTCGCCAAGAACCAGGATCATGCGAAATTCATCGCCGAGCGCTTCGACGCGCACTACCCACATTACAGAGGCAAGTTCGCGCGGGTGATCACCTTCGAGACGAAATACGCTCAGAGCCTGATTGACAGCTTTTCGAACAAGGAGAAGTCTCCGCACATTGCCATCTCGGTAGACATGCTCGATACCGGCATAGACATCCCCGAGGTTGTGAACCTCGCCTTCTTCAAACTGGTACGCTCGAAGACCAAGTTCTGGCAGATGGTGGGGCGGGGAACGCGCCTCTGCCCCGACCTGTTTGGGCCGGGCCAGGACAAGCAGTTCTTCCACATCTTCGACTACTGCCAGAACCTGGAGTTCTTCAGCGAGAACCCGGAGACAACGGATGGGGAGACTGGGGAACCGCTGGGCAAGCGGCTGTTTACTGCCCGGCTGGAGGTGATTGGCGAGTTGGACAGACGGCTTGTGGCTGACACCAAAGTCAAAGGCATTCAGCAGCCGCCGGGTGAAGTGTACGGCGAACCGACCACCGAGAGGGAGGTGCGCCGGACGGTTGCGGAATTGCTGCAACGGGAAGTGGCCGCGATGAATCACAGCAACTTCGTCGTCAGGCCGCACCGTCGTCTCGTGGAGAAGTATGCACACCCGGACGCGTGGCTGAAACTCTCCGGGGAGGCCCTATCGGAACTCTCGCACAAGGTGGCAGGTTTGCCCTCAGAGTTGGACCCCGAGGCGGAAGAGTCCAAACGTTTCGACCTGCTCATGTTGAAAGTGCAACTGGCGCTCTTGCGCTCGGAGCCTGGGTTTGAGCGCCTGCACAATCTGGTGATGGAAATGGCGGGATTGCTGGAGGAGGTATCCGCTATCCCGATGGTGCGTGAGCAGATGGCGCTGATTCTGGACGTGCAGACTGACGAATGGTGGCAGGCCGTAACAATCCCGATGCTGGAGAGGGTGCGTCGCCGGTTGCGGGCGCTCGTTCCTCTGATCGAGAAGCGACAGCGCGCCCCCCTCTACACCGACTTCGAGGACGAGATGGGTGAAGAGAACAAGGTGACGCTGCCGGGTTTCGGAGAGGGTGCGGACTACGCTAAGTTCCAAGCGAAGGCGCGGGCCTTCCTGCGCGAACACGAGAACCATATCGTGATCCACAAACTGCGGAGGAATAAGGCGCTCACGCAGACGGATCTGACGGAGTTGGAGCGTATGCTGGTCGAAAGTGGCATCGGGACGGCGGACGACATCGACCGCGCCAAGAGAAATTCGCAGGGGTTGGGCTTGTTCGTGCGGTCGCTGGTGGGGTTGGACCGCGAGGCGGCGAAGGAAGCATTGGGGCGTTTTCTGGAGGGGACAACGGTTACCGCAAACCAGATTGAGTTTGTGAACCTCATCGTGGACCATTTGACGGAACATGGGGTGATGGAACCGGCGCTGCTATACG
>Ga0100392_1003892_pt1 | contig 13548 bp, 15 predicted proteins | sample CryGeymeta201516_FD_81548 | JGI IMG/M metagenome (GOLD analysis project Ga0100392, IMG submission 81548) | Groundwater microbial communities from Crystal Geyser aquifers in Utah, USA - Crystal Geyser metaG 2015-16 | ecosystem: Environmental > Aquatic > Deep subsurface > Groundwater | place: USA... | reverse complement strand
GAAACAACGCCCACAGCCGACAAGAATGGCATGTCGTAGGGCCGACTTCAGTCGGCCATGGCGGGTTGAAACCCGCCCTACGCAGGGTACGTATTTTTCATGCTTTGGAGTGTCCTTGTTGAACATGGATGCTAGTTGGACGCGCTACCACCCAAAAGGTGAACCTGACTGAGACTGAAATAATCCATGTCCATCTGCACTTATTGAAGAAAACAAGCGGTTAACTGAGGAATCCAGGTTTAAGAAGCCTTTGGTTTGACGTTTATAAGCTGCGTCCCAGCCAGTGCGTCGTGCCAGAATTGCTGGCGAGGGTGAAAGCGGCTGAGCACCGCCCACACGGCCACCCAGCCGATAAAAATCACGATGGCTTCGCCGCCTTTGAGCTCGGTGAGCCACGAAACCATCAAAGGCGGTAAAAACCACAACCAGCTGCAAAAGTAGCGCACCAAAGCTCTGGTTTGGGTAAGCGGTTGACCGTGCAGATCAAGCACTAGTATGTGCCAGGTTTTCATGGCCAAGGTTTGTCCCTTGGACCAGAGCCAGACAAAGTAAATGCCAAAAACCACAAACAAAAACGCCTGCAGGGCGTGGCGGTTGTCCATGGCATTTTTGGTTTGGCTCAAAGTCCCAAACAAATAGCCAGCAATAAAGACCACGCCAAACAGCAGCATGCCTTCATACAGCCAGCAGGCCATGCGGCGCATCAAGCCGGGGGCAACGAAAGCAGTCTCAGCACCAATGGGCATCAGATTGACAGGTCTCAAATCAGTGGGCGGGTGCAGATGGGGAGGTTTTTGACGCTTTGGGCACTTTGACACGCGGAGCTAGGGGTAATTTGGGTGCTGAAGCCGCCAACGCCTGTTTTTGCTCAGCCGTGAGCGACTGGTAGACCTCCCAGCGTTCAGCCTTGTCCTCTACTGTGACACGTTGCGTTTGGGTGTAATTCAGGCGAGCCAAGGCGCGCTGCGTGGGGGTTAAAGCGGCCCATTGAGCCATGCGCGCGTGCAAACGTTCTTTGGCCTCTGGTGTCAAGGTATCAAAGTTGGCGCTTAATACGATCCATTTTTTTTTGTGAACTTCGGTGAGCTGTGGCCAGGAAGTGGCCAGAGGCTGCAGCGCTTGGCGTTGAGGCGGAGTCAATGTGAGCCAGTCCAAAGGGGCTGGCGGGGCAGGTAATGCCATGTTTTTGTTGCTGGCAGGGGCTTTGCCACTTGGCATGGCTGTTTGAGCTTGGGCAACTGGCATCATGAAACCGAAAGAAAGTATGCACATCAAGGTGATGGCAAAAGAAAAATTTTGAAGGCTTTTTCGCATGGTTTCAACGTGACTCAGTGGGGTAGCTGAGCTTTAAAAAGTACTTGAAACCGGGATCGATATAAGCAGCAGGAGGCAAGTCGTCGGTGAGCAAAACTCGGTCAATTTCTGCGGCATTTTGCATGGAGTCTTCGGTTTGAATGACATCGATCATCCATAAACCCAACAACAACGCCAGCAACATGCCGATACCGCTGAGCTGTGGCCATCTGGACGGGGACACCGAACGCTCGGCATGGCCGGTCATGCTATGTCCGGCAAAGGACAAGCTGGTTTGCGATTCATGTACCAGCACCAAGCGACGATGCTCCACGGCTTGCTCCCTGGCAGCACGCAGGCGCTGCAAGGTGTTGGCATTGATGTCATCCACACGGCTCAGCAAACGCTGAGCCAAAAGCTCACCTGCAGCATCAAGTGCTGGGTTGAAGTTGTCCTGGCGGTGGTGTGGATAGATGTTTTTCATAGCCGGATTCCCTTGGCTGAGAGCGATTTGATAAGACTGTGTATGGCCCTTGAACAATGTGTTTTGACGCTTCCTTGTGAGCACCCCATGGCCGTAGCTGTTTCTGAAACATCCATGTCTTCCCAATAACGCATCAGGAATGCTTCTCGTTGACGACCTGGTAACAACAGGACTTCTTCTTCAATTGCGCGCAAAGTTTGTGCCCGTTGACTTTGAATTTCAGGGTTTTCAAATTCCGCTGGTATGGCTGCGGTGGTGAGGCTTCCCAAAATATCAAAGTCATCGTCTTCGTTGCTTGGTTGAAAGTCGCTGAATGAGGAAAAATGTGCATTCTGCACTTTTTGATGCCGAAACCAGTCCAAGGTGGTGTTGGACAGGATGCGCTGAAACAGCATCGGCAACTCGTTGGGCGGCTTGTCGCCGTAATGTTCCGACAGCTTCATCATGCTGTCTTGAACAATGTCCAGAGCCGATTCATCGTTGCGCACATGGTAAGCCGTGCGTTTGAAGGCACGTTTCTCGATGCTTTTCAAAAAATCAGAGAGTTCAGCAGGAGTAGCCAAAGGAATGAACTTTATAAAGGTCGAACAAAAGGTTCATGGCCGTTGTCTTTCAGACGCTTGAGTAAGTTTGAATTATTGCATTCCAGAGTCCGGTGAGAAAACGTGCGCCAGACAGTGCGATAATTAAAGAGCTAATTAATGCAAACGGGTCAAGGTTCAGCGCAAAAATCAGTGCGCTCATGGTTTTGGCCTTAAGTTTCGATGCGGCATCAAAAGTGTATGCAAAGAAGCACCCAAGGTTTTTCGTTAGAGAAATTCACAAAGGTTCATCATGGATATTTCAAAAGCCAATATGTCGGCATCAAACGCGTCCAAATCACAAATCCTTAGCAAGGTCAAGCACGAATCAGATGTCTCAGACCACGAGCTTCGTGGAGCTGAAATCATTGTCAAAGCCTTGCAGGCAGAACATGTCAAATACGTCTGGGGTTATCCGGGTGGTGCTGTTCTGCACATTTACGATGCTTTTTTCAAGCAGGACACCATTCAGCACGTGCTAGTTCGCCACGAACAGGCTGCTGTGCATGCTGCTGACGGTTATGCCCGCGCAACGGGTGATGTAGGTGTAGCGTTGGTTACCTCTGGCCCTGGTGTGACCAATGCGGTCACTGGCATTGCCACTGCCTTCATGGACAGCATTCCAATCGTGATTATCAGTGGACAAGTGCCCACACAAGCCATTGGCATGGATGCTTTTCAGGAATGCGATGCTGTAGGTATTACTCGACCCATTGTCAAGCACAACTTTTTGGTCAAAGATGCCCATGACTTGGCTGACATCATGAAGAAGGCTTTTCACATCGCGCGAAGCGGCCGCCCCGGTCCGGTGCTGGTGGATATTCCCAAAGACGTGTCGTTCAAAAAAGTGCCCTATCACGGCTATCCGCAGTCGGTTGAAATGCGTTCTTATAACCCGGTACGCAAAGGCCATGGCGGTCAAATTCGTAAGGCGTTGCAACTGCTTTTGGCAGCCAAGCGACCCTATATCTACACTGGTGGCGGTGTTTTGTTGAGCAATGCCTCTGCTGAGTTGCGTCAATTGGTTGACATGCTGGGTTACCCTGTGACCCACACCTTGATGGGTTTGGGAGCCTATCCGGCAAGTGAGCGCAAGTACCTTGGCATGCTTGGTATGCACGGTACGGTAGAAGCCAACAACGCCATGCAACATTGCGATGTGCTGCTGGCTGTGGGCGCGCGTTTTGATGACCGTGTGATTGGCAACCCCAAGCATTTCGCACAAAACGAGCGCAAGATCATTCACATTGACATTGATCCGTCCAGCATCTCCAAGCGCGTCCGGGTAGACATTCCAATTGTGGGTGATGTTAAAGATGTGTTGACAGAAATGATCGCCATGATCAAGGAAGGTGTTGTCAAACCAGATACCAATGCGCTTGGGATCTGGTGGGACACCATTGAAAGTTGGCGCAAGAACAATTGCCTGAAATATGACCATGGCAAAAATGACATCATCAAACCCCAGTACGTTGTGGAAACGCTTTGGAATATGACCAAGGATGCAGATGCCTACATCACTTCAGATGTGGGGCAGCACCAAATGTGGGCTGCGCAGTATTACCGTTTTGAAGAGCCACGCCGCTGGATCAATTCGGGTGGTTTAGGCACCATGGGTGTGGGTATTCCCTACGCCATGGGAATCAAGTTGGCAAAACCTGAAAGTGAAGTTTATTGTGTGACTGGTGAGGGGTCGGTGCAGATGTGCATCCAGGAACTCTCAACCTGCCTGCAGTACAACACGCCTATCAAAATTGTCGCGTTGAACAACCGCTACCTGGGTATGGTGCGCCAATGGCAAGAGGTGGAATATGAAGGCCGTTACAGCCACAGCTACATGGATGCACTGCCCAATTTCGTCAAATTGGCCGAGGCTTATGGGCATGTGGGGATGCTGATTGAGCGTGCCTCGGACGTAGAGCCTGCGCTTCGCGAAGCTCGCAAACTCAAAGACCGAACGGTATTCATGGACTTCCGTACCGACCCCACTGAAAACGTGTTCCCGATGGTGAAGGCCGGAAAAGGCATTACCGAAATGCTGTTGAGCTCGGAGGATCTTTGATCATGAAGCACATCATCGCAGTTTTGCTTGAAAATGAGGCTGGCGCCTTGTCCCGCGTGGTCGGTTTGTTTTCTGCACGTGGCTATAACATTGAATCCTTGACCGTAGCGCCTACCGAAGACCCCAGTCTGTCACGTATGACGATTCAGACTCATGGCTCTGATGAAGTGATTGAGCAAATCACCAAGCATCTGAACCGCTTGATTGAAGTGGTCAAGGTGGTTGACCTGACCGAAGGTTCTTATACCGAGCGTGAGTTGATGATGGTCAAGGTGCGCGCGGTAGGTAAAGAGCGTGAAGAGATGAAGCGCATGGCGGACATTTTCAGAGGCCGCATCATCGATGTCACCGAAAAAAGCTACACCATTGAGCTGACAGGTGATCAGTCCAAAAATGATGCATTTTTGGATGCGATTGAACGCGGTGCGATTTTGGAAACGGTTCGTACCGGTTCCAGTGGCATTGGGCGGGGTGAGCGAATTTTGCGTGTCTAGTCAGTTGGGGACAGAGCTAAAGGTCTGTCCCGCAAGTCTTAGTCAGTTGGGGACAGAGCTAAAGGTCTGTCCCGCAAGTTATTTATTTTTTACAACGGAGTGAGTGATGAAAGTTTATTACGACAAGGATTGCGATCTGAGCCTGATCAAAGGTAAAACCGTGGCCATCATCGGGTACGGCAGTCAAGGTCATGCCCATGCACAAAATCTGAACGACAGCGGTGTCAAAGTGGTGGTTGGTTTGCGCAAAGGCGGTGCTTCCTGGGATAAGGTCGGCAAGGCGGGCTTGAATGTCATGGAAGTCAATGATGCCGTCAAAATTGCCGACGTGGTCATGATTCTGTTGCCTGATGAACAAATTGCCGATGTGTACACCAATAACGTGGCTCCCAACATCAAGCAAGGCGCTTCTTTGGTGTTTGCCCATGGTTTTAATGTGCATTACAACCAGGTTATTCCTCGGGCTGACCTGGACGTGTGGATGGTGGCCCCCAAGGCTCCAGGCCATACGGTGCGCAACACTTACACCCAGGGTGGCGGTGTGCCGCATCTGATCGCCATTCATCAGGACAAGAGCGGCAAGGCACGCGAGTTGGCTCTTTCTTACGCCATGGCCAATGGCGGCGGCAAGGCTGGCATCATTGAAACCTCGTTCAAAGAAGAAACCGAAACCGACTTGTTTGGTGAACAAGCTGTGTTGTGTGGCGGTGCGGTTGAGCTGGTCAAAATGGGGTTCGAAACCTTGGTGGAAGCCGGTTACGCCCCTGAGATGGCGTACTTTGAATGCCTGCATGAACTGAAGCTGATTGTTGACCTGATTTATGAAGGCGGCATCGCCAACATGAACTATTCGATCTCCAACAATGCCGAATACGGTGAATACGTGACTGGCCCTGAGGTCATCAATGCACAAAGTCGCGAAGCCATGCGCAATGCCCTCAAACGCATTCAAAATGGTGACTACGCCAAGTCGTTTATCCTGGAAGGCCGCACCAACTACCCCAGCATGACGGCACGTCGCCGCAACACGGCAGATCATCAGATCGAAATTGTGGGCGGCAAGCTGCGCGCCATGATGCCCTGGATTGCCAAGAACAAGCTGGTAGACCAAACACGCAATTGATGATTGTGCTAGGCATGACAAAGGCCACTTCGGTGGCCTTTGTTATTATGAAGTTCTATTTGAGGCCAAACTAATGGACGATGTGAACACACAGGATGTGGATGGTGATGACATTGTGGTGGTGAAAAAACGCCGCAAGGGTATTTATGTCTTGCCAAATCTTTTCACATTGGCGGCACTGTTTGGCGGGTTTTATGCCATTGTGATGGCCATCAATGGTCGTTTTGATCTGGCTGCCGTGGGGGTTTTTTGCGCCATGGTGCTCGATAGTCTGGACGGACGCGTCGCTCGTATGACCAACACCCAAAGTGCTTTCGGCGAACAAATGGATTCCCTGTCTGACATGGTTTCTTTTGGTGCTGCACCTGCTCTGATTGCTTATGTGTGGGCGCTCAAAGGCCTGGGGCGCTGGGGCTGGATTGCTGCATTTGTTTATTGCGCGTGCGCTGCCTTGCGTTTAGCCCGTTTCAACGTCAATACGGCGGTGGTTGACAAGCGTTATTTCCAAGGCTTGCCGTCGCCAGCTGCTGCTGCTTTGGTGGCTGGGTTCATCTGGGTGATGACTGATTTGGAGTTTGAAGGCAGGCAATGGGCTTGGCCCATGTTTGCACTATCGCTCTACGCAGGTTTGACCATGGTGACCAATGTGCCGTTTTACAGCTTCAAAGACATTCAAATGAAACGCAGTGTGCCTTTCGTGGTGATTGTGATGATTGCCATCGGCATTGCCGTCATCAACATTGATCCGCCTATTGTGATGTTTGGCCTGTTTGTATGCTACGGTTTGAGTGGCTATGCCTTGTATTTTTGGCGAAAAACCAAAGGCATTCCTACCAGTGTCATCAGTACTTCTACAGATGAACCGGAGGAGCGGGGGCTGCACAAGTGATGGCTTGTGGTATATTGAAGTCATGCATAAATTTTCACTACTGCTAGACCTGACGTCCTTCGGGCGGAGTGGTTAGCGCGTGATTGCATCAACCCCAAAAGCCCGTAAGCAATTGCTACGGGCTTTTTTGTTGGCTCAAGCAAACCTGGTTCATTTTCAAGCCCCTTTGGAGAAACAACATGTCAGATAAATTGGTCATTTTTGATACCACCTTGCGTGATGGCGAGCAGTCTCCTGGTGCTTCCATGACACGTGATGAGAAGCTGCGCATTGCCCGCCAGTTGGAGCGCCTTAAAGTGGATGTCATTGAGGCTGGTTTTGCGGCCAGTTCCAATGGTGATTTTGAAGCGATCAAAGCCATTGCAAATGCCATCAAAGAGTCCACTGTTTGTTCGTTGTCACGTGCCAATGACAAAGACATTGCTCGTGCCGCAGATGCATTGGTGGGAGCCAGTCGTGCGCGAATTCATACTTTCATTGCAACCTCTCCAATTCATATGGAGAAGAAACTGCGCATGACACCTGATCAGGTACTTGAGCAAGCCAAACAAGCTGTTCGCTTTGCACGCAACCGGGTGGCTGATATTGAATTCAGTGCCGAAGATGCTTACCGCAGCGAAGAAGACTTTTTATGCCGCGTGATAGAGGCTGCGATCAATGAGGGCGCGGGCACCATCAATGTGCCTGACACGGTAGGTTATGCCATACCTGAGCTGTACGGCAATTTCATCAAACGACTGCGCGAACGTGTGCCCAACTCCGACAAAGCCATTTGGTCGGTTCATTGCCACAATGACTTGGGCATGGCGGTGGCTAATTCTTTGGCTGGGGTCAAGATTGGTGGTGCCCGGCAAGTGGAATGCACCATCAATGGTTTAGGAGAACGAGCAGGTAATTGCAGCCTTGAAGAAGTTGTCATGGCGATGCGAACCCGGCGTGATTACTTCGATCTTGATGTGGGTATCGATGCCACCCAAATCTTGGCTGCCAGTCGCATGGTCAGTCAAACCACTGGTTTCGTAGTGCAGCCCAACAAGGCCATTGTGGGCGCAAATGCTTTTGCGCATACGGCCGGCATTCATCAGGACGGCATCATGAAAGCGCGGGACACCTACGAAATCATGCGCGCTGAAGACGTGGGTTGGTCTGCCAATAAAATGATTTTGGGCAAGCTCAGTGGTCGTAATGCGTTCAAGCAGCGCCTGCAAGAACTCGGTGTTCAGATGGACAGTGAATCCGACGTGAACCTGGCATTTGCAAAGTTCAAGGAACTGGCTGACCGCAAGAGCGAGATTTTTGACGAAGATATTCTGGCACTGGTCAGCGAAGAGAGCGTTGCACAAAGCCATGAACAATATGGTTTTGTCTCGCTTGCCCAGCACAGCGAAACCGGTGAATTGCCGCAGGCCAAAGTGGTCATGACCATCGCCGGTAAAGAAGTGACAGGCACAGCCAACGGCAATGGCCCGGTGGACGCGTCGCTGAAAGCGATTGAGACGAATGTCCACAGTGGTGCGGAAATGGTGCTTTATTCCGTCAATGCGATCAGTGGTTCTACCGAAAGCCAGGGCGAGGTGACGGTGCGTTTGCAGCAGAACGGGCGTGTGGTTAACGGCGTGGGTGCTGATCCAGACATCGTGGTGGCCTCCGCCAAAGCGTACCTCAGTGCGCTGAATAAACTGCAAAGTCAGGCGGAACGCGTAGCTGCTCAAGGCTGAATGCGTTAAACCAGTTTAAGAAAGTCTTGCAAGTACTTGTCACTGCGAGACTTTCTGACTTAAACTCCACCAATGGTTTATTCATGTTCAGGAGTCAAGTCAATGACAAAGTGTTCTCAAATTGCCCTGGAACGGTGGTTACGCGGTGTAGTGGGGTTCTTGACGCTGCTGGGCATATTGGTTGCTTCTCCTGCTGGTCTGGCAGACACCGTAAAAGCCAGTTCAGTTACGCATAAAAAAGTTGTCAAAACAGCCAGTGCACGAATCAAGCATACCTTTGCAGCAAAAAAGAAATTAGTAGCTTCGGCACGGACAAGACAAAAAGCAAGCCCATCTTCTTTGGGGAAATCCAGAGGACTGCATTCCGTTCAGGATAGTTTGAATTTGAAATCCAGTGTCGCACTGGTGGTCGATCAGGAAACCAATGAAGTTTTGTTCAAAAAAAACGAGCAAGCTATATTGCCCATTGCTTCATTGACCAAATTGATGACGGGTCTGATCGTCAGTGAAGCCAATTTGCCATCGGATGAAAAAATAACCATCACTCAGGAAGATGTGGATACCGAAAAAGGCAGTTCTTCCCGGCTTCGGGTGGGCACTGTGCTAAGTCGGGGGGAGCTGTTGCACTTGGCACTGATGTCAAGTGAGAACAGGGCAGCGCATGCGCTGGGGCGTACTTACCCCGGAGGCCTGGCAACTTTTACGAGCTTGATGAATGCCAAAGCACAATTGCTTGGCATGAAAGATACGCGATATGTAGAACCCACAGGTTTATCAAGTGAAAACCGCTCTAGTGCCAACGACCTTGTCAAGCTGGTTGATATGGCTCACAAACACCCTTTGCTGCGTGAATTGACTACTTCACCAGGTTTCCAGGTTGCTGTGGGCAACCGTGTGCTTCAATACAACAATACCAATCGACTGGTCAAAAATTCATCTTGGGATATTGGGTTGCAAAAAACAGGCTATATCGCTGAGGCCGGTCGTTGTCTGGTGATGCAAACCAAAATAGCAGGACGACAACTTATCATGGTGTTTCTGGATTCTGCAGGGTCGTTGACACGTATTGCAGATGCACAACGTGTCAGACACTGGCTTGAATCCATTCCCCGCGAGGCGCTGGTTTCTCAGTCGGAAAATCGCTTGGGTGTGTAGGCCTTCTGGGGATTTACGCCTGCTGACTCTGGAACCCCAGACTTTTTGAAATTTCGTGTGCAGTGGCTTTTAATTTGTTGATCCAGGCATCATCCATTCGAGATGCTGGTGCCGAAATGGATAAGCCTGCGATCAATTTGCCTTGGTCGTTATAAATGCCGGCTGCCATACAACGCACGCCCAGTTCCAATTCTTCGTTGTCGTTGGCAAAGGCATCATGCCGCACTTTGGTCAATTCGCGTTCCAGTGCAGGCAGTTGGGTCAAACTGTTTTTGGTGTGGCCACTCAGACCGGTGCGTGTTGCGTAGGCTCGAACCCTGGGTGTGTCATCTGCGGCCAGAAACAGTTTCCCGACAGAGGTCAGGTGCAATGGAGCGCGTCCACCGATTGCACGAATCACCTGCATGCCGGAGCGTTCGCTGTAGGCGCGTTCAACATACACGATTTCATCGCCCTGGCGAACGCTCAGATTCACAGGTTGCTGGGTCAAGCGGTGCAGTTCGTGCATGGGAGCCAAGGCGGCATCTCGCACATTGAGTCTGTTTTTGACCAAATTGCCCAGTTCCAGCAAGCGCATGCCAAGCCGATAACTGCCGGACTGTGGGCGATCTACAAAGCGGCCAATGGCCAAATCGTTCAGGATGCGGTGGGTTGTAGAGGGGTGCAAGCCTGTTTTTTCGCTGATTTCTTTAAGCGAAATGGCTTCTTCTCTGGAGGCCAACACATCCATCACAGCGAATAAACGCTCAATGACTTGAACCGTGGGGGTTTCTGGTGTCCCCGTTTCTGACTTGCGCATGAAAACTCCTGTGTGATACGCCATTTTATCTGGTGGAAAATGACACGTCGTGCATAGCATGACCCAAGTCACAAGTCACAAGTCACAAGTCACAAGTCACAAGTCACAAGTCACAAGTCACAAGTCACGGTGCAGCCATTGTCCCTTCAGTAGCAACTCATGCGGCTTGAATCGGGTCTTGTAGGACATCTTCTGGCAATCCTCAATCCAGTAGCCCAAATACAGGTAGCGCAGGCCAATGGAGCGGGCATATTCAATTTGCCAAAGCACATTGAACGTGCCATAACTCTGCCCTGTTATGGGTTCATAAAAGGTATACACCGCTGACAAGCCATCGCTGAGTCGGTCAACGATGGACACCATACGCAGGGTTTTGGCCGAATCAGGTTCACGAAATTCGATCAGGTATGAATCCACCAGCGTATCAACCATAAATTCTTGGTATTGCGCCATATCGTCTTGATCCATGCCTCCGTGTGCATGCCTGGCGTGCTGGTAGCGCAGGTACAGGGCGTAGTGCTCTTCTGAAAAAAAGGGCTTGCTAATGTGGGCACAGAGCGGCCCATGTTGTTTTGCCGCGCGCCGCTGGCTGCGATCTGCCTGGAATTCATTCACCGGGATACGAATCGAGGTGCAGGCTTGGCAATGATCACAGTGGGGGCGGTAAATGAAGCCGCCACTGCGACGAAAACCCTGGCGAACCAGCTGACTGTAAAGTTCGTTTTCAACCGGTTCGCCAGCTTCGGCGACTTGAGAGCGGGCAATGCGGCCTTCAATGTAGCTGCAAGGGTATGCAGCAGTAGCGTAGTACTGAAGTGGATGGGTTGAATTTAAAGTGTGCTGCATCACGTGTTGTGGCTGCTAAGCATGTCAAGATTCTTCCAGTAAGAGGGCGCAAATTTCCACTCAAACGCTGACATTTCGGCCAGGCTTTGCACCTTTCTGATGAAATTTAGTCTTGGTATTTCAACCGCCCCGAGTGCGGCTAGATGCCGGGTGTTTTGTTGGCAGTCAATTTGCGGAATGTGGTGTTGATGGCAAAGCGCTACCAGTGCTGCAAGTGCAATCTTTGACGCATCTGTCGAACGGTGAAACATGGACTCGCCAAACACGGCATGCCCAATACCAACGCCATACAGGCCTCCTATCAGTTGCCCATCAACCCAGGTTTCAACGCTGTGTGCCAAACCGGCTTGGTGAAGATTAGAGTACGCATTAATCATTTCTGGCAATATCCAGGTGTCAGATTGGCCGGATCTTGAAATGGTGCTGCAAGCCTGAATCACATCTTTGAAAGCTGAGTCAATGCGAATTTCATTTGCGTTCGAGCTTGAAAATTTTTTAATTGTTTTTTTGAGTGATGACGAAACCCGAAAGTTGTTTACATGAAGCACCATACGCGGGTCAGGACACCACCATAGCGGTGGCTGACCGGCGCTATACCACGGAAATATGCCGTTAGCATAAGCATGCTTTAGCGTGTCAACGCTCAGGTCGTTTCCGGCACACAACAAGCCAGGTGCAGGGCTTTCCTCTCCCCATGTTTGATCGAAGGGTGGGAAAGGCTGACCGGCTTCAAGCCATGGCAATGGAAGCGTCATGATCCTATATTCCTCAGTTGATCGCTTGTTTTCTTCAATAAATGCATGTAAACATTGATTATTTCAGTCTCAGTCAGGCTACCTTTTGGGTGAGAGCGCTACGCACCCGATTGAGCCACTGGCAACGCGCCTGGGGTCGTTGCTTCTCCTTGCGGCCAGTAGCCCGCTACGTCGTCACGCTTACCCAGCCGCGCCGCCAGCAGCCAAATCGGGCGCGTCCAACTGAGGAATTCAGGATGATGCTTGATGTGCTTGCGGAAAACATGTCTTTGTACTTATGGGAGAAACAATGGTTCAGGTCATGATAAGTCATGGCACGCTGGTTGGTTGATTGCCTAATATGCTCTGCACCGATAATGTTATTTTTATCACAGTAAGCAAAGCACAAGACCCATGGCTCAATACGTATTTTCAATGAACCGCGTCGGCAAGATCGTGCCACCCAAGCGGCATATCCTGAAAGACATTTCACTCAGTTTTTTCCCTGGTGCCAAGATCGGTGTGCTCGGTACCAACGGTTCAGGCAAGTCAACGCTGCTCAAGATCATGGCCGGCGTGGACAAGGACATTGAAGGCGAAGCTATTCCCATGCCGGGGCTCAACATTGGCTACCTGCCGCAAGAGCCGCAGCTCGACCCGACCAAGACCGTGCGGGAGACGGTTGAAGAAGCCATGGGCAAGGTGATTGCCGCAAAAGCACGGCTGGAAGAGGTCTACATCGCTTACGGTGACGAAGATGCCGACTTTGACAAATTGGCCGCCGAGCAAGCCGAGCTGGAAGCAATCATCGCCACCGCCGGTACCGACTCCGAGCACCAGCTAGAGATTGCTGCAGACGCGCTGCGCCTGCCGGCGTGGGATGCCAACATTGGTGTGCTCTCAGGCGGTGAAAAGCGCCGTGTGGCGCTGTGCCGCCTGCTGCTGGAACACCCTGACATGCTGCTGCTGGATGAACCCACCAACCACCTGGACGCCGAATCGGTGGATTGGCTGGAGCAATTTTTGCAGCGCTACAGCGGTACCGTGGTGGCCATTACCCACGACCGTTATTTTCTGGACAACGCCGCCGAGTGGATTCTGGAGCTTGACCGTGGTGCCGGCATTCCGTACAAGGGCAACTACAGTTCGTGGATGGAGCAAAAGCAGGCCCGTCTTGAACAGGAAAAGAAGGGCGAAGAATCTCGCGCCAAGACCTGGAAGAAAGAGCTGGAATGGTCGCGCCAGACCCCCAAGGCACGCCAGGCCAAGAGTAAAGCCCGTTTGGCACGTTTTGAAGAACTGTCGGACTTTGAATACCAGAAGCGCAATGAAACCAATGAAATTTTCATCCCGGTGGCCGATCGCCTGGG
>Ga0100392_1003891_pt1 | contig 13549 bp, 12 predicted proteins | sample CryGeymeta201516_FD_81548 | JGI IMG/M metagenome (GOLD analysis project Ga0100392, IMG submission 81548) | Groundwater microbial communities from Crystal Geyser aquifers in Utah, USA - Crystal Geyser metaG 2015-16 | ecosystem: Environmental > Aquatic > Deep subsurface > Groundwater | place: USA... | reverse complement strand
GAGAAGTTCTCAACTGAGATCTCAGTGTTGTTGATCGTAGACTGAAGACGGTTTTGCAACGCACCTAAGTTTGAACGGTTGGAGTTTAGAACGAGTAAAGAGTTATCAAGACTTTCCAATCCTGTTTGTGCAGACTCTTTGCTTGAGATATCGATCCCTGACAATCCCAAGTTATCCAAACTTACGTTTGTTTCGCCAGGATTGTAGCTGATACGGTCAAGAAATTCATTGTTCTTAGTACCAATTTGGAAATCAAGCTTGTCGCCAGATCCGTTCAAAAGGTTTGTTCCGTTGTATTCAGTTGATTGAGCGATACGTTCCATCTCAAGCTTAAGCTGTTGAGCTTCTCTATCGAGGTAACCACGTTCTTTCGTGCCAATCGTATCAGAAGCCGCTTGTACGCTAAGCTCTCTAAGACGAATGATCATATTTCCAACTTCGTTCATCGCGCCCTCAGCAACCTGAATGAATGAAATACCGTCTTGCGCGTTTCGTTGAGCTTGTTGCAACGAACGAATGTTTCCGTTCAAATTTGAACTGATCGCAAGTCCAGCAGCATCATCTGCAGATTTGTTGATACGTGATCCAGAAGCCAATTTTTCGTTAGATCCCGCTAGTGTTGACTGTGTACTTCTCAATTGTCTTTGAGCGTTCACAGAAAGCATGTTTGTATTAATTCTCATTCCCATTTTTTAATCTCCTTCAAAATTCATAAATACCTCCATGGTTTGTTAAAACTTATTGGATTGCCGTCCTTTAAGTTTCCCGGCCTCCTTGGCCTTCGTTTTTTGTGTCATTCACAATGTTAAAGTTAGTGTTACTGGTTTTTCTGATTTGCTAATTTCTAGTCAGGATGAATTCCACGCTGAAATTAGCGTCCATCCTTGAGTTTCGAACATTTCGGTTCGTTATCTTCCGTCCCCCTTTCACTGTGACTGACCCGGAATGAAATCGCGGGACACGCTTGGGTGCCAAATTTCTTGGTCACTTTCACGTTGCACATATTCCAGATCGGAATTTTGACGCTGGACTTTAGGGAAAAGTGCAATTATCTTGACTACTTGCGCCGCGTTATTATAACGCAAAGCAGAAAGGCCCTGAATTTATGACACTACTTCACATACCCGTCATGCTGAATGAAATTCTAGAAGCGCTCCCAGAAGTGTCAAAAGGCACTTATTTAGACGTTACAGCTGGTGGGGGCGGTCATCTCAGCGAAGTATTACTAAAAAAATCTGATTGGATTGGTGAAGCTTGGGATCGTGATCCCGAAGCAAAAACGCGAGTGATGGAAAAACTTCGCACAAAAGGTGTGGATGAAAAGCGTGTACACTTCGTCTACAAAGATTTTGCGCAGGCTCCTGAGAATAAAGATGCACACTTTGACTACATTCTTGCGGATCTTGGCGTTTCTTCTTTTCAGCTCGACGATATGAAGCGTGGGATGAGTTTTCAATCGGAAGAAGCGTTAGATTTCCGAATGGATATTGAAAGCGGAGTCTCTTTTCGTAATTGGCTAGGAGAGATTTCGGAGATGAAGCTCGCGGAATGCTTCTATCGATATGCCGAAGAGCCTAGGGCGAAGGCCCTCGCTAAGGCGATGTTGTCTTGGGATGATAGCTCTTTTGTAAATGCAAAGGCGTTGGCGAGCCGAATTGCGAGTTTTTATAATTATCGTGACCCCAGCCGCAAGCACCCTGCAACGAGAGTGTTTCAGGCTCTAAGAATCGCAGTTAATGATGAGCTTGGACAGCTGGAATCTCTCCTAGAATGGGCGCCAGATCATCTGAAGGTCGGGGGCAGACTCGCAATTATCAGTTTTCATTCCCTAGAAGACCGTATTGTGAAACAAAAGTTCAAAAAATTGGCTGCTACAGCGAGCTTTTCTGAGCTGAGCAAAAAACCGTTAGCGCCTTCCGATGATGAATCTCGGAATAATTCTAGATCTAGGAGTGCAAAGCTTAGAATTTTGCAGAGAAATTGATAGACTAGAGATGGATGTCTCGCAAATCAGTGGTTTATAGTGATGGAAGTGGAGCAGGCAAAATCTTTTTGGTTTTGCTTCTGTGTGCCCTCTCGTTTCTACTGCATGCTTGGCTTCGAACAAAGGTCGTTACCGCTAGCTACGAGGTATCAAAACAGCGTAACGCTAGGAATCAGCTTGAATCACGTTTGATTGATCTCAAGGTAGGCTATGCCAAGCTACTTGATGAGAAAAATTTAGAGAAAATCCAGGCGGAGCTGGGAGCAGAAGAGTCTTGGCAATCAGCAAGCCCTAGCCAAATCATTTTTTTGAGAAAGTCGGATTTTCTTGAATGATTAAAATCAGAATCTACTTTCTAACTAGCATATTCGCCGTCGCTTCTTTGCTTTTGGTGTATCGCGCTTTTCAACTACAGATCATGCCAAGTAGAAATGTTGAACGTCTCGCAAAGAGGCAGCTACACAAAACAATCAGTATCGTCGGAAGACGTGGGACCTTAAAGGATCGAAACGGTCAGGACCTAGCCGTTTCCACCAATTCAATGTCGATCTACATCAATCCACATCAGATTGAAAAACCATTGGAAGTCTCAAAAAAATTAGCATGGGTGCTCGGTTTACCTCAACAAACTGTTCGCGATCAGTTTAAGAAATTGCGGAAACGAAAATTTGCTTGGTTGAAGAGACAGCTTGATTCGACTCAATTGGATCGTCTGCAGAGTTTGGATCTCAAGGCTTTGAAGGGCGTTGGGGTTCTCCCCGAATTTCGACGTGTTTATCCCTATGGCAACACGGCTTCACACTTGCTGGGATTTGTTTCTATTGATGGAAAAGGTCTGGCGGGAGTTGAAGCTGCTTTTGAGTCGGATCTTACGGGGGAATCAAAAAAGGTCATTGTACAGCGCGATGCAAAAGGGCGTCCGATTTTTAATCATATGGAGCAGTTGAGCTTGGAAGATACCAAGGGAGATGATCTCCAACTAACGATTGATGTGAATTTCCAGGGCCGTTTAGAGGCTTTGCTTGCTAAGAAAGTGAAGAGGCACGACGCTGATTCTGCGCTTGCTATTGTAATGGAAGCAAAGACTGGAGAAATTCTAGCCTTGGCAGTGAGCCCGGGATTTGATCCCAATAATCCAGGACGATCATCCATCGGACAAAGGCGAAACCGAGTCGTAACAGATCCAGTTGAGCCAGGAAGTGTTGTTAAACCATTCGTTGTCGCGAGAGCCTTGGAAGATAAAATTGTTTCGCCGTCTAGTGAGATCGATGCTGGCGGTGGCAAGATCAAAATTGGTCGCAAGACCATCACGGAATCCGACAACACTCATGCCCATAAAAAGCTTTCCATCACTGACCTCATTCGCTTCTCCAGTAATGTGGCGACTGTCAATCTGCAGAAGAAGATGGGTTTTGCCAAAGTAGAAGACACCTATAGAAAAATAGGCTTCTTTGAAAAGACGGGAATTGAGATTCAGGGCGAGTCACGCGGGATCTATAGTTCTCCTTCGTCGAGCCAAAAGCTTGAGCGTGCTACCATTAGCTATGGGCATGGAATCGCAGTAACTCCGATTCAGATTTTAAAGGCATATTCTGTATTTGCTAATCAGGGGTTTCGTGTACAGCCCAAGATTTTTAAATCTCATGAAAATTATAATTCTCAGGAGTCTATGAGAATTTTTTCACAGCGCACAATCGATCAAATGCAAAAAATTCTTAAAGCTGTTGTGGAGGAAGGCGGTACCGGGGTGCTTGCAAAGATTCAGGGTTACCAATCTGCTGGCAAGACAGGAACATCTCTTAAGGCGAGGCAGGACGGCAAAGGGTATGTTGCCGGCGCTTATCAATCCTCTTTTGCGGGGTATTTCCCAGCGGAAAATCCAGAAATTGTCGCCTACGTGATGGTGGATAACCCGAGAATCAATGGAAAATATGCTTCCCAAGTTGCGGCGCCATTGTTTGCTGAAATGACAGAGGCTTATCTTTCTATTGTTCATGGTCTACGTGGAGACACCATTGCCAAAGAAAACTTCTATCGACGCAAAAGCCAGGACAAAGAAAGCTGGAGCATTGACTCTTTACCTATAATGAAGGGAATGAACCTAGTGCATGCCCTAAAGTCTCTTGAAGGGCTGCCAGTTAGGGTTGAGGTAGAGGGACAAGGGCTGATCGTAGATGGTCAGGACATCCGCGCTACATCAAAAAGTGGTGAGCCGGACACAGTCCGTTTGAGGGTGAGATGATGCATTTTGAAAAGTTCCCCAGGATAAAATGCGAAGACGGGAGTTTTCTCATTTGGGATTCGAGACAAGATGCTGGTGATTCTGAGACAATTGTTTTGCTAGATAGATGGTTAGAAAAAAAAGAGATTGCAGAAGAGCTCCTAGTGAGACCGGGTGCTAAGCGGGTAGTGGCATCACGGGAATGGGAAGATTTTCTTAGTGCTTCAGAAATAAAAATACAGATTGTAAAAAATGCCTCAGCTTTTATGGGGCAATGTACTTCGAAGTTTTATAATGAACCCTCGAAGAAAATGCATATCATTGGCATTACGGGAACTAATGGGAAAAGTAGTATTGCTGAGATTCTCGGGCAATGCTTCTTGAAAAGTGGATCAAAGGTTTTGGTTCTCGGCACGTTAGGCGCAAGATTGTTTGATCCTACTCATTCCTTCTTGGAGGCCAAGGAGACCGTTGATATGGGCTTCACGACGCCTGAGGGGCCTGCATTTCATTCTTTACTTAATCAAGCAGCAAGTGAAGGAGTGGAGTATGTGGTTGCTGAAGTCAGCAGTCATGCCTTGGTCCTAGGTAGGGTTAGCGGAATTGAATTTTATCAGGCAATTTTTTCCAATTTATCTCAAGATCATTTGGATTTTCATCGGACGATGGAATCTTATGCCGAGGCCAAGGCGAAGCTTTTTAATGACTATCTTGCCACCTCTAGTAAGAAGGAAAAATTTGCCATTCTTGGTCTGGCCAATGACAACTCAAAAAAAGTTAGGTCTTGTTTGAGTCCTACCAATGCATACGACTTAAAGTTTGTTGAAGAATCAGATATTGTGGTTGAAAAGCAAAGTTCGAAAGAGATGAAATTTGAATACAAAGGACTGTCTTTTACCACTCCTCTGATTGGAGAATTTAATGCTTGGAATCTTTCTTTAGCATGTGAGGCCCTAAGGAATCTGGAGTTTGGTGATAAGAAGATCGTGGAATGTTTCTCTGAGTTGAGACCTATTGTGGGGAGGCTAGAGCGATGCGCCGAGAATGTCTTCGTAGATTTTGCTCATACCCCAGATGCCTTACGTTCCGTCCTCATGACATTGAGAAAGTTGTTGCATCCAGGTGGAAAAATCATCTGTGTCTTCGGCTGTGGTGGAGATCGTGACAAGCAAAAGCGGCCACTTATGGGCGCGATAGCGAATAAGTTTTCAGATGTCATCTATGTTACGAGCGATAATCCGCGTTCCGAAGATCCAACGGTCATTGCTGACGAGATCCTCTTGGGGGTTCAGGGTGCAGGTCCTGAAAAAGTTCTTGTTGAGTTGGATAGACGAGTTGCTATCGAACGGGCCATAGAATCAAAGAACAAAAATGACATTTTGCTAGTTGCCGGCAAGGGGCACGAAAGCTACCAGATTATCGGAGACGCCGTTAAGCCGTTCTCCGACCAGCAAGTCATCAAAGATTTTCTGAAAAATTCTGAGTGAGTATTTAGATGCATGTGGTTTTTAGACATTCTAAGCCTCTTCCTGTTCTGAAGTATGGTGGTATAGAACGACTGCTGTTTTGGATGATGAAGGATCTCGTGAAGCTTGGGTGTCGAGTTACTCTGATTGGGCATCCCGGCTCCAAGGTTGGCGAAATTGGTGTTGAACTAATACCAGAGAATAAGGGCCCTTGGCAGGACCTTGTCCCTGGGGGCGCCGACATCATTCAGCTTTTCTATCCCACCCACGAAAATCTACCGAAACCAACAATCTTCTATATCTGTGGCAATGCCAAGCCCGGTGAGGTTCTGCCCTTGAACACCGTGTTTGCGTCTGAGTCTCATGCTCGCAATCATTCATCAAAGTGCTTCGTGCATCATGGTGTCGACTTCGATTCCTACCCGACAGGACAGCTTGTAAATAGTGATCGTTGGAAAAAGTTTGCTTTTCTAGCTAAGGCTTCATGGAAAATTAAAAATCTTGATTCATGCATCAGAGCCGTAAAAGTAGCCAAGGCTGAATTATATATTGGAGGTGGGCGAGGGTGGTCTTTCTCTAGGAATATCCATTGGCTTGGGATGCTCGATGATGCTGAGCAAATGAAATTGTTTCAAAAGACAGATGCCTTTCTCTGGCCAGTACGTTGGCCAGAGCCTTTTGGTTTGGCGCCAGTTGTGGCCATGTCGTATGGGTTGCCGGTGCTTGCGTCTCAGCATGGGTCTTCGCGAGAGCTGGTTGATGATCCGGGAGTAGGGCTAGTTTGTGAGTCGTTTAGTAAATTTGTCGAGGCGATCCAGTCAAAACCTGATTTCTATTCGTCTAAACAGATCCAGGAATATGCGAGAGAAAAATTTAAACTTCGTCATATGACAAACAAATTTCTGGACCTCTACAAAAGAGTGGTCGCGGGTGAATCTCTCAATGCCGCTCAGCCTTTGTCTTCCTTCCGAGAACCAAGTGATAAGGTCTTGTTGCCATTCTAATATTATTACACTGTGCGCGCTTAAGTGTTGCAAGATCGTGTTTAGTAGCTTTTCTAAGTCATTTTAAATATTTAGATTCATTACTCAGGACAAGGGGAGTGCTACTCCCCTCTTGCAGGCTGGCGCCAGCAATTCACCCCATAGTCCTTCGACTGAATCTAAATATTTAAAATGACTTAGAAAGGCCCCTGAGACCAGATACGCCCTTACAACACTTAAGCGCGCACAGTGTATTATTAAGTTTTGGTTAAGAAATCGGATGTTGGATGGAAGAATACCTGGAAGCCTCCCCTGATTGATGTTTCTTAACTTAATCCAAACTTTAATTGTTGGGTGTTTGTGCCGACTTATAATATAGAATGATGATTCACTGGCCAAAGCCAAGACTGGGGCGTGCCCTGAATACACTTACATGTATAGGTGTTGTCTTGCTTTGCGGTGGGCTTAGTTCCTGTAAGCAGTCTGATGTTGCACAAAAATTTCGAGCGGGGGCTGGGCAACAGGAGGGATTAAATAGTTCTAGTTTACTCCTATTTGATCGCTCGCCTTTGGAAGCCTATTCCGGTCAAAAGATTTTGGCCTCACAAGCACTAGATAAAATCGTATCCAAAACGCCACACGTCTTCAGAAATATATCTGACATCAAAGCAGCTCTTCGAAGCGATACTTTGATTGTTGAGAAGAATCATTTAGACCCATACGCGCCAAGCTTTTTTAATTGGGCTGGAAAAAGTATTCAATGGACGAACAATACGAACTACAAAGCATTTTTTGCTTATTTCTATGCTTCGAAGGCCATTGACTATTTAGATGAACGTATTAACGATCTTCGAGGCCCCTTTATCGCGGACAATCAAATTGCATGGCGTGAGCCGATCCTTACCGGAGCGACGTTTGTTGCACCTAACATATTTCCCCTTTATTTGTCTGTAGATAACAATGAGACTCCTGAGGGAGCGGAATCTCTATCAACGAACACCAATTACTGCTCTGTCTTTAACTTAAATTTTCTTAGTGATGGTGGATTTGCGTGTTTGGGGTGGCAGAGTTTTACGGAGCTTTCTGAAGCTGCGAGGGAGTCTGCTTTTGAGGAGCCAAATGCTTTTCTAGCGAAGAAGATTTCTTTCTATGAGGATGCGGACTTCTCAGAATTCAATCCAGTTGATGATGGGGATATCGTTGCGCACGAGATATTCCATGCTCTTCAAGATGCTATCGTGCCAGATGTTTTGGGCGGTGAGTCTGGAATCAACGTTCAAATGGATGCTATTTTCGAGGGCAGCGCAGATTTTTTTGTGGGCGCCTTGTTTCGAGATACTTCAGTCATGAATTATTCGTCTTTTCACCTCTATGAAGTTTTGACTGATGTTTTTGTGGGAACTTTAGATGGGAAGACCCGTGATATAGATAACACTCTTGTTTTCCCAAGCGCTTATTTGGAAAGGTCACATGACATTGGTCGTGTCTTTTCGGGTGCTTTGTACGATTTGGTGTGGACGGCGTCGGGCAATACTTTGCGAGTGTTTTCAGCTGAGGATACCTGCCCATTAGGGTCCAAAGACGACTCCGACTGTGAAGTTGAAATGGCTTCGCTCTCTACTGCGGAAGCATTCGATTCCGTGATGAATCTATTGATCGTAAGCTTCGTGAAACTTGGAGAAGATCCAGATCGAGAAGATGTGACCTTCTCTAAGTTTGGAGAGTTGATGCTTGAAACATGCGGAGAAATGTCGACTTGGTGTAACCAGGACGACGCCATTAAGGTTCTTCAGGGTCGTGGTTTGCAGACGGTTCACAAGTGGCTTGATGCCGATCCTCGTTTAGCAAATTTTGGGGACAACCCTGCGACCAAGGGGATCGTATTGCCTGATACTCTAGGTTGGGCTCCTTTTATGCCAGGTGGTTCAACAGCTTTTGCGAATGATGATGGATTTGTAGATCGCTGTGAAGCAATTTATGTGTTTCCAAACATAACAAACTCGTCAAATACTATGGCTCTTGGCGGTACGGCTACTCCCACTCAGATTGCAGAGTGGAATGCGACGGCTGCAAAGTTTCGGGGAACACCGATCTACGAAATTGAGTACCGAATGAGTGGGACTCCTTCGGCACCAACTGGCTTTGATAACTTTGAACATCCGACCTTAGGGTTCATTGAAGGCTTTGCGGGAGTGGACAATGCTGATCCGAAGGGCATCCCGATGCTGGCGCCTGGGGAAAGTATTATGGCCCTAGCGACGCTTCAGACGAGTCGACTTTTCGGTGTCTATAAAAATGCAGAATTTGATAAGCCCCAGTCGGCGAAGTCGGCGAGTGGGCCGTCAGAGCGCTTTAAGTTGAGGAGTCCGATTGGTTGGTTGTTTACAGCTGGGACTGCTGTGGGGGGCACAATGGCTTTGTCTTTCACGGTGAAGTACAAGGCCTACGATGCGGATTATCTTGATGAGAGGTCTACATTCACTGACTCTGATGACGGTGTATTGACGAATATCTATCAGACCCTTGAGGTCGACAATACTGGCACATCCTTCTGTCAGTAGTCATTTTACCTATATTCATCAAAACTTAACTCGAACTAAAGCCCAAATTTTATCATTCTATTAAGAGGGATAAAAGCTAAAGGTTCTTCGCGAGAAGGCCGATAGGCAATGAGAGAAAGGAAGGGCTCATTATTATGCGCACTCGTGAATTAAAAAACTCAAAAAAAGGTCAAACTTCTGTGGAGTATATCCTTATTCTAGCTTTGCTTGTAGGTGTTATCGCTTTATTCGGCGGACAATTCAAAGACAGAATCAAGGGAGTTGTTGGAAGTTTGTTTAATAACGTAGATTCTGGAATTAGCGACCTCAGCAAGTAGCGGTAGTCTGCGAGCTTTATAAGTCGTGCCTTGACTATGGCCCTGAAAGCCTAAGAAGCGGTAGAGCTAGGAAGAGTTATGACTTGTAGAAAACGTACTAGAAAAAATGAGAGAAAAGGCCAGGCCCTTCTAGAGTATGTACTCTTGATGGCGGGCCTTTCTGTCGTTGCGGCTGCGTTTGTCTCCTTCATGGGGGGGCTGGTTTTTAAAAATGGATTTGAAAATCTGCCGGCAAAAGTCAATCCGTGTTTGTCTCATCAGACAAATGGCGGCGGAGGTGGGGGATGCAATTGAAAAAAAATCAATCCATTCAATCTGCATCCGAACTTGGCTTGGCTAAAGACAAGAACAAAAAAGGACAGACCGCTGTCGAATTTATCCTTTTGATTGCCTTGGTCGCAGGCATCATGACTTTCGTGACTCCGATTCTGGATGAAAGGATCACTGGCGTGATCTCACAGATTGTAGACAGTGTGAATACCGTTGGGTGGACCGGAGGTTATGAGCCTAGTAGCGCGGAGCAACCTTTAAACGCCCACTATGACGGATCTGAAGCACAAATGCAGAGGTATTAGTTTATCGTGAAAACGACTCAGGATAAAAAGCGAAATTCTAAGAGTGGCCAAGGGGTCGTAGAATTCGCGTTTGTGTCGTTTATCTTTTTGAATCTATTCTTTCTGACCTTAAATGGGATTCTTGCCTTTAGCGTTCATCAATATATTTCGTTTGCGACTTTTATGGCGGCAAGGGCTTATCAGGCCTCAGACTCTACTCCAGCTTTACAGGCTGCCAATGCCAGGGCTACTTTGGAGGGATATTTTGCCATCCCAGGTATAAAAAAAGAAATGGCCCGTGTGAATAGGATCGAAATTCCACTTGCGAATTCTCCAACGAGATATGGATATGGAGTTCCTGAGCCGGGAGCTCAGATAAAAGTTGTTTTTCAAGTACCGTTATTTCAGTTCCCATTAGGTCCAGCAAGTCGAGATTTCGGCTGGATACAGATGGAGAGTGTAAGTTTTCTAGGTAGAGAACCTACTGTTCAAGAGTGTGGAACGTTTTTTCAAACGATGTGGACGTTTTATGGGGGAGGGGGTGACACATGGAAAGGCATGGACGACAACAATTGCTAGCCATAGACGGGCACTCTTCTCAGAAAGGGCAAGCCTTAGTGGAACTACTTCCTGCTATCGTCTTATTCTTTACGATCATCATTGCCGCATTTTCTTATTTTAAAGTCATGCGTTCCGCCGTCTTTCGCCAAGAAGTGGTGCGCAATATGGCTTTTGCGGCCATTGGTAACATGGGGAGCATGACATCCCCGCCTGACCAACTTGGTAATGCCATTGGCGGCAGCCCACAGGATACAAATCCTGGCATGAAGGGATTGGGCGGAGAGAGGTTTCTTGCGCGTAGCCGTCAACAATTTATTGGTAGGGATACTCAGTGCTTCAAGGTCTACCCTCGCGAAGCACAGAGAAATATCAAGACTTTACTGCCGTCATTCTTTCAGGATCGTACGCCTGAGGTTAGTTTTGTAACTTATGCCGTAGTGCAGCGTCTAGCCTCTGGAAGCTGCAACTAAATCGTTAAGATTTCAATAATTTCGTCCGATAAAGAAACTGGAGAGATACCTAAATATGAACCAGTCGAAAGCTTTTTTAATTAGTTTTATAGCCGCCGCCGTAGCGATGGTTTTGGTTTTTGTTTACATTGACGACGTCAAAGACAAGATTAAGGCAACCTACGGAACAGAAGTTGTTGTTGTTGTTGCCAAACAAGACATCAATGAACTCGAAGAAATTCAAACAGAAATGCTAGAGACGGCCGTTGTTCCTAAGAACTTCGCGCAGCCTGATTCTCATGGAGACATCAAAACTTTTGAAGGTTCTGTTGCGGGCGCACCTATCAAGGCTGGTGAGCAGGTTCTATTGACGAAGGTTCTTTTAAAGGGAGCCTACACGGGGATCTCTTCACAGGTTGCGATTCACCACAGAGCTATTTCTATTCCGGTTAACAACGTCACGGGTGTGACAAAGCTTTTAAAACCAGGCGATCGAGTAGATATCATATCCAATGTTCAATATGCTACGCCTGATGGAGTGAAAAGTGAGGTGAAGACCTTACTTCAGAACGTCCACGTATTAGCTGTTGGCGAGCAGATTCAGAACAACATTCCAGAGAGATTTGAGAAAGATCCTGTTTCGGGGAATAAGCGCGTTGTGAATTTGCGAGGAGATACTCAATTCAACACGGTAACAATCGAGGTCACACCACTAGACGCCCAAAAAACAATTTTTATTATCGAATCGGGAGCGCAGTTATTTTTAACATTGCGAAATCCGGTAGACCGTTTGGTTTCTTCAGTACCTACAACAACAGTTGATGAGGTGCTTGGAGATAACTCTCGTAAAGCGGCACTCGAAGCCGCCAAAAATAGAATTCCTGCGGCGGCGCCTGTACCTAGACCTACTGTTGTTAAGCCGAAACCGTCTTCAGCGTTTGGTAAGGGAGGCATTCCAATTGCAAACTAAATATTTCGTGAAACCTTTGTGGTTAGTTATATTTTTGTTTTTTGGTAGCCGTCTGGCTATGGCTCAAATAGGCACTGCCGAAGACCCTGTTATTATCGACGGACAGAACAATGATATTTTGGGCGGAATCGCGAATACAACCCTGGACAGACTTACGAGAGAAAAGATCAAAAAAGGAGTGCTTCGTCCGTTGAACGGAACAGAAGACTTATTCCTAACACCTGGAACCGAGACGATCATTGACGTGACGGAATATGGGCCAACTTGTTTGACGGCTTATCCCGGCGGCATCATTGGTTCTCCAGATGCACCAAGAAAGCCTGGCGACCCGCCAAGCGCCCGAACGATTAAAGCAGGAAACCAGTTAGGCTCGGCTCAGCTTGTGGTGACTAGAGATCCAACAGGTAAAGGTCGCTGTACTGAAGAGAGTGGAGAACTTCTAAAAGTATTTCGCTTCACGGTAACAACGGCTGATATTTTTAAAGCCTTACAGGAATTAGATGCACTCATTGGTGAAGTGGAAGGACTTGTGATTCGAGTCGTTGGAGACCGAGTTGTCTTGGACGGAAAAATAATAGTTCCTTCCGAGCTTGAGCGCCTACAAACAGTTGTGAAGAATTTTAATGCGGGGAAGGACGACAAAGCCAAGATTCCTATCTTGTCTCTCTATGAGATGTCCCCAATTTCTTACAAATTAATCGCTGACAAAATGGAAGAAGAGATTGCCGGGGGCCCTGATAGACCCAGAGACATTACGGTAAGAGCTTTGAATGGTCGATTTTTTCTTGAAGGTTCGGTCGACCAAAGATCAGATAGACAAAGAGCTTTGAAAGTTTGCCGTGCTTACCTGCAAAAAGAACTCATTCCAAATGCGGATGGTGTCTTGAGGCCTGCCAAAGTAGATCAGTCAGACGACCCGACGGCTTTAAAAATGTGTAATAACTCCATTTGGATTCGGCAGGGACAACCTACGGAGCCAGATCCCGTCATGTCAATTCGTGCCGATTTTGTGACTTTAAACAAAAGTTATTTAAAAGAGTTCGAATTCTATTGGAGGCCAACATTGGCTGCAGAGGGAAGTCTAAACTACACCTCGGATGCTGGTCGGTTTACTTCAGGCTTTTTGGGAACCGTTAGAAGGTTGTTCCCAGTGTTGAAGACGGCGGCGACTCATGGTTACGGACGTGTTTTGAAATCAGCTACGGTCATTTTGGTCGACAAGCCAGATGCTACAGGAAATAATATTCCAAATGCTGTCATTAGTGAAGTCTTCTCGGTTCCCTATGTGAGCGGAGAACGTGAGGATGGAACTGCAATCTTCGCAACTTCAGAGATTCGAACTTCCGTTAATATCAAAGCAAAGACAGTGCCGGGATCTGACAAGATCGAAATGGCGGTCATTGCGGAGCAAACACAAAGCCTCGGAAGTAGTTCCGGTGTTCCACAAACTCTTACCAATTCAGTCGATACTAAATTGGTTGTT
>Ga0100392_1003883_pt1 | contig 13560 bp, 10 predicted proteins | sample CryGeymeta201516_FD_81548 | JGI IMG/M metagenome (GOLD analysis project Ga0100392, IMG submission 81548) | Groundwater microbial communities from Crystal Geyser aquifers in Utah, USA - Crystal Geyser metaG 2015-16 | ecosystem: Environmental > Aquatic > Deep subsurface > Groundwater | place: USA... | reverse complement strand
CGGCGTTGGCAAATCCTTGAATACAACTCTGTTTGAATCTGGATATGCTGTTTTAATGATATTGTTGTTTGCATCCTTAAGATTTGCTACATATTTAACAACTTTTGAAGAATCATCTGATGTGAAAGCATCTATTGTAATATTGGCTTTGCCGGCGTTAACTTTACGTAAATCTTTTGAATAGCCCGACAGAGCGGGGGAGAGGTTTTCATAAAATTGAAAACTGAAGGCGGCAAAAAGAAAGAGGAAATATATTTTAAACGTTCTTTTCATATACAGTTCTAAAAATCAAAAAAAACTTACACAAAAACATTCAGTATGTCAACAGGATTTATTTAGCCAATAAGTGCTTTGGCAATGAGCGAGATGAATCTTGCCTAACAATTAACATTTTCAAACAGCCTCTTTAGCTTGTGGCTATGCAAACTTAAGTAAAACTTTTAACTTGATTGAAGCAGATAAGCAGTTTATATTTTAACTAATTCTTCTAATCATCCGCATGGAAGTAAAGTGAGACTTGAAACCGGGGAAGTAGGGAGAGTTAAAAAGATTTTGTAGTGCATGAATTTTTCCCCTTGACAATTTTTCTTCAATCACTTATGTTGCACCCACTATTTCTGATGCACATGACAGAGATAGAATTTAACTTTAAAACAATTCCGCCTTAGCCACCCCCTAAGGCGGGTTTTATTTTAAACCCTTCCTCACTTTCTAAATCGAAACTCCGTTTCGACTAATCAAGCATTCTCAAATCAATCAATCTAAGAAAGAACTAAAAAATGAATAATGAATAGCGAATACTGAATGACGATTTTAGAAGGGTAAAAACTTCATCATTCGGTATACCTTCTTCAAGATTCGATATTCAATTTACAGAATGGTTTATTCATGATTTACTAATCAGTTTTTCTTTTAAATACAAACATCACAGTTGCCGCAAGGTTTTTCTCCGGGGAAGCCGAAGTAATCGGAAATGAAAACTCTTCTGCAAGTCTCCGACTTGAAATAATTCACCATAGATAAAAGTTTTTTATTCTCGTTCAGCAGTTTTTCTTTTAAGTAAGATTCATCACTGAGTTCATGCGGTAGTTCATCAGTGATGGTTAGGTTTTTGCCTTCAATCGTTCCTTCGGTAACACCGTAACGGTCAAGCATGGCGAGAACGGTTTCCACCCGGAAATCACTCCTGTTCTTGTAACTCATTTGTTCACGCAAATAATCAGCGCCCATCGAGTTTGCGGCTTCCAAATTTGATCTTAATAAATTATACATTCCGGTATAATAATTTGCATCGGGATTTGCCCATTTAATAAATTCCATTTGTGTATAAAGGTCTTCCTGGTTATAAAGAAGCATGCAAACAGAATCTTTCCCGTCTCGTCCTGCTCTACCAATTTCCTGGTAATATGATTCGATAGAAGAAGGAATTTCGGCATGGAGTACAAAGCGGATGTCCGGTTTGTCAATTCCCATTCCAAAGGCGTTCGTAGCAAGGATTAAATTCTGTTTGCCGGAAAGAAAATTTCGTTGTGTTTTTTTTCTCTCATTTGCATCAAGTTTGCCGTGATAAATTCTGTGTTGGTAACCTTTATCGCGGAGTATCTGCGAATAATATTCAAGTTTTTTTATTAAAGCGAAATAAATAATTCCCGCTCCGTTATACTTATTAAGAACTTTATAGATAGCGTTCAAAGTTTCTTTTTCGTCGAACACATCGGTTGTTTCAAGGCGAAGGTTCGGGCGTTCAATTCCTTCGTGAAAAATTTTTATTTCTTTTTTTGACAATCCGAGTTTCGAAATTATATCGTGTTGAACATCGGCGGTTGCAGTTGCAGTAAGCGCAATGGTAAGCGGATTATTTAAAAGAATTCTAAACTCGGCGATGCGGGAGTAATCAGGGCGGAAATCGTGTCCCCATTCAGAAATACAATGCGCCTCATCTACAGCAAGTAAAGAAACGTTGGCTGTTTTTACAGCAGCAAGAAAGTCTTGTTTTCTAAATCTTTCCGGTGTAATATAAAGGAGTTTTACTTCTCCCTCAATAAACCTTTGTAACCTTTCTTGCCTCTGGCCGGCGGAAACGGTTGAATTGATAAACTCAGCCGGAATATTTTTTTTCTTCAACGCATCCACTTGATCCTGCATTAACGCAATTAACGGACTGATAACAATAGTTCCCCCTTCAAACAACAGTGCCGGCAATTGGTAACAAATTGACTTACCGCCGCCGGTCGGCATCAAAACGAGGCAATGAGCGTGTTCATTTATTAGCCTATTTACTATCTTTTCTTGTTCACCGCGGAAATCAGTGTGATTAAAATACTTGCTTAACGCTTCCTTAGGATACAACATGAATACTTTCAATAAATTAAAACTTAATTTATACTTACCGGGAGTAATAAAATATATCCCGAAGAATTTATTAATTTTGAAAAGGATATCTCAAACGGAATTATTCTGTTAAGTCACCCTCTTCCGTATATTCCTTTGATTAACCACTGAAGGTGTAGGTATCCAATTGTTGTTTTTGCGTAAGGTAAATTGTTAATTGGACTTTCTTTTCGCACAGGATGAGCTATCTACTGCAACTTAATTAGAGCGTTATGAAAAATTATTACAGACTTTTGGAGATCAATAAAAAAATATGTACAAATGCGGGAAAAAAATCCTGTTGCTTTTTGATTATTGTTTTTATTTTTATTGGGTATGGCTGTAAATCAAAACAGGAGACAAACGGTTATAATGCTAAATACAAATTTGTTTTTTCTGAATATCAACGATTTCTGCAAAACAGATTTAACCGGGAAGATTTTTCATTCCGAAATCATCTTTCCCAAGCTCACTACTTCGACACACTAAAATATTTCTACATCAGTAGGGATTATCAACCAATCTTTATTAAAAGTTTCGATGATACTTATTTTATTGATTCTCTTTTAAAAGTTATTGAAACCTCAGGAGAGCACGGACTTCCCGCGAACCGTTATAATTATGATTTGATAAAAAACGAGTACAGTCAAATTTTCGACAGTACGATAACAAATAATGCTGCCCGGTATATTCATTTAGCAAATGTTGAATTACTTTTATCCGATGCAGTTATAAAGTATGCATCTGATCTGCGTTATGGTGTAGTAAATCCGGCAAAAATCTTTCCCGATAGCTATTTCATCCCTCTTGTTGATTCGAGCCGAAGAGAAATATTTAAACCTCTCTACGTGGAAGACATTCTTCAGTACCTAAATGAAATTCAGCCTAAAAATGGACGATACAAAAAATTGCAGGCGATTCTTCCTTTTTTTATTGATTTGGAAAATCTTAGATGGAAAAGAATATACCCGGTAGATAAAAATTTAAAGATTGGGGAGAAAACTATTCAATTAAAACCCATCATAGAAAGATTAGTTGTTCTCGGCTTTGTTGATACCTCTAACATTGTTCACAAAGCGTTAGATACCTACGATTCGGTTGTGATAAAAGCCATCACAAAATTTCAAAAAGCAAACGGGTTACTTGAGGACGGCACTATTGGGAATGCAACAATAGAAAAACTGAATGTTTCACCAAAAGAATATGTCGAAAAAATTAAGTTAAGTTTAGAGAGATTCAGATGGACAAGTTATACCGATAGCGCACGGTACATTCAAGTAAATATCCCCGATTTTTATCTCAGAGTTTTTGAAAGTGAAAAAGAAAAGTTCAAAAGTAAAGTTTGTACCGGTAATAAAAGGCGCGCTAACTTTGATGCCATGTTAAAGGTATATGAGAAAACTAAAAACTGGCGAAACAAACCGAATGATTGGCAAACTCCCCAGCTTTATGGAAAAATCACCCACTTGATTCTTAATCCAACGTGGACAGTTCCCACAAGTATTATCAGAGACGAGATTTATAGAAAATCTATTTCGGATGCAAATTACTTACGGAAGGGGAAATTCAAAGTAATCTATAAAGGCGAAGAAATTAATTTATTTGATGTTGATTTGAGGAAGTTTTCTCCAAATAAAGTCCCTTATATTTTCGTTCAGGATCCGGGGGCAGGGAATGCGTTAGGGAGAATTAAATTTATGTTTTCAAACAAGTTCGACATTTATCTTCACGATACCCCCGTAAGAGCTCCTTTTTCCGCCGTCAATCGAGCTGTCAGCCATGGATGTGTGAGAGTAGAAAAACCATTGCTTCTTGCAGACTATGTTTTGAAAGATAACTCAAAATGGGAACCTGATTATGTGAGAATCGAAATTGGGCTTCCGGCGGTAGACAGTAGAAAAATCTCCGAATTTGGAACTAAAAGAACTGAATTACGGAGAAATTTCAGCTTTGGGAAGACGACTCAAGTTAATCTCGATCGCGGTATTTCTCTTTATATTGATTACTTTACCGCTTGGGTAGACGAGGATGGTATTCCCAATTTCAGAAGTGATATTTATGGAAAAGATGAAATATTGAAAACTTTCTTTTTTAATGCAAATTGAAAAAAGAAATCTTTTCTGAGTCCTGCGCTTAGCTAAAGAGGAAAAACCATGCTTGATGCTCTAACAGGGGTAGCCACTTGCGCAAAGTGCTTTTGTCTTGCCCGTTAAGATGTCATTGATCGGATTAAATACGGGTAAGATTACGATTACGAACAAGAGTCAGAATTTCATGTTGAACGTTAGTGAGAGGAAAGAGGTATGAATTGAAATTAAAAAAGCCTCAAAACGTAATGCCTTGAGGCTTTTTTGTGAGCGCGGGTGGGCTCGAACCACCGACCTTCACCTTAAAAGGGTGTTGCTCTACCACTGAGCTACGCGCCCGACCAAAATAATTTTGAATTGCAAATTTAATACTATATTTTTAGAAATCAAAAATTTTTTAGAATAGCGCATTTGATAATAAAACTATTTTCCTTTACCAATAAAAGCAATAATCCAATGTAGAATTGTTTGTCAAGATTAGGAGACCAATATGCTGGGACAAATTTTACAACCGGAAATTAAAGATTTGATTAATTCCCGGGATTTCACTTCTTTGAAAGAAGTTTTAATTGACTGGACTCCCGCAGATATTGCAGACCTCCTTACTGATTTGCCCGATCACGAACAAGCCATCCTTTTCCGTATTTTACCCAAAGATTTAGCAACCGACACTTTCGAGTATTTAGAAGTTGATGTCCAACTTTCACTCCTTAAGGCTCTTGGAAATGAAGAAGTTGCCTTTATTCTAAACGATATGTCGCCTGATGATAGAACAGCAATGTTGGAAGAAGTTCCTGCTTCTGCATTAAAGCAAATGATGAATCTTCTCTCAGTTGAAGAAAGACATATTGCACAATCTCTCTTAGGTTACCCTGAAAATAGCGTTGGGCGTTTAATGACTCCCGATTATTTGGCGATCCGGGAAAATTGGACTGTACAGGAAGTTTTAGATTATATTCGGAACAACGGGAAAGATATTGAGACGCTTAGTATCATCTATGTTACAAACGAAAAAGGAAAATTAATTGACGATATTAAAATCCGTAAATTTCTTTTAGCTCCCACAGAATCAAGCGCAGACGAATTAATGGACGGTAATTTTACTTATCTTCAGGTGTTTGATGACCAGGAAAAAGCTGTTGAAGTTTTTAAAAAATATGACAGAGTTGCCTTACCGGTTACCGACTCATCCGGTATATTAGTCGGAATAGTAACGGTTGATGATGTTTTAGATGTTGCCGAAGAAGAGGCAACTGAAGACTTCCAAAAATTGGGCGCTGTTGAAGCGTTGGAAGATTCTTACGCCGCAATTCCACTTCTGCAAATGATTAAGAAACGAGCCGGGTGGCTTAGTGTTCTCTTCGTCGGGGAACTGTTCACTGCTTCTGCGATGGGTTTTTTCGAAACTGAAATTAGTAAAGCTGTGGTTCTTGCTTTATTTGTTCCCTTGATTATTTCTAGCGGTGGGAATTCGGGCTCACAAGCTGCCACGCTGGTAATACGGGCTTTATCGCTAGGTGAAGTGAGCATTCGCGATTGGTTTTTTGTAATGAAAAGGGAAATAATCTCCGGCATAATTCTCGGATCAATTTTAGCTCTTCTTGGCTTTATGCGCATAACCCTTTGGCAAAACTTCACCGGAATTTATGGTCCGCATTGGCTTCCGATTGCGTTTACGGTCAGCTTTGCTTTAATTGGTGTGGTTTTATGGGGAACATTAATGGGTTCAATGCTTCCACTCGTGCTAAAAAAAATAGGATTTGACCCTGCCGTATCTTCGGCACCGTTTGTTGCTACCTTAGTAGATGTGACGGGGTTGATGATTTATTTTTCAATTGCACTACTGTTATTAAAAGGAACATTGCTATAAGAAATTCTTTTCACAAGAAAGAAGAGAAGGGATCTTAAAATAATTAAGACCGAATTCACAATAAATTAAAAAGAGAAAAATATTATGAAAGTGCCATTATTAGATCTAAAACTTCAATATTTAACACACAAAAAAGAGCTTGACGAAGCTCTTCTTCGTGTTGCTGAATCTCAATATTTCATCCTCGGGAAAGAAGTTGAAAAACTCGAATCTTCTTTGAAAGAATATCTCGGCTGCAAATATGCGATCGGCGTTTCATCAGGGACAGATGCATTGCTCCTTGCACTCATGGCTCTTAATATTCAGCCGGGGGATGAAGTTATCGTTCCGACGTTTTCATTCTTTGCGACTGCGGGAGTTGTCTCCCGTTTAAATGCGGTTCCGGTTTTTGCCGATATTGATCCGGTTACTTTTAATCTTGATCCGAAGGATATAGAAAAGCATATCACACCTAAAACCAAAGCAATAATTCCGGTTCATCTTTATGGGCAAAGCGCAGCGATGGATGAAATTATTACAATCGCAAAAAAACATCAATTAAAAATTGTTGAAGACGGCGCCCAGGCGATTGGTGCTCAATATAAAAACGGGAAAAAAGTTGGGACCATTGGAGACATTGGTTGTTATTCCTTCTTCCCGAGTAAGAATCTTGGTTGTTTCGGCGATGGCGGTTTGGTAGTTACCGATGATGATAAGTTAGGTGAGAGGTTGCGGATAATGCGTGTTCATGGAGGTAAGCCGAAGTATTATCACAAAGTTATTGGCGGTAATTTTAGGCTTGATGAAATCCAGGCTGCCGTGCTTAATGTTAAACTTCCCTTCCTTGATGGCTGGTCGGAAAAGAGAAGACAGAATGCAAAATTGTACACACAATTTTTTATGAATGTGGGTCTTGCTGAAGAAGAGGGAAAACTTTTCTTTGATGAAAAGAATAAAGTCCTTCTCCCAAAAGCAGTTTATAAAAACTCTGATGTGAAGAATTATCATATTTACAACCAATATATCATCAGGGTTGAGAAGAGAGATGCTCTTCGCAAATATTTAGGTGAAAAAGAAATCGGGACAGAAATTTATTATCCGGTTCCGTTCCATCGCCAGGAATGTTTTGCTAATCTTCATTGCCATGAAGCGGATTTCCCGGTTTCAAACAGCGCTGTCAGCGATACCATTGCATTGCCAATCTTCCCGGAATTAACGGAAGCTCAGTTGAAATATGTTGTTGATTCGATTACCGAATTTTTAAAGAGTTAATCTGTGGTCTTCCGGATTTAATTAGTTTAGCGAAACGCTCTCGAGTGTACTCTACTTTAAAATAGTACAAGAATGGAGGTAACGGTCGAGACCTTGCCGGGTGGGCTTTACCTCAACGAATATTTTTCACAACTTTTACTGCAATAGTTTCGCCGATACTTATTGAAGCAGTTGCCGCCGGTGAAGGAGCGTTTAACACGTGCATCATTTTTTCTGCTTCAATGAGGCAAAAATCATCAAGCAGATTCCCATTTCGATCCAAAGCCTGTGCGCGCACACCGGAACCACCTGGGACAATATCTTCTTCCGTAATTTGAGGAATTAGTTTTTGCAGCGCTTCAGCAAAAAGCTTCTTGCTGAAACTTCTTCTAAATTCACCGAAACCCATCCGGTAATATTTTTTTGCCATGATCCAGAATCCGCGCGAGAAAAAATAATCTGACATTTCCGGTAAGTTAAAATCTGTTTTCAAATAACCTTTGCGTCTGAAAGCTAAAACGGCATTTGGTCCAGCTTCTCTTCCACCGTTTATCATTCGAGTAAAGTGTACACCAAGAAACGGAAAACGTGGGTCAGGAACCGGATAAATTAAATTCTTCACTAAATATTTTTTTTCATTTTTAATTTCATAATACTCGCCGCGAAAAGGAATGATCTGAACTTTGGGATCAACCCCGCAAATTTCCGCGATCTTATCTGAATATAAACCTCCGCAATTAACCAGATAAGAAGAAGCAAATTCTCCATTTGTAGTTTTAAAAATCAGCTGGTTTCCTTCCTTTTTCAGTTCGAGAAATTTTGTGTGAAGAAGAATTTCCCCACCGAGTTCTTTTATTTTTTTTGCAAATGCCTCAGTCACCTCTCTATAATTTACTATGCCGGTTTCACCAACGAACAATGCATCAATCCCTGAAGCGTAAGGCTCATAATCTTTTATTTCTTCTTTCGAAATTCTTTTCAATTGAGTTAATCCATTTTCCTGTCCTCGTTTTTCCAGGTCATCCAACTTTTTGCATTCATTTTCGTCTGCAGCGAGAACAAGTTTTCCGCACTGCTCGTATTTTATCCCGTTCGCTTCACAAAATTGATACATTAACTTTCTGCCTTTAACGCAATTATATGCCTTTAAAGAGCCCGGCTTATAATAGAGTCCGGAATGGATGACCCCGCTATTATTACCGGTTTGATGAGGGGCAAGTAAATTTTCTTCTTCGATGAGTAAAAGTTTTAACTCTGGTTTTTGCATGAGAATTTGCATAGCGGTCGCTGTTCCCACAATGCCGCCGCCGATAACAAGAATGTCATAATTTTTCATATTTGGTTTTGGATTGATTATATTATAATTAATAGCTTATATTTGTTACAAAAATAGAGAAATATTTCCAATTGCTGGAGAGCATAATGTTTGGATTTTTAAAAATGGAAGATGAAGAAGAAAATAGTTTTATAGATTTTAAGCAAATACACTTTCTCAAAGAACGTAGAAGAAAAATTATTTTGTACGTTGTGGGAGTCCTTGCATTTATTCTTCTTAACGTTGTGCTTTATCAATTAAGTGGATTTTAATCGTTCTATAATCAATTAATAATGGTTATATTTTAGATAATGTAGAAATGATTAATCTTAGATAACTAAATGAACATGAAGGGAAATAGGCAGCATCATCAAAACAATAAGCCACAATGAAAAAGTTGAATTTACGCCTTTACTTCATCGAAGGTTTAACCCAATCATTCTATCCCGCAATGAATGTTGCGGTTATTAAAACCCATCGGTCATTAGATGATAGATTTGATGATTTGGGCATCCCGTAACTTTCTAAAACTTAACCAAATAAATCATAAAGAATAAATTTTATGCCTGTTTTACTGCAGAAAAGTAAAGTATATATAGAGACCTATGGCTGCCAAATGAATGTAGCAGATTCCGAAGTTGTTATGGGGATTTTAAATTCCCAGGGGTATGCAATGACGCAAGAAGTTAGAGAAGCTGATGTAGTTTTGCTTAACACGTGCAGCATCCGCGATAACGCTGAGCAGAGAATTTATGGGAGGTTGGGAAACTTTAAAGCTCTAAAAGATAAAAAACCGGAAATGATTCTTGGGATTCTTGGTTGTATGGCGGAACGGTTGCGTAAAGATTTAATCGAAGAAAAAAAAGTCGTGGATTTAGTCGTTGGTCCAGATGAATATAGGCGTTTACCAGAATTGATAGACGCTGCTTTTGGCGGAGAGAAGGGAATCGGAGTTAAACTTTCACGGTCAGAAACTTATGAAGATATTCTTCCTTTCCGGGAAGATGGACTGCATGCATGGCTTTCAGTTATGCGAGGTTGTGATAAATTCTGCAGCTTTTGTGTCGTCCCTTTTACCCGCGGAAGGGAACGCAGCCGTAGCCTTGAATCTATTGTAAACGAAGTAACGCTGCTTTCATCGCGGGGTTTTCACGAGGTAACATTGCTTGGACAAAATGTAAATTCATATCTTGATGAAAAGAACGATTTTGCTGATCTGCTTAATGCTGTTGCCAGTGTTGACAGGAAAATGCGCATAAGATTTTCCACTTCACACCCACAAGATTTGTCAGACAAACTTCTTTACACAATTGCCGAAAATGATAATCTTTGTAACTACATTCACCTCCCGGTACAGTCTGGTTCGAATAGAATTTTAGAATTGATGAATAGAACCTATTCGATAGAACATTACCTTGGGTTAATTGAAAAAGCCAGAGAAATTATTCCTAATGTTTCATTCACAACAGACATAATCAGCGGTTTCCCGACAGAGACGCATGAAGATCATCTAGCAACTTTAGCCGTTATGCAAAAAGTAAAGTACGACGGCGCTTATATGTTTAAATATTCTCCGCGCGAAGGAACTAAGGCATTTAAAATGGAGGATGATGTAAAAGAAGAAACAAAATCAAAACGTTTGCAGGAAATCATCGCGCTTCAACAACAAATCTCTTTCGATTTAAATCAAATCCTTTTAGAGAAAAAAGAAATTGTTTTAGTGGAAGGGGCAAGTAAAAAATCGGAAAACTTTTTATCGGGCAGAACAGATGCTAATAAAGTTGTTATATTCCCGCGTCAGGAAAATATTGGCGAAGGAGATTATGTTGAAGTTTTAATTAACCGCGCAACTTCAGCGACATTATTTGGAGCAGTGGTTTCGGTTTTAGATAATAAAGATTTTTCCGAAATAAGTTTAGCCGTTTAATATAATTTGGTTTGAAATGATAAAATCATTTAAAAAATTTATTTTTTTTGCAGCACTCCTTTTCTTTTTCACCGAAAAATCTTTTTCGCAGGAATACAATATTATTCCGCTTCTAAAAAAAGTAGAAGAAGGAAAAAGCAGTGAAGTGAAGGATGAACTTCAGCCTTTGTTGAAAAGGAATCCGGGAGATCCGTCGTTACTTTTTCTTACCGCATTGCTTACTGAAGACGGAGCAAAAGCGAAAGAGAATTATCTCAAAATTGTTAAGACGTTTCCAAAATCAAAATATGCCGATGCAGCGCTTTTTAGAATTTATAGTTATCATACGGCAATCGGTGACGTGAGAGAAGCCGCCGTCTATCTAAATAAATTAAAAGCTGAATATCCAAAATCAAATTATCTCCCTTCTGTGGAAAATATTGCTTCGTTAAATTCTGAGGAAAATGAAATTCGGGAAACTATTCCACTAAAAAATGAACTTGCTTCACGAGAACAGTTCACAATTCAAGTTGGAGCATTCAGCAGTATCAAGAACGCGGAAGTGTTGAAAACAGATTTAGAGGATTCCGGCTACGAAGTTGAAATTGCAGAAAAAAATGTCGGCGGAACCATTTTCAATGTAGTCTGTTTGGGAAAGTTCGAGAATAAAAAATCAGCCGAAAAAATATTGGATAAAATTAATAATGATTTTAAATTAAACGGAAGAGTGGTTCAAAAAGTTGAAGCCGACAAGTAGAAAGCTAAGTCTTTCAACTTTTCACAATAATTTATGACTATAGAGCAGTTACAAAAGAAATTCGGCATCGTCGGAAAGTCAAAAGAAATTCACGACTTGATAGATATTATTGTTCAAGTTGCGACGTCTGATATTTCGGTTCTGATTTTCGGAGAAAGCGGAGTTGGGAAAGAAGTTTTTGCGCGGGCAATCCATGCGGCAAGTCACCGTGCGGGAAATCCTCTCATAAGTGTAAACTGCGGCGCAATCCCCGAAGGGATTTTGGAAAGCGAATTGTTCGGTCATAATAAAGGCTCATTTACAGGCGCCACTGATGCGCGGAAGGGTTATTTTGAACTGGCGAATGGCGGAACGTTATTCCTTGATGAAATAGCCGAAATGCCAATAACCACCCAAGTAAAACTCCTCCGGGCGATAGAGACCAAAGAATTTATGCGCATCGGCGCAGAGACACTTACAAAAGTTGATGTGCGATTTCTAGCAGCCACAAATAAAGATTTACAAAACGAAGTTGATGTAAAAAGATTCCGGGAAGATTTATTCTTTCGTTTAAAGGCGGTAACAATCCATATTCCGCCGCTTCGTAAAAGAAAAGTGGATATTCTTGAATTGGTTCATTTCTTTGCTGAAAAATTTGCCGAAGAAAATAGAACTGCAAAACCGGTATTTTCAACTGAAGCGTTAGATTATCTGCACGAATACCCATGGCCAGGCAATGTGCGTGAATTAAAAAACGCAGTTGAAACCTCAATTGCGTTGACAAAAAATGCAAGAATCAGTAAAGAAATTTTCGAACAAATTATTCCTTACCCGAAATCCGGAACTTCAATGAACTTTCCGGTGGTTACCAGGAAAACCCCGGAAGAAGTTGAAAGAGAGTTTATTTATAGGGCTTTATTCGAATTAAAAAAAGATATTCTTGATATAAAAGAGATGTTGTTACAAAAAGAAAAAGAGAATCTCGAAATTCAAGATAACCCGGATGACGTGCAAAGCGTTGAAGAAGCGAGTAAGAGAGCCACTATACTTGCCCTTCAAAAATCAAAGGGGAACAAACGAATAGCCGCAGAGCTACTCGGAATCAGTGAAAGAACGTTGTATAGAAAAATAAAAGAATATCATCTTTAATAAGTTGGCAAAAATTGAAAAAATCTAATAATTTCAGCATATCCGGGATAATTCTCAAACCTTTTGTTTTGTTGTTTTCCATCGGAATATTGAGTAATTTAACAGGGTGTTCCGGATGTCCTTATTCATTTTCCGGAGCTTCTGTTCCTCCGCATCTAAAATCGGTAGCAATACCCTTTGCGGAAGATCGAAGCGGTTCGGGCGAACCGCGGTTGAGAGAATTACTCACTGAAAAATTAACGCAAAAGTTTATTGATGATAATAATCTGCAAATTGCAGAAAAAAGCAGCGCCGATGCGGTTCTTGAATGTGTAGTAGTTTCGCTTTCTGACGTTCCGGCTATTGTTTCAGCCGGTGAAAATGTAGCTTCAAGAAGAATTACAATAACGGTTCAAGTTACATTTAAAGATTTAGTGCAAAGACGAACCGTTTTTGAAAAACAGTTTTCTAACTATGGTGATTATTCAGGCGGAATTTCCGATAGGAATTTGGGCATTGAAGAAGCTATTAATAAAATAAGTGATGACATTCTGTTAGATACTGTGTCAGGTTGGTAATTTAATTTATAGGAGTGTTTATGGATGAGATAGTACTTATCTCATATTTTGTTTCGTTATTCATTTTATTTGTTTTTAGTAGTCATGGATTTTTTATGATCTACTATTACAACAAATACAAAAACGTTAAACCGGCGGCAGATGTTGCGATTGACCCAGATACAAAGGTGACTATTCAGCTGCCTTTATACAATGAGTTATATGTCGTTGAACGGTTAATTGATTCTGTCTGCGAGATTGATTTCCCGAAAGATAGGATGGAAATTCAAGTGCTCGACGATTCAACCGACGAAACTGTCGCTCTGGTTGCTCGTAAAGTCGCTGAAAAGAAAGCATTGGG
>Ga0100392_1003874_pt1 | contig 13587 bp, 8 predicted proteins | sample CryGeymeta201516_FD_81548 | JGI IMG/M metagenome (GOLD analysis project Ga0100392, IMG submission 81548) | Groundwater microbial communities from Crystal Geyser aquifers in Utah, USA - Crystal Geyser metaG 2015-16 | ecosystem: Environmental > Aquatic > Deep subsurface > Groundwater | place: USA... | reverse complement strand
TAGACGGCATCTTCTTTAGGATGTGACATTGAACTTTTCCCGTCAGTAATCTCCGAGCCATCCTGTCCTTCGTTAATTTGAGCCATCGGAGACAAATTTCGAACATAGCCCTTTAGTTGGTTGACGACACTATTTTCATCGGGTCTAATTGACATGCCAGTGCTCGACAATTTTCCACGATGGCCCAACATGTCTCCGCTATATCCAGTCCGGAGACCCTTGAGAGTACTGTCGTCGATGCGGATTTTGTAGACTTCTCCTTCAACAATAATTTCAGCGGGATGTCCAGCTTGCTTAAAGTTTTGCAGTATCGAGGACCCTTTGTTATCACGGAACGATTTCAATTCATCAGGGGTCGGACCTTCGTCCTTCTCCTTTCGACCCTCGCCAAACAATCCCCCACCAACGACTGGCGTCGATCTCATTTTTTGTCGCCTCCTACGAAACCAGAAAAAAGACTTAGATTACAATCAGAGCACAACCAATCGTACAGATAACAATAAACTGACCTTCTATTTTTCTTTCCAGGCACCGCAGCCGATGCATTATCAGTACCACCAACCAGGTCGTCTGCTGGTGCTGGCGGAGTCGATTTGCCCATCTCCGACAAAATTTCTTCGACCGTTTTCTGATAAATGAGAAATGTAGAAGAAAAAACAGCAAAGCACAGAAAAAGTGAGATCGGTACAAATGATCAAGGTTTCCAAAAATTCCATCTGAAAGCATTTACGTGTTCTTACACTTTGTGTTGCATTAGTTTGCAAGGCCTGCTTTCGTTCCAATTCGGCTGTAGCTGCCTCCAACAAGCGCTCCTCCAGATTCAATTTCGTTTCGCCTGAATCACTGTCATCCATCGCTTCTGTATACTCCTCGATGACACCAGGGTACCAACGTTGCACTTTCACCTTTGAAGTCTCCGGTTGGTTGATAGTCTCCTCCAACTTGCCGGTTATCTCTTCAATTCTGGCTGCCAACTTTTGCTTTGAATCGCCCTTAGCGATCTCGATTTTGTCCTTGACATAAATTTCATTAATGAGGGTAGTCGTAACACCTCTTGGACTCCAAGCACGATGATCAATCACCTCTAATCCTAATTTCCCAAGCTGTGCCATTAGACGATGCATCAAGCCCCAAGCTGCCGCGCTCTGTGTCTGGATACAGAGAAATACCGCAGTTTTATTTCGGATACCTTCTTCTAGCCGCTCCGCATGATCGGGCCCTTCCACTATGCTTTCCAAATCATGATTTCGCGCCATCTCATCTTGAACAACCTTTTTGACTGCTTCTTCTCCTTTCTTGTTGTAGTAGGAAATAGTAAATCGGAGCAGAAATGGAGGGATAATGGTACTGATTAAAACAGCTAGCACGATACTCGCATAGATATCTTTGTCGATCAAGCCGTTGTCGACACCAAAGACAGCAATTACAAAGGCAAACTCTCCTTCCGCAGCCATACTAAAACCCGTAATCAAGCAATCACGCAAATGATGGTTGGTAAATCTTGTCGACTGGGTAAAATTGGGCACCATGAATCCAACCGCTAATTTCCCAAACAAAGCCAGCGAAAAGACGAGGCCTTGCCAAATGACGGTGGCGTCCGCAAAATCTTTAATTGGTACTTGGAATCCAATACTTGCGGCAAAAAAGATTCGCATGAGCCATTGCAGAATGCGCTTGAATTGCTGGACAAACAAGATATGAAGGTCATGGGAAGTACAAAACGCTAAGCCACTGACAAAGGCTCCCATCAGATAGGAAGCTTTGCTGTAAAACGTTGCAGGCATGAGTGCCAACAAGAGACCAATCATGACGGTGAATTCCAAACGAGATTTGTGCTCATCTTTGACTCTGGGCAGCACGTATTTATCCATAAATTTTGGCATTAGCCAAATGGCAACATATCCACCAACGAGCAAATACCCCAAAGCTGAAATCAAGGGGATGACGACAGAGGCAGCAGTGATTTCAGTCGTCAAAGACTCCAACTGACTCAGCACAATCAGAGCAATCATATCGTCAATCACGGCAGCAGAAATAATCAATTGTCCTACGGGCGTATTAAGAATTCCTCCTCCACGCAAGATGTTCAATGCAATGCCCTAGTTGTAGTATTTCAGAAGAAGAAGAATGGAGTGGCAGTGTGGTAGTGGCGGGTGGGTGAGCGAGTGAGCAAGATAACAATCATGAATGTCGAGGGTTCCAATTCTGTGCATAGCGTACCAGAGATGTGGGGCCGAATGCCGCGCCCGTCGATATGATGGCTTTGGTATCTCCGGCTCCAACGGCCCAGGCGAACAGCATTCCAAGTCCGATGGGCAAAATGGATCCGACCACGGCAATGAGAAAACCGCGCGTACCGATGATTCCCAGTGTCGCAACGTCTATATCAATACCCGCTTCCAAAACCAAAATGACGAGACCAATTTCGCCCAGCATGACCCAGGCTTCGGCATTGGGAACAAATTCCAAAAGGGGGGGTCCCAGACAGATCCCCGCCACAATTTCTCCCACCAGGTTGGGCATTTTGAAGACCCGGGAGCAAACCACACCAGCCGCGTAAACGGTTGTCAAGAAAATGATGGATTTGTACAAATCCTCGTACAAAACGTGGACTCCTGTTGTTGGTTGGAGATATATATATTGTGTGTGTGTGGCGCAGTGTGAGTCGATGTACTGTATCCAAACTAGACCAAACCAATGCATGCATGCTGTATGCTGCTACTGTACCTAGCTACTAGCAATTATTGGTAGCTAGCTATTCCGGAAGTAGCAGGCAAAGCCGCAACAGGGACCACTTCCTATTCTGGAGGAAAAAAAAACCTTACCAAAGGAATGGTGCAAATCATCGACATCATCACCATTATCATCTGTGACATTGTCGGTCAAGACACGCACGGAATTCCAAAAAAATAATTCCGCCGTGTTCATGGACGGATCAACCAATGTATCACTGCTCATGATTGTATCACTGCTCATGATTGATTGGTTGATCTATTGATTTTCTCTGATAGTTTTCGAATGTAACTTCTTATGATGAGTAGAGGTAGAGTTGGTTATTCCAGTACTCGTATTATTTTGTACTTCTAATAATTTTTTATTAGTGTAGACTACGGTAGTTTTCTCCTGATATTGGTTCTATTGCTTCCTTGTGAATAATGCGAATGATTTTGATGATTAATTTAAGTGGGCGAAGGGAAGAGACTCTTCGATGTTTTTGAAAATGAATATGCCCAGGAAGATTTTCATTCTATCACGAACTCTAGTATTGTAAAGTACAGTAGTAGACCTGGTAGTACTCTAGAGTAGTAGTAGCTAGTACCAGGTACTGGAGTACGTAGTACTAGACTACCACGGTACAGTAGGGTAGTTTTTACTTCTTCTTTTTGCCCGGGTGATCAATAGTAACCTAACCTGTTTACTCTTTGCGTGCACCTTCAACTCTTTTCCAGACTATCAAACGGTCTTCTCCTCCCATAACAATAGCATCACACCTGATTGCATTAGCAGTAAAAAAGTAGGAGAAATCGGGTAGAAATTTGGTCTTTATTCCATTCCAGAAGATGTACTCGCTCTTGCTTTCAAAACCCTGTCTCACCACTCCTTGTAGTAGTAGTAAAGCCACGCATTGTGGTGAACCGAGGTCGTCACGACAGAGAAGGTCAACGGAGAGGAGGAATGGATATCCGGCAGTTGCACAAGTGGTGCTCCTACTAGAAGGTCTGTCTACCAAAGATAGTAGAAGGTTTTGCAAGGCAGACTAAAAAAACTACTTCGAGTTGAGTACAGTAATAGTACGAGTAGTAGACTCATTTTTTTTTCTTGTTTGTATTTTTGTGTCAATAACGCCAAATCTCAAAATTTAATGATTATTCCGTTCACGGACTGACTCACTAGTGACTCAATATTTTGTCTTCTCATTACTACTTCTTGCCACCATGGCACACCACATATTACGAGTATTATTTTTTGTTCGCGACGTCGTCGATTTAGAGGAGTACGCAAGTTCCGCCGACCATACTGTAATGACTTATCAAAGATTACTCGGTAATCCTTTTTAGTTGCCACGCCCTCTTTTAAAGCCGAACTCGCTTCATTGCTTTACCAGAAAATTCAAAAATGACACAACCAATATCTCCTCTTTTGCTGGTAGTCCTTTGCATTTTATTGCTGGCAGGTATCGGCACAGGATTTGTTCCCCTCTTCCGACAACATGCGCAACCATACAGATTGATTGATACCACGGATAGCGTTATCAATAACGTGCTATTTTCATCATATCCGAGGCATTCTTCCAACAGAGATAGCAATGAGGAGAAGGAGGAGGATTTATGCCGTCGAGCATGGTTACAACGAGTTATGGTGAAGGCCACAGCAGCTGCCACGATCGTCATGCTGCCAGAAGGGACTCCACAATCTGCGGTAGCAGCATCTAGCTCGTCGAAATATTTGATTCCAACTCCAGCTTTTTCCAAAGATACCTATTGGCCCTTGGGGAAAATTGCTTTCTCTTTTTTACCGTTGGCAGGAGGATCGCGACGGGCAACTGTCGAACAAACAGTCGTACCGAATAAAATGTGGACTCACGATCAAATTCAAGGCATTGTCAACGTCAATGTTCCTGTGCGACAAACTGTTATTGCCTTGTCACCACAAAGTGGAGGAGGGTTGTGGGTTCACAATCCCGTAGGGCCAACTCCAGAACTGTTGCGAATGATGAAAAATTTGGAAGCAAAACATGGACCAGTTCGACACATTGTCTTGGGAACGGTAGCTCTGGAACACAAAGCTACGTTTGGTGCATTTGCCAGAAAATTTCCCAAGGCAACAGTGTGGTATCAACCTGGACAATGGTCCTTTCCAATCAATTATGATTTAGAATTTTTGGGTGTATCGCAAAGAAAGCCATTTGGTACACTGCGAGAATTGCCGCCTCAACACAGTCCCCGGGCACCCGAATGGACGGCAGACATTGACTATGAAATATTGGGACCCCTCAAGTTTCAATCCGTCGGTGCCTTTTCTGAAACCGCATTCTACCACAAACCGACCCGCTCGCTGTTGGTAACGGACGTTGTTATAAGTGTCACCGAGGAACCGCCAGCGATTATTCAAGACGATCCAAGGGCCTTGTTGTTTCATTCTCGTGACAGTGCCAGTGATCGATCCATTGTTGAAAGGGGAGATACACCCGAATTACGACGCAAGGGATGGCGACGTATGGTCCAATTTGGATTGGTCTTTTTTCCCTCGCAAATTGATGTGCCACCAATTGGACAAGATTTAAAGGAGAAACAAGAAGTGCCGCCGGAGCTGCGCAACCTAGGAGACGGCGCCGTTCCTTTCAACTTGTATCCTTGGACGTGGCGGGGCGACGAAGACATGAAAAGTTTCAAGGCTCTCACCAACAATGGGAAAATGTTTTGTCCGCCCATCCTGACCAAACTGATTTTAGATCGTGAACCGCAAAGAACTTTGGCATGGGTGGACCGGGTCTGTGACAGATTTCAGGGTATGAAACGGGTAGTTCCTTGTCATCTCAACAATGATATCAAGGCGACGTCCAAGGATTTCTACCGCGCCTTTGACAGTTTGCGATGTCCTGATGCCGTTGGTGGTAAACAACGTGGTCCATTGGAACAGGATCTGCAACTTCTCCAAGATGCCTCTGATGTGTTGACAAAGTATGGCATTGTGAGTCCGACTGAACTTCCCTGTCGGAGAGTGTGATTTTGATGGAAGATGCTTATTTGTTGACAACGATGAATACGACGAGTGTCATAAGGTGAAGAACGCGAATACTGTTTTACAGCTAGCTACAAGGAATATTTGACGTGTATTGTGATTAGAAGAGATGATTATTTATAAAGTACTAGAGTACTCAATACTCAATCGAGTATGGGCTTCCTCTTGCGAACAGGACGATCGCTGTGGGCATCTTTTCCCGTCCACTTCTCCTCTAGCGATAGGGCAATTCAGTGCGTGTGTCATACTGCAATTGTTGTCTGCGCGGCCTCTGTTTTGAAAGATTAGTAGTTTCCGCTTTAATAACACTAGAGTAGAAAATGAGTCGTTGGTATTATTTACCCGAGCAAAAAGTATTGTTCGAGAAACTACACTTCGACGCACACTTGTCACAGTATGCGGGTCTGGAACAATGGTGGACGTTTGACCAACGACGTGAAACAGCAGTGAAACTTGACGAACAGTAGCTAAACGTGTTACCAGGTACAGTAGTACCGCCAACATCTTCCAAACCTAAAAAATCAAGTCTTCATCAGATAGATAAGAATCGTCGCGTCACGTTTCCATTATTTGATCCTTCTTTCTTCTTTCAGCAGAGGCAAAATCTACCTACGCAAGGTAGCAGGTAAACCAAAAAGAAAGAATGAGCAGCACCAGCACCAACGACAATGACAACAACATTATCAACAGTAGCAGTACGAGTACAACTGAGGAGTGGTGGAGTAGCTGGAACGCAGCTCATGCACGAACGTGTCGATCTCGCTGTGCTCTCTTTGCCACACCGAATCAAGTGTTGGATTATACCAAATCGCATACAGCAACCACCACTAACATTAACACCAATTCTTTGATTTATTGGTCGCTGCCCAATCGGAAGGAAGTCTTTCTTTGGACATTTAATAATAATGCTGATACTCGAGCAGCAACTGTCGAATCATTTCTCCAAAAATACAAACCTCTCGAAACAGCATCATCTGCAACAGAAAGTCCTACTGCTCCATTGTCGACAGCTGCTGCATCCGTACCAACTACTGCAACGCGTAGTAGGAGTAGTATTGGTGGTGGAATCTTCAGTACTATTTGGAGTGCTTTTTCTTTCAGTCGTCCAACGGGATCTTCAGCGCATTTGGGTGATGACGACGACGACGAAGAAGAAGAAGAAGATGATGCTCTGCGAAGTTGGGACGAGGAAGAAGAAGAAGAAGAAGAAGATGCCGGTCTTACTGTAAATACAGCAATAACAACAACAACAACCGTTAACAAGGTGCACCAAGGCCCAATGACATGGAATTCTCCCGTATTACAAGTCGATTTTGCAGAAGCTTGTTTGAATGTTTTGCAAAAGGCTCTGTCGTCACAGGAAACAACCACAACCAATCCATTTCCTACCATGGTGCCTCTACGACAACGACAACGACGACAACGAAATGCCGCTGACAATACTACTTGTACGACCCGAGATTGCTCCAGTTGGAAGGAATGGGTCCAATCCACTGCGGCAGCCACTGTCACTCGTGACGATCACCAGTGCAACAGTAACGCAAATATTGCAGACATAAATACCAACAAAATATTGTCACAGCTGTCCGATGTCGAACTCGACTTTTTATTGGAATGTTTGACCCGATTAGGATCGGTTACCATCATTCCTGGCAGCAGCAGCAGCAATGACTCTGGTACATTCAAAACGGATTTGGTCGTTCTGGCTCCACCCGATGCCATTATTTGTACCACTGAAAACGGCACGTCCACATCATATCAAGTCATGGCTGCATGGTACGAGTTAGTGGCAGCTCAGGCGTCTTTAGAAAGTAATCGACAACACTGGTCGACAGAAGCCGAAAAGTATGCTCAGCGAGCCCTCCGCGAAAAGGCTCAAGCACGGAACACCACTCAAAACCGAAACAGCAGCAAGGCTGGGTTGGTGTCGTTTAAAATTCACAAACTATTTATGAAACGGTTGGAAGATTCCGAAGGAGTTGAATTGAATTTGGAACGATCGCGTCAGGCCCTGGAAGAATCGTGGCATCAACGTCAAGTAGTGGCTGCGCTCAAGACATCCACTCAAGCATTGAAGGAATTGCGACGAAACTCGCCGCTAGACGAGATGGATGCCCTCATGGAAAGCTACCGCGAGGAAGTGGAGCACGTTCAAAATTATCATCAAGCCTTGGCCAGTGTTGGCCAACAACAACACTACGATGAAGAGGATCTGCTCCGAGAATTACAAGGAATTACATTGGAGGACGATGACTACACCACCAGCAATAATAACAATAAGAACACCGGTAGCAAGGCTGACGTTGTAACCACTACCACGGAAGTTGCGACAGGCACTGTGGCAATTTCAAGCGTCGCGGGTCTCAAGCCACCTGTGACCTTACCATCGGTTCCCGATGCGAATTTACCAGCTCCCGGGCCACCCATCGACGACGAGGCAGTGGCTGTCGAGAAGAAAAAGTTGCTCGTGTCCGGATAAGGCGACACGCAATGCAATCCACGGATACATATAACATCGCAGGGGAAGTATTTTTTAAATAATATGTTTCAAAACAGCGCTGAATAAGGTATAGTTCTCTTTAATTCTTTTGTTGCTTGGTCGATTTGCTGCCGCCTTGTACGTGCTCCCTTGAATGAGTACCCGGGGTGTACTTCTTCTTTGAAGAAGAAAAAAGGAATATTGAAAAGTCTCAACATTCCAGCTCCATCAACAGGGGATTGGAGCGGATGAAATAAAAGACAGCATCATGGTCTTCCTTGGCTTCGATCAGTTTGTCCACCCATTCGGCTTTGGAGGCATTAGCGTTCAGCAGCAAGCATCGTCCTACCTTGTTTAGACGAGCATACATTTCAATTTTGTTCGCCAAGGACATTCTCCGTTTGGTGGTCTTAACGTTTTCAATGGTATAATTTTGCTCCATCATGGCAGTAATCTCTTCCAATCCTTCGTTTCCAATCACCTGACACTGCAAATCCAGTGTCTTCAGCGTGGTATTGACGCACAAAGCTTTGGCAATTGCCACACAGCAACTATCATCCAATTGTCGACTCCAGAGCTTGAGCTCTTGCAACGACTCGGAAAGACATAGATTGACCAATGCTCGAGGCTCTTGGACGTAGGCAGCCCGTAGATCCCAATCAAAGCTGAGACAGACGGCAATCACTGTCTTCAGCATGCCAAACTTGTCGAACAATGGATCAAGGGTAACACCCTCGGATAAGGTCAGTCGATGGGACGAGAATCGTTCCAAGGATTTGTGCTCTCCAATGGCAGCAGCAAAAACATTGACATCCTCCATACTCGAAAACTCGAGACGGACCACGTCAAATGACTTGATATTCGGAGACAGGGCACTGGCCAAGGCCTTCATTGGAATGCCTGATCTTCCGTGATCAAATATCATGACCTTGTCGAGAGACGTCATTCTACCTACCGTAGCCAACAGCTGGGAGGATTCGGCTACAGAAAATGTTTCTTCTAGCCACTGAAAATCTGCCACGACCTTTTCGACGGTGTGGTTGGCCGCCATGGCAGCTTGAAGATCCGCATATTCGACATCTCGTAGAGCACTCGATAGATCTAACTTAATCAAGCCGGGGTCATTTTCTCTCAGTCGGTCGACAATGTTTTCTCTGTTGGTTAGCATCCTGTACAGTACAGCACTTAGTAGTAGTCGCTGTGGTGCGTGGACACAAGGGAGAGTTTCAGTAAATAATAATGCAACTATTGTTCGAAGAGGTTTGGTCCTTCGATAAGAGAATGGTTGACGTTTCTTGGCAATTTAAGTCATTTTCCTTCACACTCTTCGGGTTTTCCAACTGATGCAGACTAGTAGCTACTCTACACTACTACTACTACTACTACTAGTAGTAGTAGTACAGTACTACTCTAGCTGCTACCAGTAGCTACTACTCTACTCGATAGTACTACTAGTAGAGTACTGCAGCTAGTAGTAGTAGTAGCAGTAGCTAGCTAGTAGCTAGTAGTAGTATTAACAGTAGAGGAGCTAGTAGACGACGACGAAGCTGCTACCTGGTACTACAGTACTTCTTTACTTTTACTAAATGACCAAAAAGTGTTTCTGTTCTTTTCATTGAACATCTTTTACTACCGGTACAAAAGAGAGCGCTGCCTGAGCTATTTTGGTACGGTAGTCTACTATCTCTTAGCTAGTCTAATAGTAGAGCGAATGGTGCTACTACTCATCACAGTAGCTAGCAGACTACTACTGTAGCTAGTAAATAGAGTATGGTACTACACCTATTAATATAACAAGCAACTGTTCGCACTCTACTAACTAACTACTGTAGTAGCTAGCTAGCATTTTACGTAAAAAAGTTTAGTTAGCTTGCCACTAATACTCGATACAGAAGTACGAGTAACAATCTACTAGCTTGCATAGGAGAAGATTGCAGCAACTTTTAAAGAGGTAAAGCAGTTCCAAATTCGCCACTCAGTATGACGAGGTTGACCAGCAACTCAAATTCCGATCGGCAGGTCGGCCACTGTGTTTCCCCCCAAAAGTAGTGTACGCTGCGCTCTTTCATTCTGGAAATGATACGAAAAAATTCAAGCTCGGCCAGCAATACCTACTTCTGTGAGCGGGTACTGGGTGCTGGCATTGGACAGATGCTGGATGAAGGGTTGCGAACGAAAGAAAGCGCAGACATTGGTGTTACCAGAAAATATAGTTGAAATTATTTTTTTAACAAATAAAACAACCTCCCCCGAAAATGAAAAATGTAACAATTTGCAGCAATTTTCTTTCTCCAAAATGAACATAACCTTTGCAGAAATTTGCATACTGAATCATGTCTACCAATCAACCTTCGTTTCACAAATAATAGAAACACCTTTTCTACTCTCGTGCCGATCTTCTGGTAAACAATCGCTTGCTTCGTTCCGACGAACGCGTCTTTTTTGGTTCCTTGGCGGCCTCTTTGGTCTCTTCGACTTGCTCATCCGCAGCCTCCGCAGAGTTTTCCGCGTTTATCTCCTGTTCCTCCTGGCTCACTTTTCCCTTGGTGGCATCAGCTTCGTCCTTTCCATGCGATTCTTTCGCTTCTTGACTCAACTCGCCATTCAAATTGGTCTTGGCTTCCTCGATTTTGTCCCTGTCGTCCGTTTTGCCATCAAAATTCTCGGTACGACCCTTTTTGAGAGCAGGCGTAACAGCTGGTTCAGTTTTGGAAGGTAAACTCAGTCCACGCTTGCGAGCTGTCTGCACATAGCTTTTGTAATAGCATCGAATGCGATCGCGAATTGCCACAAAATTGAATTCATCAGGATCAAAGGCATAATGATTCTCCGCGGCAACTTCTAGCAAGCGCTCCGTCAACCAGTTATTGTATTGTTTCTGCTCGGCAGTGTAGTTCATGTTGGAATGCTTCAAATAGTCATCGCGGTGAGCAATCAAGAAACGTTCCAATTCGGGATAATGCTTCCAGGAAAACTTTTTCCGCAACATTGTTTTTTCCTCCAAGCGAGGTTGCTGCACATACGTGTAAGGAGCATACGTCATGGACGGTGGAGGACGTCGTCCCCCTTCGTATGGACGCATGGGCGTGGGTGGACCTTGTTGGTAATACCTCGCTCGATCCGGCGGTGGATAAGGCCCAGGTCCAGCAGGAGTGACTTGACTGGGGAAGTGGTGATCCATGGGAGGATACGGTGGAGGGCCTACCTCATGCGACGGTACAGGTGGATAAGGTGGGCGCATACTTGGATCCGAGGGGTAAGCTGACCAACGAGGAGGTGGGTACTGGCCCCGAGGAGTCGAATGTGGTGGTCCTGCATGAGAGTAAGGTCCTGGTGGAGGTGGTGGTCCTCGTCGAGCATCGTAGCTGTCGAAGGATCCACCCACCAAATTAGCACCAGCACCTTCCGCTGATGGCCACTCAGGATAAGATCCAGGAGGCGTCAGTGGAGCCTGTCCGCTTCCATAGTGTAGGGCTGAGGGTGGTTCACCACGAGTACTCGAAGCATGCGGAGGCGGAATAGGAAAGTGCCCACCATCACTTTCCTTGGACATGGTGCGACGAGGAAAGCTTTCAGGACCTGCATCGGCCGCCCAGTACCCTCCTTCTGCTCGAGTGTCGACAGGAGATATATTAGGGTGAGGCATCATAGGAGGCTTGTTCATGGGTGTTTGTGCGGGTGTCACCACGGGACTAGGACGGAGTCGGCGATGAGCTGGGGAAGTGGGAACAGGCGCAGGCGTCGACGGTGTCTCGGGAGATCGTTCATCTTCAGTGTCCTTGCAAACTTTGGCCAAAAGCGACAAGGGATCTCCTTTTCCATTTCCATTCTTGGACTTCTTGGAGCTTGCCTTCCGCTTGGAATCCTTCGAAGACTCTTGCTCTTCATCGCCTGATCCATTTTCCTCGTTCGGTGGGTTCTTAGTCACAGGAGTAGTCAACAAGGCGCTTTTGGGGCTGGACATGCCCCTGCGATCTGGTGTCTCGTAGCTTGTTTTCCGACTTCCACGAGGTGGTGTTTCGGTTGATGGAAAGTCTTGCGTGCCTTCTCTTGCTTGACCAGCAGAGGTAGGCGGAGAAGATGGCTGCTTGGAATCTGACGTGAAATGCCTATTCTCTCCAGGACCACGAGGAGGGCCACCTGCACCTTGAAGACGTGGCGAGTACTGATAGGACGACGTCCGTTGAACACCCGGATAAGGATGATAGGGAGGCTGGTGATATGGATAAGCTCCTGGAGGAGGTCCCATGCTACGATGGTCATAGGGTGCTCCCGGAGAGTCGTAAGCCTGAGATGCGCCCCTGCCCCATCCATGCGGAGGTGGACCGCGGTAATCGTATCCCCAGTAATCTGGAGGCGAAGGTGGCGGTCCACCTCTCGTGTGAGGGGTAGGCGGGCCAGGATTGTACCCGTGATATCCACCACCGTAGGGAGGAGACCTGGTCTCACGAGACTGAGGAGGAGGAGGAGGAGGAGGATAGCCATGTCCTTCGTAAGGAGACGGAGAGTCATACGGCGAAAACTGGCCTCGGTGATGAGACGGCGGAGGCCCCCCACGTGGCTGCTGCCATTCTCTGCTGGGGTTTCGTTCAGATGTCATGTTTAAGAATCTATACTCTGGTCAATGATGGAAGAGCCAACGAGAAGGGGAAAGAGGTCAATAGAAAGTAGAGAGTAGAAAGTGTCGTGCTTCTGCAGTTGAGTACTCCCAGACTATGTTGGTGGCATTTAATTCAAAGCAACGATCGTATAAATACAGAATGATGGAGAGGCATTCAAACCTTCCCAACGCTGAGAGCAGTTATGTCATCAACGAAGCATGCGAGTCTTGTTGGCCTTTATTACTTTGAAACTCGGATGAGTTCGGCTGTTTCCTTACGTAAATAGGGAAAACCTGTTATCGTCATCCGAGCGAAAGATTTAGATCGAAAAACGCGGGTACCGTTAGTCACATAATAGCGGATACTTTACAGGAACTTGAGGTAAATTGGAGTTGAGACCCTTAACAACAACATTATTCAAACTTTGACAAGAAGAATTCAAAATACCGGAAGTACCTTCAGCCTCTGCCGAAGTCACAAACATGTTGGCGCCAATTGGGCAATCCGTGACTTGCGTCCGACTCAATTCCAATTTGCCTCCATCACCATGCCGAATGTAATCGTTGAAAGAGCTGTTGAGCCAACAACCAAATAAGATGAGCAACCAACGCCTATCAAGCCCGGGGGGAGAAAACTTCCCGCCAATCTGAACCAGTTTTCTTTCGTCATCGGTGTAATAGGAATAAGCAAGTCCTCCCAAAAAATGGCATCTAATAGCTCTACTAGGAGATATGCAGTTTTTTTCTTTTCTACTAGTAGAGGAAT